>OHSB01000421.1_pt1 | contig 11610 bp, 10 predicted proteins | sample 1578591 | NCBI WGS metagenome assembly OHSB01 (sample SAMEA3879508, study PRJEB24766) | human gut metagenome | biome: human-associated habitat; feature: feces | place: USA | collected 1985/1987 | reverse complement strand
GAAGTATAATCGACTGTCCATTCATAAAATTTGTCAGGGAATGGATGTGCTGGACTGCTTTACCCATACCGGTTCCTTTGCGCTGAATGCTGCCAAGGGCGGCGCTGCCAGCGTTACCGCGGTTGATATCAGTGCGGAGGCAGTGCAGATGGCGGAGCATAACGCAGCGATTAACGATTGCTCCGATGTTATGCACGGATTGCAGGCCAATGTTTTTGATTTGCTGAGCGATTTGTTCAACAAACATTCGCGTGAATATGACTTTATTATTCTGGACCCGCCGGCATTTACCAAATCCGGTAGCACTGTGAAGAATGCGATTCGCGGTTACAAGGAAATCAACCTGAAAGCGATGAAGCTGCTGCCGCGCGGCGGTTATCTGGCAACCTGCTCCTGCTCGCACTTTATGAAGGAGGAGCTGTTTGTGAAGATGCTGCAGGACGCTGCGCATGACGCTAATGTTTCTCTGCGTCAGATTGAAGCGCGCCAGCAATCTCCGGACCATCCGATTCTGTGGCAGGTGCCGGAAACAAATTATCTCAAATTCTATATCTTCCAGGTAGTATAAAAACTCAGTCTTAAAATATGCTGCTGTTAAGGGGGCGTTATTGTGCAGGCTTTAGAGGGTATTCGTGTGCTTGATTTGTCGCGTCTGCTGCCGGGACCGTATTGTACAATGCTGTTGGCCGATTTCGGCGCGGATGTTATCAAAATCGAAGAACCGGGACGGGGCGATTATGCCCGCAGCTTTCCGCCGTTTTTAAAGGATTTCGGTTACTGGCATTTGCAGCTGAACCGTAATAAAAAGAGCGTGGTGCTTAACCTGAAGTCGGAGGCGGGACGCCGGGCGTTTCTGGAGCTGGTGAAAACCGCCGACGTGGTGGTGGAAAGCTATCGCCCGGGTGTACTGACGAAGCTGGGCATTGACTATGCGGCGGCGAAGGCGGTGAATCCGCGAATTATCTACTGCTCGCTGACGGGCTACGGTAAAAAGGGACCGCTCGCCAAGCAGGCCGACCATGATATCGGTTATGTGAGCCTGGCAGGCATTACCGCTATGAGCGGTGAGGCACAGGGCAAGCCGGCGATTCCGGGAGTGCTGATGGCGGATATGAATGCGTCGATGGCGGCGGGCATGAGCATTATGATTGCACTGCGCCATGCACAGATGACGGGCGAGGGACAGGAGATAGATATTTCGCTGTATAATGTGGCGATGACGCTGATGCCTGGTGCTGCGAGCCTGTACTTCGGCAGCGGCTTTGTTGCGGAACGCGGCAACAACTGGCTGACGGGTGCCAACGCCAACTATAATATTTATGCGACGAAGGAAGGACGCTACCTTGCTGTAGGGTGCCTGGAAAAGAAGTTCTGGAGCAACCTGTGCGCTGTGCTGCAGCGCCCCGATATGACGGACCTGATAGATGATGATGCTAACCACGATTACTTAAAGCAGCAGCTGACGCTGGAATTTGCCAAGCATACGCTGCCCGAATGGGAGCAGCTGCTGGCGGGCAAGGATACCTGCGTAACGCCGGTGCTGGATTTTGCCGAGGCGGTGGCTGCGGAGCAGACCAAGGCCAACGAGATGGTGCTGAACGTAGAGGACGCAGAGCTTGGCAGCTACCGGCAGCTTGGCTTCGCTATGAAGCTGAGCGAAACGCCGGCCGCGCTGCAAAAGCGTGCGCCACGCCTGGGCGAGGATACGCAGCAGGTGCTGTCGCAGGCGATTGATGATGAAAAGCTGCTGGCGGAAGCATTGCAGACAAAATAATATAAGGCAGATTGGTATGTACTTTCAGTACTAAAAAACCAGTGGAATTTTACCTGACGGTAAACCTCCACTGGTTTTTCGTTTCAGGCTGGGGGGCCCAGCTTTTTTGTGCTTTATTAATTAAGATTCTATAAAATTCTTAGAAGGTAAATACCACTTCAGACCATAAAGTAGATTCCTTGTTTTATACTTCCTTATTTATTTTTCTTCAGTCTCAACTTTAATAAGATTACTAATATACGGTCTTTTGCCCGTCAGTACATCGTTATAAAAATTCTGTTTCCAATCAATATAGTCCATACTTTCTTTGAGCTTATTCATCTGCTCCTGCAAAGCGGCCTGCTTGCGTGCTAAAATTTCCTGTCGCGCTTCAATGCTCGAAGGCCCTTCCAAGCACATCTCCAGATATTCCTTCATCTCGTCAATCGACATACCACATTTTTTCAAGCAGTTTAAATCCTTAATCCACTTCACCGTCGCATCATCAAAATAGCGGCGGTTATTTTTATCTCGATGCACATTGGGAATCAAGCCCTCGTTGCAATAAAATTTTAGCGTCTGATAAGTCAAACCCGTTTCACGACACGCTTCCATCATCGTATACATAGCAAAAACCTCCTCAAAAATTTTTTTCAAAAAGTACTTGACCGATTGTTACAATCGGTTGCTATACTTCAATTGTAGCTTGAAAGAAGCACAAAGTCAAAAAAATGACCTATGTTATATGAGAAAAAATGAAAGTGAGGACTTGATTATGAAAAAGACTATTTTAACTGCAACCTGATTAACGCTCCGCTGCTCCTCATCGCCGGTGAAAAAGCAGATTCCCGCTATATGTCCGAAGATGCTTTCAAAAAAGCAACCGGCACCAATAACAAAGAGTTATATATCATCCCTACACGCCAGCAGCTTTTAGACGTTATCACCGTTGCCCTGCCCTATATCGGCTATCCCCGCACTTTAAACGCCCTCGCTGCTATCAACAGCGTTGTGCCTGCAAAATAAAATTTTAATGAACAGAAAGAAGGATTTTCACTATGGATTATGTAACTTTAGCTAATGGCGTAAAAATGCCGCAACTCGGTTATGGTGTATATCAGGTAACGCAAGAAGAATGTGAACGTTGCGTGCTCGACGCACTCGATGTAGGCTACCGCGCGATTGATACAGCACAAAGCTATTTCAATGAAGCAGAGGTTGGCGAAGCTATCGCTGAATCTGGTATTGACCGCAAAGAAATCTTTTTGACCACCAAAGTATGGATTGAGCATTACGGTTATGAGCAGGCGAAAGAGTCTGTGCTGCAATCTATGGAAAAGCTCAAAACCGATTACATCGACCTTGTGCTGCTGCACCAACCGTTTGCTGATTACTATGGAGCTTATCGTGCGTTGGAAGATTTATACGAAGAAGGTAAGCTGCGTGCTATCGGTGTTTCCAACTTCTATCCTGACAGACTTGTCGACATCGCTTCTTTTGTCCGCATTAAGCCAATGGTCAACCAGATTGAAACGCATCCGCTGAACCAACAGATTGAAGCACACGAATGGCTCAAAAAATACGGCGTTATCCATGAAGCTTGGGCTCCGTTCGGCGAAGGCCGCGGCAATATGTTCACTAACCCTGTGCTGCAAAAACTTGGCGATAAATACAACAAAACCATTGCGCAAGTTATCCTGCGCTGGCAGCTGCAACGTGGCATAGTCGTAATTCCGAAATCTACGCATAAAGAACGTATGGCGCAAAACCTTGATGTATTTGATTTCACGCTGACAAACGAAGATATGCAGGCCATCGCCGCCCTCGACACCAAGACAAGCTCCTTCTTCTCTCACCAGGACCCTGCTATAGTGGAATGGTTCGTGAAAATGGTAGAAGAACGCAAAGGGAAATAAAACCTTAGCTCACAGCATAGCAGCTGAACTAAATTTTTTGGAGGAAGTAACTATGGGAAAGAATGTATTAATTTTATCAGGCAGCCCACGTAAAGGCGGGAACTCTGACCTTTTATGCGATGAATTTATGCGTGGGGCGCAGGAAAAAGGTAACAATGTTGAAAAAATCAGGATAGCAGCAAAAAAAGTACAACCATGCTCCGCCTGCTACTATTGCCGCGACCATCAGGGCGCATGTGTACACAAGGATGATATGGCAGAAATTTTACAAAAGATAATTGATGCTGACGTACTTGTACTCGCCAGCCCTGTATATTTTTACTCCATCGACGCACAGCTCAAAGCAGTCATCGACCGCACCGTAGCACGATGGCTGGAAGTTAAAAACAAAGAATTTTACTACATCGCAACAATGGCTGATGAAGCTATTTCCTCAGCAGATAGAACTATTAATTGCTTTCGTGGCTATGCCGACTGCGTAGCAGGTGCCATAGAAAAAGGCGTTATTATCGGTAACGGTGTTTATGAACGTGGTACGATTAAGGGACATAAAGCTATGCAACAAGCATATGAAATGGGTAAAAACGTATGAGGATTATCATCATGAAACGCATATTTTTACTTTTAGCTATAGCAATGCTGGCACTGTTAAGCGTCGCCTGCGCCAATGATACAACAAGCAATACAACAAAACAAGCTCCACAAATAGCTGCTAAAACAACCTATACAAATTCTTTAGCAGGCAAAAAAATTCTCGTTGCTTATTTTTCTGCAACGAATAATACTAAACGTGTAGCAGAAGAAATTGCCCAAGCAACAGGAGCAGATATTTACCGCATCGAAGCAGCACAAGGCTATTCTGCTAACCCTTATGATGATAAAGACCTCATCCAAAAGGAAGCTTACGAAAACCTGCGCCCAGAAGTTAAAGCTCCGCTGCCTGCCAGCGAGATGGCGAAATATGATGTTATCTTCGTCGGTTCACCAATCTGGTGGCACCAGCCTGCCATGGTTGTCTGCACGTTTCTTGAAAGTTATGATTTGAGCGGAAAAACAATCGTGCCTTTCTTCACCTACGGCGCACGCAGCTATCTAAACGAATCCATGCAGCGGATTTATAAATCTACGCCTAACTCTGTCCATGTGCCTGCAAGCTTGCCTAAAGATATTGAACCTGACAATATCCAGCAGTCGCAAAATGACGATGATGGTATTATTATGCCAGCTGATGTTGGTAATATTGACGCATGGCTCAAAGTCTTGCAGCTTAAATAATCTATTTCAAAGGAAAGGAAGATTCACATGAAAAAGCAGCTTTTTTCTCTCGCACTCGCAGCAACCTTAGCTATCAGCGCAACAAGCTTTGCTTCTCCTCTGCAAATCGCCAAGCAAGGAATGTTCTCTGCTGGCGGCATAACTATCACTTCACCTGGCACTTTTGACCCCTATAACCAATGGGAAGCAACAGGTAAAGGCCAGACAGCGCACGTTGATCACGCCAATGTTCTTTACCAGATTCCGCAAAAAGCAGATAAAGCACCCATCATTTTTTTACATGGTTACGGACAATCACGAATGGGCTGGATGACCACGCCCGACGGACGTGAAGGCTGGAGCGATATGTTCTTACGCAATGGTCACAGTGTTTTCCTCGTCGACGAGCCTCGTCGCGGTGAAGCAGGCGCAACCAGCGTGAGCGGTGATATCAGCACGAAAACACTCGAGCAGCGTTGGTACACACAGTTCCGCATCGGCAAATGGGAAAATGGAAAATCTGTCCCCAATGCAGGCTCGCAATTTGCCAATAGCGATGAAGCTGTTGACCAGTTCTTCCGCCAGATGACCCCCGATACAGGTATGAAATCCGACATGGGCGCAGATTTTGATGGTGAAATGGTGGCAAAAGCACTTGCGGCAACTGTCGACAAGGTTTACAGCATGACAGGCAAAAAGCCCATCGTCTTTACTCACTCCCAAGGCGGACGCGCAGGCTGGCTCACTGCTAAATATACTAAGAACATTGCAGCTATTGTTGCTATTGAGCCTGGTAACGCACCCGCTACTGACAGTGCGGAATATAAATCTATGGCAGAGCAGCAAATACCTGTAGCCTTCTACTTTGGCGATTATATTCATAACGGTGACCCCAAGCTCGCTGCGACTAAAATTTGGCAAGGTAAGCTGCTGGAGTGCGAAACATTTACTGCAGAATATAATAATGCAGGCGGTAAAAGTGTAGTTTTTGATTTACCAAAAGAAGGTATCTACGGCAACGACCACTTTATGTTCCAAAATCTTAACAATGACGTTATTGCCAAGCATATCGAAAAATGGATGCGAAGTTTAAAATAAGCACAAAAATTTAACCCCCTGTTGCACTATCGCTAATGCAACAGGGGGTTGATTATACTATTATGTACTGTATTGGCTCATGCGCCTGTTACTGAAAAACTTTTTGTGAGCTTATTTTTCTACGCGGCCGGGATATGCTTTGAGTGCTTCGCCCAGAATGTAGATAGCGCGCTCCAAATCCTCGCTCTTTAATACATAAGCAAGGCGTGCTTCGTTGATGCCGCTGCCGGGGGTGTTATAGAAGCCGTTGCCGGGAGCAAACATAACGGTTTCGCCGTCGATTGCGAAGTTTTCCAGAGTCCAGATAGCAAATTTTTCTGCATCGTCAACAGGCATGTTAACCATGATGTAGAAAGCGCCCTTCGGGTCGGAAGCCTTCACGCCGGGGAGCTTCTTCAAAGCTGCAACGATGGTGTCGCGGCGTTTTTTGTATTCCTTGTTAACCTCTTCCAGATAGCTTGCCGGAGTGGTGTACAGAGCTGCTGCGCCGACCTGCTCCAAAATCGGGCTGCACAGACGAGCCTGGCAGCATTTGATAACCTGCTTGCTGAGCTCTTTGTTTTTGCTGATGATGCAGCCGATGCGCGCACCGCAGGCGCTGTAGCGCTTGGAAACGGAATCGATGATGATCAGGTTGTCGTCCAGCTCGGGCATGGTGCCGAAGCTGCGGTATGCACCGTCATAAACGAATTCACGGTATACTTCATCAGCGATTAAAGCCAGGTTATGCTTGCGCACGATGCGGGAGATCATATCCTGCTCTGCTTCGGTATAAACTACGCCGGTAGGATTGCCGGGGTTGGTGAGCAGAATTGCTTTAGTTTTCGGAGTGATGTGTTTTTCGATTTCCTCTTCGCTGGGCAGGTGGTAACCGTTTTCTACGCTGGTAGGAACAGCGTTGATTTTAGCGCCGAACTCTTTGCAGAAGGTGGTGTAGTTAGCGTAGAAGGGTTCGAAAACCATGATTTCGTCGCCGGGGTCGCACAGAGCCATAACTGCGAAAATCAGGGCCTCGCTGCCGCCGTTGGTAACGAAAATATCTTCAATAGCATAATCCATGCCTTTTTCTGCATAATATTTCTGTACAGCCTTTAAGAGGAACATTTCGCCCTTGGAATTGCTGTAGGCGATTACCGGTGCCTGAAATTCACGCACGCTGTCCATGAATTGTGCCGGAGTGGCAATGTCAGGCTGGCCGATGTTCAGATGATAAACCTTTTTGCCTGCAGCCTTGGCTGCGTCAGCATACGGTGACAGCTTTCTGATAGGAGATGCTGTCAGGCTTTGAATACGTTGAGAAAGTATCATGAAAAAAACTCCTTGCTGTTATAGTTTGTTTTGGGGCAGATGTAACTGCTTTGTTTATTATAGCACAGATTATGCCGAGATTGTATATAGTAAAATATTAATACTGTATACATTTGACTTTTTGACGCAAGCATTTTTTACTGCCAGAAGTATGTGAAGAGCGCTGGTATCGGTACACTGAGCTCCCTGATGCTGCCGTACACTATTACGCTGTTGGTTACTTTGACTATTATGCTGTATGCTTTCTGGTTTATGGATATTCCGTTAGGCTTACAGGCTGACTACGTATACCCGCGTAGGGTTATGTAATACCTTAGCGATGAACGACAAGAGCGCATTTGCTTTAGAAAGTTTCAATGTAATATTATTTCAGAGATGATATAATGAAGAGAGCCTCTCCTTGGAGAGAGGTGCCGAGCTTGTCGAGGCGGAGAGGGGTGACATCATGCAAACCCCTCTCAGTCGCCTTACGGCGACAGCCGCCCCAGGGAGCCCTCTCTTGCCCTACGGGCAATTCACCTTGCCCCCCCAAGGGGAGCCCTCTCTTGCCCTACGGGCAATTCACCTTGTCCCCCCAATGGGAGCCTTCACGTGTCCTATGGGTAATTCACCTTGCCTCCCCTCTAAGGGGAGGTGGCTGCGAGCATAGCGAGCAGACGGAAGGGTGTTATATGTATTTATGAAAGAAGGTCTTTGAAAATGTCTTTGCAAGAACGTTTGACTGAACGCTTTTTACGTTACGCTGCCGTACCATCCCAAAGTAAGGAGGGCTGTGCTGTTGTTCCCAGTACTCCCGGCCAATGGGATATGGCTAAGCTGCTGAAGGAGGATTTGGCTGAGCTTGGTCTGGTAGACCTGGAAATCAGCGAATTCTGCGTGCTGACCGGACGTCTGCCGGCTAACCTGCCTGCAGGCCACGCTCCCGTGCCGAATGTAGGCTGGGTTGCGCATATGGATACCGTTGACGTAAACCTTTCTCCCGAGGTACATCCGCAGATTGTGAAAAACTATCAGGGCGGCGATGTACTGCTGAACGCTGAAAAGCAAATCTACATTAAGGTAAGCGAGCATCCCGAGCTGAACAAATATATCGGCAGCGACCTTATCACCACCGACGGTACCTCCGTACTGGGCGCAGATAACAAGGCTGCTGTTGCCAACCTGATGGTAGCACTGGAAACCATCATTAAGGAAAACCGTCCGCACGGCGAAATTTATGTAGCCTTTGTTCCGGATGAAGAGGTTGGCCTTTGCGGTTCCAAGAAGATGGATTTCAGCAAGTTCCCGGTTGAATTTGCATATACCATTGACTGCTGTGAGTTGGGCGAGGTTGTATACCAGACCTTTAACGCAGGCAGTGCACACATTAAAATCAAGGGTGTAACCGCACATCCGATGTCCGCTAAGAACACTTTGGTCAACCCGGCGCTGGTTGCCGTAGATATCATCAACTGCTTTGACAGAATGCAGACTCCGGAGCACACCGAGGGTACCGAGGGCTTTATCTGGGTGCAGGCTATTAAATCCAACGCTGCGGAAGCAACTCTGGATATTAAAATCCGCGATCATAACAAAAAGATGTATGAAGCACGCAAGGAGTTCATCCGTCATGCTGTGGAATATGTACAGGCCAAGAATCCGAAGGCCGGCATTGAGCTGAATATCACCGACGTATACGGCAACATTGCCGATGCGCTGAACGATGACAACAGAAAATGCGTTGAGTACATTTTCGAGGCGATGAAGGAGCTGGATATCGAGCCGAAGGATATCGCTATGCGCGGCGGCACCGACGGTTCCTTTATTTCCACCAAGGGCATCCCGACGCCGAACTATTTCACCGGCGCGCTCAACTTCCACTCCAACTGCGAGTTTATGCCGATGGCTGCAGTGGAAAAATCCTGCCTGATGACTTTGAAGCTGGTTGAGCTGATTACCAAATAAAAAATGCTTGACAAAAGCGTCGCTTTCCTGTAAAATCTTACTTGTTTCCGACGCAAATGCGTACGAAGCCTTTTGGGGGCGTAGCTCAGCTGGGAGAGCACCTGCCTTGCAAGCAGGGGGTCAGGAGTTCGATTCTCCTCGTCTCCACCAACTTTCGGGCCTATAGCTCAGCTGGTTAGAGCGCACGCCTGATAAGCGTGAGGTCAGTGGTTCAAGTCCACTTAGGCCCACCAAATATTGTACCTTGAAAACTTCAAACAGAAGAATAAAAAGTCCTTGTTATTGATGAGATGACAAGGCACCTCTAATCGATGCGAAAGCAAAGAGAATGAGTTAACGAGATCTAGGAACGCAAAGTTCTTAGTAAGCTGAAAAAGTCAAGCTACTAAGGGCATACGGCGGATGCCTAGGCGCCATCAGCCGATGAAGGACGCGGTAAGCTGCGAAAAGCTACGGGGAACTGCAAGCAAGTATTGATCCGTAGATGTCCGAATGGGGAAACCCACCTGCCGTCATGGGCAGGTATCCGAAAGGAAGGGAACCCGGGGAACTGAAACATCTAAGTACCCGGAGGAAGAGAAATCAAACGAGATGCCCACAGTAGCGGCGAGCGAAGAGGGCAGAGGGCAAACCGAGGAGCTACGGCTCTTCGGGGTTGAGGACTGCATTTAGTCTTAATGGTTTATCCGAACTACCTGGAAAGGTAGGCAACACAGTGTAAAAGCCACGTAGGTTAAAGACCAGAGAGATGAGCAGTATCCAGAGTACCACGAGGCACGAGGAATCTTGTGGGAAGCCGGGGGGACCACCCTCCAACCCTAAACACTGAATGGCGACCGATAGCGCATAGTACCGTGAGGGAAAGGTGAAAAGAACCCCGGGAGGGGAGTGAAAGAGAACCTGAAACCGTATGTCTACAAGCAGTCGGAGCGAAAGCGACGGCGTGCCTATTGAAGAATGAACCAACGAGTTACGTGCACTAGCGAGGTTAAGTGGAAGACACGGAGCCGAAGCGAAAGCGAGTCTTAAGAGGGCGAATAGTTAGTGTACGTAGACCCGAAACCGCAGTGATCTACCCATGTCCAGGTTGAAGCGCAGGTAAAATTGCGTGGAGGACCGAACCTGTGAGCGTTGAAAAGCTTTAGGATGAGATGTGGGTAGAGGTGAAATTCCAATCGAACGCGGAGATAGCTGGTTCTCCCCGAAATAGCTTTAGGGCTAGCCTCAAGTAGTAAGTATAGGCGGTAGAGCACTGATCGGGCTAGGGGCCATAAAGGTTACCGAACCCTGTCAAACTCCGAATGGTTATACTGTAGAGCTTGGGAGTCAGACTACGAGTGATAAGATCCGTGGTCAAAAGGGAAACAGCCCAGACCACCAGCTAAGGTCCCCAATGTCGTACTAAGTGGAAAAGGATGTGGGGTCTCTAAAACAACCAGGATGTTGGCTTAGAAGCAGCCACCATTTAAAGAGTGCGTAATAGCTCACTGGTCGAGAGACCCTGCGCCGAAGATTACCGGGGCTAAAGTACGAAACCGAAGCTGTGGCTACGACGTAAGTCGTGGGGTAGGGGAGCGTTCTGTGAGGGCTGAAGTCGTTCTGTAAGGAACGGTGGACTTCACAGAAGTGAGAATGTTGGTATGAGTAGCGAAAAGAATGGTGAGAATCCATTCCACCGAAAGCATAAGGATTCCTGGGCAACGATCGTCGTCCCAGGGTAAGTCGGGACCTAATCCGAGGCATAGAGCGTAGGAGATGGACAACTGGCAGATATTCCAGTACCGGTAATGATTGTTTGAGCGATGGAGTGACACAGGAGGGCAGGCAGGCAGGAGATTGGTTGTTCCTGTACAAGCGTGTAGGATGGGACGTAGGCAAATCCGCGTCCTGTGAGTCTGAGGCGTGATGTGGAGGTTCCGGAAACGGAACTGAAGCTGCTGACCCCACACTGTCGAGAAAAGCTTCTAGTTAGAGAATTACCGCCCGTACCGTAAACCGACACAGGTATGCGGGGAGAGAATCCTAAGGTGCGCGGGAGAACCCTCGTTAAGGAACTCGGCAAAATGTACCCGTAACTTCGGGATAAGGGTAGCCGCTGTTGTGAAGTCTGCACAGACGGAGCATGAGGCGGTCGCAGAGAAGAGGCCCAAGCGACTGTTTACCACAAACACAGGTGCCTGCTAAAGAGAAATCTGACGTATAGGTGCTGACACCTGCCCAGTGCCGGAAGGTTAAGGAAGGATGTCCGGAGCAATCCAAAGCATTCGACCGAAGCCCCGGTGAACGGCGGCCGTAACTATAACGGTCCTAAGGTAGCGAAATTCCTTGTCGGGTAAG
>OHSB01000417.1_pt1 | contig 11635 bp, 8 predicted proteins | sample 1578591 | NCBI WGS metagenome assembly OHSB01 (sample SAMEA3879508, study PRJEB24766) | human gut metagenome | biome: human-associated habitat; feature: feces | place: USA | collected 1985/1987 | reverse complement strand
GACGTTTTCCGTTCAGCATATATGACGAGGGGCCTGATTTGACCGCGGCGTTGGCCTGCGCGTAAACCTTGCGTTGGACAAGTTTCATCTTGGCGTTGGAATCCACCATCCTCTCGATCAAGGCCTCGTCCCCGCTACTGATCAGCAGCACGGGATGTCCTGATTTTGATGGAGTCGGATCAGGGTCGTTCCCCACATCCTTGCCACAGCCGACGAGCATGACCGCGGCGGTGACGGACAACATAATATTCCTTAGTTTCATTTCCTTATCGGTTTGAGTGTTATCTTAAAATCATTATCAGTACCGGCGGGCAGCCAGACAGTGAATCCGGCGCGTTTGGCCCGGATGCGCTCATAGGATGTCTTCGGGACGCACTTCTCGACACGGCTCTCGATCTTTAGACCTTTCGGGCCGTGAAAGCTTACGACCAAGGTCTTTCCGTTCCTGTGTAAAGCGATTTCACCGGAATCCATAACAACGCAATCGGTGTCCTCGCCTGTCATCAAGTTCCAATCCATACGGACAGGACGGTCAGCCGTGCCGACAGCGTCACGGATCTCAAGGGAACCGTCTTTCCGAAGGCATATTTCCCGGCATGCGGATGCGACATTGTCGTAGCATCCGCTCAAATCCAGAAGAACCCCTCGCCGGTTTCTCTTTTTGATCTCACGGACGACCTCGCACTTTTCTTCCACATTCTGGAGCCTCCCGTCGAAAGTCATCGTGCTGTGATGCATATTGTCATAGGCTATCAAGTCCCAACGTTGGCTGGTCTGACTCATATTCCAAAGATCTATCCCAGCCTTCTCGACCTGAGTATAGTCCTCGTTGCCGAGATCCACAACCCACCTTTCACCCAAAGCGTCAAAGACAAAGGAACCTTGGTCCAGATGGGAGTGGGAATGATTGGAGCGTCCTCCCTTGACTCCGAAGAACGAGGCATCGGGATCCTCCCACGATGTTCTGGCGTAATAGACGGGCACACTGCCTCGCCCCAGCCAGGACAACGACTCAGGCTCGCAGGCCCGCGGGGAATGAATCTCACTTGCGAATATCAATGCGGCAGGCAGCAGACGGCTGTCCGGAACAGGTTGGCGCAAAGTGTTCCACAGGAGGCTCGGGTCATCGTTCACCACCGCGAAATAGAATTCCGCGACACTGGCCCCGCATCTTGCGCCACCGTCCGAATAGTTGAAGAACAACCCTGACGGCCCCATCGAATGCAGGTAATATTCCCCGGTTCTCTGGAACCCGCCCTTTCCTGTGTACGGTTTAAGTCCAGCCTTCTCCAACTGATAATTCAGAAGAGTGTTGAACTCCGTCCCGTAGGACCAGTACATAGGTCCTTCAGGATAGGCTCCGTCAGGATCGTATGAATCAACAGTCCTGACAATCGAATCAAAGTAGTTGCGGATGATCCTTCCGGCCTTGTCAGGAGCCTTGTCAGCGATCGCCAACGCACCGAAGACCAGACCTGTGTTGCAGACCTGCAGCCAATTGCTCACACCATTGTAGAATCTATCGTAAGCAGGATCAAGAGCGGTGTCCAAGGCCAACCGTTCAATCGCCTCGCAAGCCAATGACCTCACATCCGAAGAAAGTGAGTCATAGAGCCAGTCATAGGCTATCGAGACGCCCAGACACATTTCCGCCACATCCAGATAATGGGACGGGTTCCAGTCCGGGAACGAACACACGGACTCCAACTCGGACACAGCGGCCAAAAGATATTCCCTCCCGCCACTGAACCGGTAGGCGTAAGACAAAGAGAACAAACGCTTCAGGCTTCTCCTGCTTTGATCCAACAACCTTCTTCCGGTCATCCTATATTCTGTCGGTGTCGTCCTGACAGCCTCGGCCGCCTGGCTGAACACAACTGAATCGACCCTCCGAAGATAGTCCGACGAACCCACAGCCTCGACAATCCGGCATTCCTCGCCCTTTGCCAGAAGAAGCCTCGGATGGGCCTCTTCCGACAATGACGGGAATATGCTTGAAAGCACAACGGCTATGATTCCGGCTAATAGTTCCATCCTTCGGTCGGAGTGAGATTCGGATTACGCTGGACTTCAGACATCGGGACAGCCCAAGGCCACATATTATTTCTGTAATACATGATCCATTTGGCCCTGGTTCCCCACATACAGGTGAAATCGTAGCTGTCCTTTCCTTTGAATTTCATCTCTTTCAAGGTTCCCCAACGGACCTCGTCGAAGTAGTTGACACCTTCGCCGCACAACTCGACCCTGCGCTCGTACTGAATACGCCTGCGCATATCCTCCTTTCCGGTGACCCCGTTCACACCGGAGCCTCCGTTTGTCAGCGACGGCATTCCGGCCCTCTGACGGATCTTGTTCACCGCGGCTACCGCGTCAGCCGTGCGGCCTACCTCATTGAGAGCCTCGGCATAAAGCAGCCAAACATCCGTGTAGCGGATCAAAGGCCAATCCATCCCCATCCGGTCACGTGTGAGATCGTTTCTGTCCGTCACGACGAATTTCCTGTACATATAGCAGAAGCATTGCCTCTGATCAGACCAAAGATCACCGGCGCTGTCACCGTTCCCGGCGTTTATGTATGGCCAGAGGAATGTCTTCAAAGACTGTTTCCCTCCTGTGCTCGCATAAGTCATCGTGGAGCTGGACGGAGTGAATATGGTCTGCATCAACCTTGGGTCACGGCCGGTGTAAGCCTTGGCGAGACGGGCCTGGTTGCCGTTGTCCAGATAATAATTGTCCCAAACTGTCTTCGACACTCTGGACACTATGGTGTTCTTCTGGTTCTGGAATCCCACTGAAGAATTGGAGTTCATTCCGTCACGGACAAAGAAAACCTCTCTCTGGACCGGCGTGAGCTTGTCCCAGTCAGGGAATATCTGAGACCAGGAGAATTCCGAACCGTCCGCGTTCTGGTACGAGTCCACGAACTCTGATGACGGGATGATGAAATTGACGCTCTGGAGAGTCGAACGGTTACCGAACACCTGCTGGGTCTGCGAGTCCGCGTATCCTGTTTCAGGAATATACTGGACCGGAAGTATCATCTCCTTGTCCTTCTCATTCTCCTCCTTGAAGAAATCAATATATTTCCCCTCCCAAAGACCGTAGCCACACTTGCCGACCTCCTCGAAATCCGGAATGGCCTTGTCATACTGCCGCAGCCAAACGTAAACCATTCCGCGAAGCGCGTAAGCGGCACCCTTGGACGGTCTGCCATAGTTGATCTTCAGAGTGTTGTCCGGAAACTCCGGTTCCGATAGGCAATCGGCCAGATCCTGCATGACCACTTCCCAGACCTCCTCTGGAGTAGATTGCCCTTTGGTGCACTCAGTCGCGGTGACCGGAGTCAGATAGACAGGGACTCCGTTGAACAGCATATTCAATCTCGTGTAAAACCAAGCCCTCATAAACTTACACTCAGCGGTCAACCTTGCCTTCTTGGCCTCCGAGACGGACGCTGACGGAAGATTGTAGAGAGCGTCGTTGCATCTGGACACACCGGTGTAAAGGGCTTTCCACTCATTGCTGAGATAGGAATCCCCGGCGGAATATGTAGGGCTGTTCAAGAAGAAACTGTGAGCCATCTCTATCGAGGTGAATCCGCAGACCTCCGGGCGGAGATGGCTGACATTTGTCTCAGCGTTCGGGTACCACTTCGAGGACTCCAGGTAGAAAACCTTGTAGATTCCGGCCACGCCGGCGTCCACAAGCGCCTCGGTCGTCCACATATTGTTCGACATCATCGAGCTTTTCGACACCGTGTCCAAATCCACACATCCGGAGGCCATGGCGACGGAAAGCGATAACGCTAAAATCAACTTATTGTTGTGTCTCATAATCATTATGGTCTTATTTCTAGAATGTCAATTGAATACCTAACGCATACTGCCTCATCAGCGGATAGGTGATGCTTGTTCCGATCTCCGGGTCGAGTCCAGGATATGACGTGACGGTGAAAAGATTGTCAGCCGTAGCATAGACACGGAGCCTGTCGACTTTGAACCGTCTGGTCAGCGACGACGGAAGCGTGTAGCCCAGCTGGATATTCTTGAGTTTGAGGTAATCTCCCTTATATTCCCAGAAATCGCTGGCCGCTCCGGTGTTACGGCCTCCCATCCTCGGATATTTTGAGTCAACGGCAGTCCTCGGATCGCCTGGATTCTCAGGATCATAGAAATAGCGGTTCTCCACGAGGAATGAATATGTGTTGTAGCCAGAGGCCAGACTTGGAGCTGTCTGCCAGTAGAGATAGTGCCCGCCGGCTCCGGAGAAGAGCATATAGAGGTCTATCCCTTTCCAGCCAAGCGACACATTCAGTCCGTAGGTGTACTTTGGGGTGGACGTGTGGCCTGTGAAGTTCTGGTCGTTCGTGTCGCCATAGTTTCCGTCCCCGTTGGAGTCCTCGTAGATGATGTCACCGTACCAAAGCGTGTTCTTGGAGACCATGTTCACGCCGCAGAACTTGTAGCCGGACTCAACCATCATACGCACCCATTCCATATCTGACTCTGTTCGGATTATTCCGTCCTTCGGGCCGGCGTTCAGATCCAGATTGCCGCTTCCGTCATAGTCGCCGGTTCCGCGGTAGATCTTCCTGAGATAGGTCTCGCCGAGCTTGTAGCCCTCGGCTATCCTTCCCCCGAAACCGCTTTCGGAGACATCCGCAAGATTGTTCACATACTGCCCGTCCTCGGCCCAACCTTTGACAAGGGCACCTTTATATTTCTTGACAATATTCCTGTTGAAGGAAATGTTCGCTCCGACAGCGTAACGGAAATCTCCGACCTTGTCATTCCATTTCAGATTGAATTCCAGACCTTTGTTGTTGACCTCGGCGATGTTCTCCGTAGCTCCGGTCACCTGTCCCATCGTGATGCTGAGCGACGGGACGAAGAGGATTCCGCTTGTGTTCTTGTTGTACCAATCGACCTCTCCGGAAAGTCTGTTGCCGAACATCGCGAAGTCGATTCCGACATCCGTGGTCCTTGTAGTCTCCCATTTAAGATTCTCGTTGCCGATCTTGCTTGTGAACATCGCGGATGTCTTTCCTCCCTCCAGCGCGATGGTGGATGACGCGTAAGTCGCCTGCCAGGCATAGTTGGAGGTACGGTTGTTACCTGTCACACCATAGGAGGCCCTGATCTTGAAGTTGTCCAGCCATGAACGGAGCGAGGACATGAACGGTTCCTCGGAAAGTCTCCATGCACCTGACACGGACGGGAACAATCCCCAACGGGATTTCGGCGAGAATCTGGACGAGCCGTCGTAACGGACATTGCCTTCGATGATATACCTGCTCTTGTAGGAATAGTTCAGCCTGCCGAACAAGGAAGCCATGGCCCATTCCGTCGAATATCCAGTGATGCTGTCCATCGTGCCGAGAGCGTTCAGATCGGTCAGCGACTCGGACGTCATTCCTTTTTTCCTTGCCGAGAACTCATCGTACAGATAATGCTGCGTGGAATAACCGGCAAGAGCCGTGATCTCGTGCGTGTCGGCGATGTTGACATTGTACCGGAGAAGAAGCTCGGTGTTTGTCTGTCCGGAATGATAGTTCGCGTTAGTGACCTGCTGGTCCGTAAGGTTGGCGCTGCTTCGGACCTCGTTTCTGGCGTAGTCCCAGGTACTGGTCCTCGCGCTGCCGAAATACTTGTAATCCCTTCTGTAGGAAAGATAGTTGACCTTTCCCTCAAGCTGCAATCCCTCAATAAGTCTCGCTTTGAAATATCCCGTCAGCGAATAGCTTTCCCTTTTGTCCTGTCCCTGACGGTCAAGCCAGCTGAGAAGGTTGTTCGCGGTCGTGGACTCCTCCGACGAGGCCGGCACGCCATATTTATAAGGCTCTCCCGGCCATATTCCCGGACATGTCCTGCCGAGATAAGTGAACACGTTAGCCGTGTTGCCGCGCCAAGATTGTCCATCGTGCCGTAGATGTTGGTCCCCAAAGTCAGCCACTTGCCGACGGTTCCCTCTCCCTTGGCCTGCACCGTCAGTTTCTTCGCCCCGGAATTCACGCCATCGGCGACATTCATGATTCCCGGGTTGTCAGTGTAACCGACTCCAGCGGAATACCTTATGCCGTTGGAAGAGCCTGCCATCGAAAGATGATGGTTCTGCGAGACGCCGGTCTTAAATATCTCGCTGAACCACTCCGTATTAGGATAGGCGATGTAGTTCGGGACACCATATTCATTGACGGCGGTAGGGTACTTGCCGGCCCTGCGCCACATGTCGATGGTGGCCTGGGTGTAGTAAGGCGTGTTGTCCACATTGGTCAGGGACTCGTTCACAAGTTCCATATAATCAGCATAGTCGGAGATCATTGACAACTTGTTCAAAGCCTGCTGGATGGAGACGTAGCCATTATAGTCAAAGCGTATCTTCCCGTCCCCCTGCCTTGTGGTCACAAGGATTACTCCGTTCGCGCCCTGCGCTCCATAAATGGCCGTGGAGGCGGCATCCTTCAGGACGCTTATGCTTTCGATGTCGGCAGGATTCAGATTGTCCATACTCCATTCAACTCCATCGACCAGGACCAAAGGCGAGTTGTTGTTGAGGGTTCCTATTCCCCTGATCCTTATCGTAGCCGACGTGCCAGGCTTGCCGGTGGTCTGGTTTACGGCGACTCCGGCGGCGAGTCCCGCCAGTGAGCTGGACACGCTTGTCACCGGGCGGCCAAGGGCATTGTCATCAATCTTGATCGAAGAGACAGAGCCTGTAAGCGTGGCCTTCTTTTGGGACGCATAGCCCACGACGACAGTCTCGTCCAGCATTATCCTGTTCTCCTGCAGAGAGACAGTGATGTTCTTCTTTCCCGAGACACTGACCTCCTTGTCCTCGAATCCGAGAGATGAAACGACAAGCACACCGCTTTCCGGAGTCTTGTCGAAACAGAACACGCCATCGGAATCCGTCACCGTGCCGTTCTTGGTCCCCTTCTCCAGCACATAGGCGCCGGGAACCGGGTTGCCTTTGTCGTCAAGGACCTTTCCTGTGAGAGGAATGTCCTTGCCCTGCGTTCTGACCATTGGTTTGGCGACCAAGTAGATGAGTTTTCCCTCAACACTGAAAATCACGGGCTGATCCTTGAAGATTTCCTCCAGAACGTCATCAATCTTTGAATCAGAGACGGAGATGCTGACATTCCTGTCCAGATTCACCTCGCTTGTCTTGTACGCGAATGAATAGCCCCATTCGCTCCTCAGAATCTCAATGATCTCCTTGATCGGAGTGTCATTTTTCGTAAGGCTTATCCTCTGTTGGGCCGTCACCGTCACGGAATGACAGAGCAGCATCATCAGCATGAGGACAGCCGATAATCTTGTGGTTAACTTCATTATTTTTTAATTAAATGGTTGATTATTTTCTTTTGCGCAATGAATATCCGTCCTCCGTCTGGACGACAGTCAATCTGCCGTTGTAGGCGATCGCCGAAAGCATCTGGTCAAGCGTCTCGTCGTTGACAAAGGCCAATGAATATTTTTCCCTGTCGATCAAGCCGCCATCAAGCGTGATCCTTACACCATAAGCCCGCTCGAAACACTCCACGATCTCGTCAAGAGGCCTGTCGTTGAAATAAAAGCCTCCGTTTTTCCAGCAAGCCATAGCGGACGCGCTGCCTGGTGTCTTTCCAAGATCTCCGCTGATCCTGTCATACTGAACGATCTCCCCAGGCGACATAAGCAACTCCTTCCTGACACCGTTATGCTCGGACTCAATCCGTACCGAGCCTTCGACAAGACTGACATACACCGATTTGGAATCCTCGTAGGAGGACAGGTTGAACTTGGTTCCAAGCACCCGGACACTTACCTCACCGGCGCTTACGACAAACGGCCTTTCCGGATCCTTGGCGACCTCGAAGAATCCCTCTCCGATCAGAAAGACCTTCCTGACATCCGGACTGAAATCCTTTGGATAAATCAGACGCGAGCCTGCGTTAAGCCAAACCAGGCTGTTGTCTTCCAGACGCACGGAATCCCGTTGTCCCTGAGGGACTATGAATTCAGCATATTCAGGAATATAAGTCCTCTCCCGGAATAGATAAAGAGTTCCTACGATAAGCATCGGAATGAAAAGAGCGGCGGCGATGTAGGAATATATCCGGGCAGCCTTTCCGAAATAAGCCGGCCTTTCCCTCCGCACCGTCCTCCAGAAACGGCTGAAAGCCCTGCCGCTTTCCACCGTGTTCTCCTCCGGGATGGAATCCCATATCCTTTTCAGTGCATCATTGTTGTGTATATCCATAACTCACGTTTTACCATTATGACGTGCACGTTAACGGACATACCCAATCAAAAAACGTTTTTTTTGCGTATTAATTTCAGAGACTATATCCAACAAGAGACGATGAACAGGACAATTCCAGACAGGACCTTTCCCAAAGCGTCACGGATGTCCTTCAAGGCCAGTGACAAATGACGGTCAACGGTACGCTTGGAAATGTTCAGCCTCTCCGCTATCTTCTGGCTTGTCAAATGCATCTCACGGCTCATCACGAAACACATCCGGCGCTGTGACGGCATATTCCCGACACACTCGCTCACGATGTCGGTTATCTTGCGCGTGTCATACTCGATCCTCATATCGCTGATGTAATCGTCCGGATCCTTGACCGAATCCAGGAATTTCTCATTCACCTTATGCTTCCTGACACAATCGCAGACTTCGTTCCTTGCCACAGTGAAGAGATAGGCGTCCAAAGAATCCACGGCCGCAAGATCGCGTCTCCGCTCCCAGACCTTCAGAAAGACATTCTGTGCAAGGTCATCAGCGTCAACACTGCCGAAGAGCACCGAGCCGATGAATTTACGGACTTTTGTGTAATACCTCGCGAAAAGCTCCTCATAGGCATCTTTCCTGCCTTCGGAGAGCCGCGTCAAAAGATATTTGTCTGAAATCTCAGTCATCGGTCATCAGCTATGCGACCGCAAAGATATGCAATCTTTTTCTGTTTTGTGCAACACCGACGTCTTCTGACAGAATGGCAGGCTGTGGATATTGGCAGATATTTTGATATCTTTGCAGTCGCTTTCCGTGCCTTTTGGGGCCAAGGAAAGCCGCACGATTGAAAAAAGGAGAAAATACGATATGAGCAAGAAGAACAAGGACATTAAGAAAGGCGACATAAATCAGCAGGAAGAGCGCAAGAGGGACGAGGCGGTTGAGCATAACGGGGAAACCGGCGCGAAAACAAAGGTTGAGGAGAAGAAGGAGGAGGGAGAAAGCGAGGCTGAGGAGGCCAAGAAGATTGAGCAGAAACTCAACACTCTTCTGAAAGAAAACGAGGAGCTTAAGGCCAGCGTGGCAAAGGAGAAGGACGACTACATCCGCCTGATGGCCGATTTCGAGAACTTCCGCAGACATTCCGCGGAGGCAAAGCTTGAGCTTGTCTCGTCAGCGGCGGCTGACACGATCAAGGGTCTGCTTCCGGTGCTGGATGACTGCGAGAGGGCGATGAAGATGCTGGAGGAGAACTCGGCCGATGAAGTGGCCAAGGAAGGCACAGCGTTGATATTCAACAAACTGATGGGATATCTTAAAACCAAGGGACTTGAGGTGATCAAGGCCAAGGGCGAGAAGTTCGATACGGACTTCCACGAGGCTGTGGCCCAGTTCCCGGTTCCGGAGGAAGACAAGAAAGGCTTGGTGTATGATGTCGTCCAGACGGGCTATACCCTTTCCGGAAAGGTCATCCGCTACGCCAAGGTTGTTGTCGGAATATAGGAGATAGACGAATATGGCAGAAAAAAGAGATTACTACGAGGTGTTGGGGGTCGCGAAGACAGCCAGCGCCGATGAGATAAAGAAAGCCTACAGGGCTGCCGCGATGAAGTGGCATCCTGACCGTTGGGTGGACGGCACCGAGGCTGAGAAGAAGACCGCCGAGGAGAAATTCAAGGAAGCTTCGGAGGCATATTCAGTGCTCAGCGACCCTGACAAAAAGGCAAAATATGACCAGTTCGGATTCGCTGGTGTGGACGGCCAGTCTGGGCCGGACTTCAGCGGAGGGTTCGGAAACCTGAACGACATCCTGAACGACCTGTTCGGAGGAGGCTTCAGCGGATTCACCGGCTTCGGTGGATTCGGCGGAGGTCAGGGACGCACTCAGCAGCAAAGGGTTATGAAAGGCCGTGACATCCGTACAAGGATTCGTCTTACCCTTGAGGAGATCGCCAGCGGAGCGGAGAAAGAGATCACAATCGAGCGCAACAGACCTTGTCCTGACTGCGGAGGACGCGGAACCAAGAACGCTTCCGATGTCAAGACCTGCCCGACCTGCAACGGCACAGGACAGACACAGCGTGTGGTCAACTCGCTGTTCGGAAGGACGGTGACATATTCAACCTGCCCACAGTGCGGCGGCGAAGGGAAAGTCATCAGCAATCCTTGCCGTACCTGTGGCGGCACTGGTTTAGTCCGCAGACGCGAGACAGTGAAGGTCAAGATCCTGGCGGGTGTCGAGGATGGTATGCAACTGACAATCAGAGGCGAAGGGCACGCCGCCCCTCACAACGGTGTGAACGGTGACCTGCTCGTGATCATCGAGGAGATTCCTCACTCATCATTGAAACGTGACGGCAAGAACCTGTTCTATTCTACAGTGATTTCCGTTACCGACGCCATCTTGGGAACCGAGATCACGGTACCTTGTCTGGATGGGTCATACAAAGTGAAAGTCGATCCCGGCACCCAATCCGGCACCGTGATGAAGCTTCGCGGAAAGGGACTCCCTGCCGTGAGCGGGTACGGAAGCGGAACAGGAGACCTCTACGTGAAGATTCTGGTCTGGATTCCAAAGAGACTCTCCTCTGATGAGAGGAACGCCCTGGAAAATATGAGGACAAGCCGTTCGTTCACCCCGGATCCTTCCCGTGACGACAAGGCGTTGTTCGACAAGATGAAGAACATTTTCTAAATGAGAGGCAAACTAATAATCGGCGTAATGGCCTTCCTGTGCGTTTCGTGCGGGAGGGCTGTTTCCGTTCTTGACAGCGACTTCAAACTGGATCACGTGCTGGAGGTCGAAGGCCGCCAGGGGGTCGCCACCGATGGGGATTTCTACTATATTTCCGGATCCACCGCACTCTATAAATATGATATGGAGGGCAATCTGGTCGCCAGGAACGAAGCCCCGTTCAAAGACCTTCAACTGGAATGCAACCACATCGGCGACATCGATGAATATGACGGAGAGATCTTCGCCGGTTGCGAATATTTCCTTGACGGTGTCGGCAAGAACATCCAGACCGCCATCTACGATGCGAAGACCCTTGAATATAAGCGTTCAATCCCTTGGGTTCCGGAATCCGGCCAGGTCGAATGCTGCGGCCTCACCGTTGACCGTGACCGCAAGGAGGTCTGGATGGCCGACTGGGTACAAGGCTCGGAACTTTACTGCTACGACCTCAAGACCGGGAAGTACCTCAGGAATCTGACACTCTCCCCCGCCCCGAGACTCCAGCAGGGTATCTACTGCGTGGACGGGCAGATGCTCGTCTCCTGCGATGACGGTGACGCCGAGAAAGACGAGCCTGACAACCTTTACAAGGTAGATCTGGAGACAGGTGAGGTAACGTTGTTCCGCACGATGGACGATTTCATCCTGACCGGTGAGATAGAGGGGCTTACGATG
>OHSB01000416.1_pt1 | contig 11638 bp, 10 predicted proteins | sample 1578591 | NCBI WGS metagenome assembly OHSB01 (sample SAMEA3879508, study PRJEB24766) | human gut metagenome | biome: human-associated habitat; feature: feces | place: USA | collected 1985/1987 | reverse complement strand
GATTCCGGAAAATGAGGTCATCCTGTTTGTAAGAAGCGGCAAATGTATAACTGTCGTGGATGTGGCGGAGTGCGTTGCTGATATTGACAAGACTACAATGCAGCTGATCGGCTATAAGAACAGCAGTTATATGCTGTACGATGATGACGGTTATACAAGGGAGTATGATCTGGAGAAGAACAGTGCATTATTATTTAAATAAGGAAGAGAAGACATGAAGAACGTAAAATTAATAGCATCCGACATGGATCACACACTGCTTATGGAGAATGGAAAACTCCCGGATGTCTTTTTTGATTACATTGACAGGCTGGATGAGAAGGGGATTCGTTTTGTTGTAGCCAGCGGAAGACCGATGTACACCCTGAGGGACATGTTCGGAGACAAGATGGATAAGATGGTGGTCATCGGGGATAACGGTGCGGCTATCTCCAACTGCGGCAAGATCATATACAAGAGTCTGATGGATGTGGAAGAGTACCAGAGTATGATACGCTTTGTGGAGGACGAGACGGATGGAGTCGCTGTGCTCTGCGCCCTATCCGGGGCATATGTCCTGAAAAAATATGAGAAGTATGCGAAGTTTTTCAAAGCATTTCTCAGCAATCTTGTGTTTGTTGATGATATGAGAAGCCTTGACGTCGAGGCCAATAAGTTTACGATATTTGCTCCGGATAAGGATGCTGCCGTGAAGTACAAAGAGATCTATACGCCACGTTTTGGAGATAACTTCTCAGTCACTGTGGGCGGAAGAGAATGGATCGATATCATGAATAAAGGTATCAACAAGGGAATGGCCATGAGAAAGATCGGAGAACTTCTTGGTATTGATACCAGCGAGATGATGGCATTCGGAGACAACTTCAACGATGCGGAGATGCTGAAGACGGTATACTACAGCTATATCGTGGCAAATGCGCAGCCTGGCATGGAGAAGTTTGCAAGATTCCGCGCCCCATCCAATGAGGAGCGTGGAGTGCTCCAGGTTATGGAGCAGGTGCTGACATCATAACAAGTGAAGACCTGAATTACAGTTTAAAGGTCAGCGTAAATACACTTCCGTGCGGTATGTTGTCGCATACGGTGAGGTCGGCATTGTGTAGCTCTGCTATACTTTTGGCGATGCTGAGACCAAGACCGAAATGAGCCCGGTGATCATTGCAACCTGAGTAAAATGTTTCAAATATGTGCGGCTTGTCCTCGGCGCTTATCCCTTTACCTGTGTCAGATATCTGGTAACATAGTCTCTGACCGTTCATAGACACGGACAGGGATATGTGTCCCTCTGAGGTAGATGATATGGCATTGTCCACCAGAATTGATATGCACTGGAGTATTCTGTCCCTGTCCATGGAGAAAAGCGGCAGCGGGTCGTCCGGTATGGACACCACCAGTTCGATGTTTTTCTGGATGGCGATGGGCTCAAAACGATCGTAACATTCTATTATTATATCTTCCGGGTGAACATCTCCGAAGTTATCCCTTCCGGATTTTTTGATATCGGCAAATGTCAGGAGGTTGTTCACCATATCGGTCATCCTGTCACATTCCCTCTGGGCTGTTAAAATATAATCTTTGTCAGTCTCTTTCGGATCGCCGCCAGACAGTCCATTGAGACAAGATTTTATGATGGTTACCGGAGTCTTCAGCTCATGGGACGCCACTGCTATAAACATATCCTGTTTCTGATATGCCTCATTTACAGGGACAAGTATCCTGCCTGTGAAAATGCATGAGAAGATGGACAGAAGTATGATCGCTGCGGCAGTCATGATCAGGAATAAAATGATCATCTTTGTTTTGTATGCGGACAATACAGCATTGTTGAATACTGTGTGGATGGTATAGAAATTGCCACCTATATTTATGATGCTGTAGCTGTTCCAGTAGTTGGTATGATCATATCTTACGGTATAAAATCTTCTGTTGGTTTTCCCCTGATCTATCGCATCGTAATAATCCTTCCAGTACATCGGCTGGGAGTAAGGAGAGGCGGATTCCAGAATGGATGCACTCTCTGCAAAGCTGTCCGTCGACATGACTGTGCTGTTGTTTCGCAGCACATCTATATTGAGATTTTTCTCGCTGTATTCATTAAGAATTGGCATGTCTAAAATGCTCACCTGTTCAAGATATGAGTATAAAAGGTTTACATCCCTTGAGTATGATACATAAGTGCTGTTTGTGTACTCCTTTATCACCGTGTGGAGCAGCAGTATGGACATGGCGGCCAGAATGACCGCTATGACGGAGGACAGGAATATGGAAAGTCTTCTTTTGAGCTGCGCTATCATGTGGATATGTCCTCCTCTCCGCAGACCAGCATATAGCCGCTTCCGTATACGGCCTTTATCACGAGACGGCTATGGATGGTCTTCAATCTGTTTCTCAGAAAATAAATGTAATTCAGTATATTTCCATTTCCCACATTTGAGGTCAGTCCCCATATGGCTTCGATGATCTCGTCCTGACTGACCAGCTTTCCAGCTGATCTCAGCAGCAGTTCAAATAGCTGGGATTCTCTGTTGGTGAGCCGCACTGACTGGTCGCCACATTGAAGTGTCCGGCTGTCGATCAGGTAAGTGACGTCCCCATATGAATAGTCAAATGTATGGATCTGGTGAGATCTTCGGTATAGTGCATTTGCACGGGCCAGCAACTCATCAAATTCAAAAGGTTTGACAATGTAATCATCGGCGCCGCGGGAAAATGCCGCAGTTTTGTTCTCGAGTGTTCCGAGGGCTGTGAGCATTATCACGGGTATAGATATTTTGTCAAAATATAACTGATTAAGAATGTCCAGACCGGACATGTCGGGGAGCATCCAGTCAAGCACCATGATGTCGATGTCCGCCCCGGAATATATGAGCTCCGTGCCCTGCTTTCCGGTTGTGCGCAGTGTCACGGTTATTCCGTGATCTTCCATTTGTCTTTTCAGTATTTTTCCAAGATTGAGGTCGTCCTCCACAAGCAGCAGATTCATACATATCCCCTTTTCGTCATTGTAATCTGGAATGTAGTTCATTCTTACTTTATAGTAATTCATTTGAGGTGCGTTTGAAAGCGGTATACTCAATTTAGATGTTTTTTAGATAATCCGTGAGACTGTGGATGTTACAATCTGTATATGAAAACCTGTGAAGAGGGAGAATACCAACTGGGGTAAAGGAGGTAATTATGAGACGTATAAATATATTTTTATTGCTTGTCGCCATCATGATAATGTGCTGTGGCTGTACGGGCACAGCAAAAGATGAAGAAGCCGCAAATGAGCTGACTGAATATCAGATGGCGCAGTTGAATGTGGCGGAGGTGTATGGATTTGGAAAGACACAGGACGGTTATGTGTGTATAGGGGAAAATTCTGACGGTGATGCTGTAAAGCTGACGTTCACATCGCTTGATGGTGAGCCCCGGGAGGAAAAGCTTGACTCAGCCTCCATAATATCAGTGGATGAGAAGGTATCGGCGGCATATGTTGATGAAGATGGAAGTATCTATATAGCTTTGAGCAGTGTCACAGGAGATGGGAACATAGAGAGCAGGATCGCCCTCATAACAGGGGTGGGAGAAGCCAGACGGCTGTCCGAGGGCATTGAGGGAAATGTGACGAATCTCAGACTGCTTGCTGATGGCTCAGGTTATATCTCGGGCTGCCCGGGTGGTGAGATAAGGTGTTTTTCCATGGACGGCGAAGAGCGGTTTGCCATCAAAAATATGGATTACACGGATATATGTGTGGTGGGCGACAGGCTTATGGTTTTGACAGAGAGAAGTCTGTTGTCATATGACATATCCGATGGAAGTGAGGCCGAGACCATCACGGCATTTGATGAGGGGATGGCGGATGGACTGGCCGGGACATTCAGCAGCAAGGGGATGGATGCGGTGAGCTGCAGAAATGTCATGAAGTATGACGATGCCACTAACTCACTGTATCTCATGCTGAGCACAGGATTATATGAGTACAAGCTGACGGACAGGCTAGGAATAAGGCTTGCGACATTCAAGGATTCGGATATCGAGTACGACTATGTGGTTGAAGGCAGCGATACATTTGTCGCGATAGCAGGTGGCAGGAGCGGAAGAAAGAATGTGGTGGTGTACTCATCTGATTCGGGTTATGCATCATCTGTGGCAGAGGAGGAGCCGGATGATAAGACGGTCACATTATATTCACTCTATTATGCGGAGAGCTACGAAACGCTCATCTCATGGTACGAGGCATACCATTCAGACCTGACGGTGAAGTATGTGTGGGGCGTGGATGACGAGAATGGAATATCTGAGAGCGATGCTATAAGTGCGCTCAATACACAGCTTCTGGCAGGTGAAGGGCCAGACGTCATCATCATGGATGGACTGAATGTTGGAAGCTATGAGGATACCGGAGTTCTCATGGAATTGTCCAATGTGTATGACGATATACTGCAGGAGAATCCAGATTGTCTGGAAAACGTGTTAAATGCATACAGAAATAGCGATGGCAATATATACGCAATTCCGGCTATGGAGACCTTCACTGCCATTATCGGACCGGAGAACGAGATAAAGAACGTGACCGATGCCAGGTCGCTAGCAGCATATATAAGCAGTCAGGACAGACCGGAATATGGAAATGACCTGTCGCTTTATTATTGGGAGAGTTATTTTGACACGTTGTATCCGGTATACGCAGCGGAGATCGTGGACAGTGATGGGAATTACGATGCGGATATGCTCAGAAAATTTCTGGAGGACTTAAAGCTTCTGTACGACACGGAAATGGATAGGACGACACAGGATCAGGTCGATGAGTGGACTGCCGAGTGGGGAAGCTACAGCGATCAGGCAAAAAGAGCCATAAACAGTGAATATATGAGCCCGCTGCTTAACAGAACATGGTCCGGCAGAAAGCTGGCATTTGTGAATATGAAGACGATGGGAGAGTCCTGGCATTTTTACAGCATAAAAGAGGACTATGAGGTCGGAATGGGTGAGAGCGGTGAAAATGCAGATTACACATACGAAATATGGGGAAATGACAGCGGAAAAGTATTTGTGCCAAACACTGTCCTTGCGGTAAATGCCCGATCAAAGAGCCAGGACGAGGCGGTCAGCTTTATGAAGGCTCTGTTCAGCACGGATGTACAGAAAATATACTACGGAGTAGACTGTGGCAACCCGGTCAATATGGAGGGCGTGCGGGAATGGAACAGTGAGGCGCAGTCCATGGGATCGCCGGGCGGAAAGATCACGCTGGGTGGAAACGATTACATGGACTGGTCGTATTGGCGCAAGGAAGAATATCTTGAGGATTATATAAGCAAACTTAGAGAGCTGGATACTCCGTCAAATCCTGACGCGAGAGTCCGCAGCGTGATAAGGGATAACGTTGCAGATTATCTTGAAAATGGTGAGAGTCTGGACGGTACAGCCTATTCCATCGATAAACTTTTAGGGGTGTATCTGAGTGAATAAATTGGTTAGCAGAAGGACAAGTGAAACGGCCGGATTTGTTATCCCGGGCTTTGTGGGTGTAATGATCTTCGTGGTAATTCCGTTGATGGATGTATTCAGAGCCGTCTGGAGCAATACGGCATTCAGGCTGGCGGAGGGCAATTCTCTGAGGTTTGAACTGGTGAGTGTTCCACTGCTCATGGTGATTTCACTGATAGTTGCGATAGAGGTATACGGAATGAAGAGTAACATAGTCAGGTTTGCATTTCTCATTCCACTTGCCATACCGTCAAATTCACTGGCGGTGGTCTGGCGGATATTATTTGCCGATCTCCTTTCGGGAAATGCTGTATTCTGGCTTTTTGTGGGTACATTTATATTTAAGAATACAGGCTACAACATGCTTATCTGGATGTCTGGATTGTCGGCAATACCGGAGACAGTGTACGATGCTGCCAGAGTTGATGGGGCCGGAAGATTTACGCAGACATTCAAGATCACACTTCCGAATATGAAGAGATCATTTTTTATCGTGGCAATGTTGTCTGTGGTGAACTCCCTCAAGATATTCAGGGAACAGTATCTGATGGCGGGCAGTTATCCCGACATGAGTATATACCAGATACAGCACACATTTAACAATTGGTTTGAGAAGCTGGAGATCAGTAAGCTCACAGCAGGAGCGGTTATGACGGCTGTCGTATTTTTCGGGATCATACTTGCCATACGTGCATTATGTCTGACCGACTGGCACGGGATCTCAGCTAAGTACAGCAGGAAAATTTACCAGAGAGGACGTGGGAGCAAATGATACATTTGTTATTGAAGGTGCTCGTCATAATTGGGGCGGTACTTGCGGTGCTTCCGTTATTGTTCCTCTTAAGTGGTGCATTTATGGGCGAGACAGAGTTGGATCAGCTATTGTTTTCGGGAGCTGATGGCGGAGCTGGATACGCTGCATGGCATATGATACCGCTTTATCCGACATTTCAAAATATCGTGGAGTTGCTGTTTGACACTCCGGAATACTATGTACTTTTCTGGAACTCCGTGAAGATAGTAGGGGTGGTGATAGCCGGACAGCTTGTGTTCGCTGTGCCGGCGGCGTGGGGATTGTCCCGGAGCGGCAGCAGGTGGGCAAAGCTGATATTCGGTCTGTATATGTTCTGCATGATACTTCCGTTCCAGGTGACAATGCTGTCTCAGTACATAGTGCTAAACAGGCTCAATATGATAAATACGCACTGGGCGATCATTTTGCCGCTGATGTTCTCAACATTTCCGATATTCATCATGTACAGTGCCTTTGAGCAGGTCCCTGATTCTGTGGTTGAGGCTGCGAGGCTGGACGGTGCGGGTCGCTTTAGGATATTTATATATATGGCTGTCCCCATAGCAAAGAGGGGGATCATAGCGGCGGTGATACTGGGATTTCTCGAATACTGGAATGTCGTGGAGCAGCCAGTTGTATTCCTCAAGGACAAATATCTGTGGCCGCTGTCTGTATATCTGCCAAATGTGACCGAGGGATGTGCGGGGAGAGCGTTTACATTTGCGCTGTTCAGTTGTGTTCCCTCATTGATCGTGTTCTATGTTGGCAGGGGGATTCTGGCGGAGGGAATATCCATAGGCTCTGCCGAGGATTGATGAAGGGTTGGTTGTAAGAGAAAACAGGAGAAGAGGTATGGGAAGATTTTCAGGAAAGCGATTTGACAGAAAACGCTGGGCAGGTTACGGGATAAAGGCAGTAGGAATTTTTATGGTGGTGGTTATTGCAGGCACATTTATGTCGAGATTTGCTAGCAGTGCCCTGACGCCGAGGGTCGAGACGGAATATGCAGTGTCTGGGACAGTGTCCACGGAGGTTTTACAGGATGTGGTTATAGAGGGAGACAAGAAGACGCCGGTGTATGTCTATCCCGGACTTTTGACCCAGGAGATATATGTGAGTGCCGGGAAAAAGATAGAGCAGGGAGATCCGCTCATGCGGGTGGACGTGTCCGCTGTCAGATCTGAGTATCTTGAGAAGAAGCTCGAGCAGAAAAGCCTGAAGGAGCAATATTGGTACACATGGGGCGACGAGATGGCGGTCATGGATGACAAGCTTGCTGTGGTGGATGAACAGTTATCATATCTGGAAAAACTTCTGGATGACGATGGCGTGGTATATTCGGAGTTTGACGGTCTGATATCGGAGTCCAGGATTGAAGTTGGAAATAAAACCGCGGAGGAGGCTGCCTTTGTGATCACGGAGAAAGCGGACAGATACACCATAAAAATGTCAGTGACGGAGGAGCAGAGACGGTATATAGAAAAGGGCGATAAAGTCACAGTCCAGATGGATGACAGCAGTGCGAATACCGAGGTATCCACGGTGTACAGTGATGTTGAAAATGGTCAGGGTTACATAGTGGAGGCGGTCGTTTCGGGCGACATATTCACTGTGGGGGACAGCGTGCTGGCAGAGATCTCACACCAGTCTGAGAAATACGGCTCCGTGGTTCCCGTGTCTGCGATACGTGCTGATGTGTCTGGTTCATATGTGCTTGTAGAACGGCCGAAGGAAACTCTTCTGGGGACGGAGTATGTTGCAGAAAAGGTATATGTGACCGTCGGGGATACAAATAGTTATGATGCCGGTCTTAAGAAAAGTCCTTTGACTAGCGATGATAAGATCATTGTAAGCTCTGACAAGAAAGTGGAAGCCGGTGATACTGTACGTGAAAAATAGGTGGCTTTGTATGAGGAGATTTGTAATCTGTATAGTTGTCGGAATTGCATTATTGTGGCTGGTTATATGGAATGTTGTAAATGAAATATATATGACCGCGACCGGAATTATGCGTTTGTCACTACAGGGCAGACCATGTACACCAGAATGAAGGATGAGGATTATGTAAAAGGTACATACAGGATATATCCGGGTGAGACAGTTGCCGGGGATGCTGTATATAAAAAGGTGCAGTCAGATATAGTTGTGGTTGATTTTGCGGTGGAGGATATGTTTGGGGGGACTGGTGCTTTGAGAAGAAATGATGCAGATGGATGTATCATAAGCGGGGAGCTTTCGTATAACTTGTTTGGAAGCAGCCGTACCACTGGCTCCGCAGTGACTGTGCTTGGGAAGAACTATGTAGTACGCTCTGTCATTGACTCGGAGGAAAGCTTCATGATCGTTCAGGCAGACAGCAAAATTATAGATGGCATGGTGCTCGATATATCAGACGAAAATTACAGAGGAGAATACGCCGAGGAGGCTGCCGTTCATCATGGTTATGGCAGCAGTTTTTATTATGCCACGGATTATCTGGATATTTTGCCGGATATAGATATGCCGTCAAAGTGGTCTGATTTTGATTTCTGGGGTGATGCCTCCGATGAGCTTAAGTCCATACATGAACGAAGGCTTTATTCTGACAAGGACGTGCTGGAGATATTTTATTACAGGTGCGGGCAGAAACTGAATGAGTACAGATGGCGAAGCGGCTTTTTTCTTATCCTGCTGCTTGTGTGGATGATCACAGCATATAAATTTATCAGGAAAAATGCAAAAAAATCTGCTTAGGGAATTGATGCTTTGGACGAGTTGTGTTTAAAATACAGGCATAGGTTTCTTTAAGGAGATATCATATGATTTACACATACCCGGATTATTATAAGAGATTTAACTGCATAGCGGACAAGTGTCCTGACACATGCTGCGGCAAATGGCAGATAGTGATAGATGACGATTCCCTTGAAAAATATCAGGAATACGACGGAGAATACAGACCGGAGCTTCACCGCAGAGTGAACTGGAAAGAGGGTGTTTTCAGGCACGGCAGAAGTGGAAAGTGTGCATTTCTGCGGGATGACATGCTGTGTGACATGTATATACATATGGGCAAGGACAGCCTCTGCACTACATGCAGGGAGTATCCGAGACACACGGAGGAATTTGAGAATGTGCGCGAGGTTTCGTTATCACTTTCATGTCCTGAGGTGGCACGAATACTGATGAACATCACGGACAAGGTCACATTTGTGACCGAGGAAGACGATGAGGACGAGGTGTTCGATGATTTTGATTATTTCCTGTATTCCAATCTGGAGGATATCCGGGAGGAGATACTGAATGTCATTCAGGACAGAAGTGTGGACATCCGGAGCAGAATAGAGCGGGTGATTCAGATCGGTGCGTCGGCTCAGAGACATTATGATGAGGGCGACCTTGTCATGTGGGATGAGTGTGAGGAGCGGGATAAGCCGGAGATTCACGGAGAACATGAAGAGTATATGTTACTTCAGAAACAGGCTATGTTTCTCATCGAAGATCTTGAACTTTTGTATGATGACTGGGAGGATGTGCTCATTGAGTCGCAGGAGCTTTTGTTTGGACAGGGTGAGGAAGCTTTTGCCGGCAACAGGAAGAGGTTTGATGCATGGTGGAGAAATCACGGTGGGTGTGCCCCTAATATGACATTGGACATATTCCTTGAACAGATCATAGTCTACTTCATATCAATCTACCTTCTCGGCGCAGTGTATGACGACAATATATCCGGCAAGGTGAACGCATGCGTGGGACATGCGGTTGAACTCTATATGCTGCTCATGGCGAGGTGGCTCAGAAATGGTGAGACTTTGTCGACGGATGATCTCATAGAACTCTCTTACAGATATTCCAGGGAGATAGAGCATTCGGACGAGAATCTGGAACAGGTTGAGGTGCTTGACTGGTTTAGTATATAAATATAAAAAAGCAAGCATCGTTATATTAGAATCAGATGCTTGCTTTTTACTTTGTAGGGGAATAGTTATATTTTCTCAAGATCCTTATACTGCTCCAGTGCAGGACTCTCGTCGCCTACGTACCAGTAGTCGCAGCAATCCCCGCCAAGAGCCTCGGTCTGTGTACGAATCAGGCGGGCGTGCATGACCTCCGCAAGGTAGTGGTCAGTCCTGCACAGATAAGGGAGCAGGTCCGCATAGCCGTGCTCCTTTGCATGCTTCGCTATAGGACATCCAATCAGATGGAAGCAGAACCCGTCAGTCCTTCCATCCGGGTTGATCTCAACCTTCCAACTATCCATCCATTCGCCTTTTGCCTGGTGTTCCTTCTGCATCCTGTTGAACTTCACATAGGTTTTTTCAAATAACTTATATGGCCAGTTGCTTTTGTTGCCATTCACTATTTTCCCAAGGAATTTCATCTTTTCAGCGGCATCCCGTTTGATGGTGAGAAGAACCTCGCCGTCAAGCCTGTGACCGCTTGCCTCATAGAATGATACGATGGTAAACCAGTCATACATATTGGCAGCCATCATATTTTGGCCGAGATCCGGCATGTCCCTGCGCATAAATTCCCTGTAATATTCATCAGCCTTTTTGAATATATCATCCGCTTCGGACGGAAGATTTTCTTTACAGTACTTTTCGTAAAGCTTTGCATAGCTCGATACTGAATATGCCCGTTTCATCTCATTTATCTCCATTCCGGCGGGTGTCCGCCGCATTTTTTACGTTCGGTGAGTCCACTATATCAGTTTTTCAAAAACCTGTCAAGCGATTTGTAAAATTGTTAACGTCGTTTTCATAAACGGTTGACCCCGACTCAAAAATGCGCTATACTACCACCATGAATCAGGAAATGAAACGCCGTGTCACGGCCTGCGCCGCCGGGTTTTCCCTGCCGCGCTACCGGGAGCTGCCCTCCGTGGGGCTGTATCTCGACCAGACCGTGCAGCTCGTCAACAGCTGCTTCCGGGGCTTCCCCGGGGTGGAGCTCACCCCCTCCATGGTGAGCAACTACGTCAAGAAAGGAGTCATCTCCCACCCCGTCAAAAAGAAGTATTCCCGCGAACAGCTGGCTTCTCTCATCTATATCGTATTGTCTAAAAATGTCCTCTCGCTGGAAAACATCGACACCCTGTTCCAGATGCAGCGGGCTCACTGCACCGCCGCCGAAGCCTACGACTACTTCTGCGACGAGGTGGAGAACTGCCTGCCCTACATTTTCGGTGCCAGCCGCACCATCCGCGGCCTCGACCCGGATGCCGCCGACGAAAAGCGTCTGCTGCGCGGTACCATCGTCGCTGCCGTAAACAAGATGTACCTCGACTGCTGCTTCGTCGCCATGCGGCAGGAGGAAGCCCTCTGGCCGGGGATACTCGGCGACCTCGAATAAAAAGAAAAACGTCTGTGCCTCCAAACGAAGTAC
>OHSB01000409.1_pt1 | contig 11698 bp, 8 predicted proteins | sample 1578591 | NCBI WGS metagenome assembly OHSB01 (sample SAMEA3879508, study PRJEB24766) | human gut metagenome | biome: human-associated habitat; feature: feces | place: USA | collected 1985/1987 | reverse complement strand
GCAGAGCAGGCACTTGGGGTAGCCGCTCTGGGGCGCCGCCTTAGCCGCGGCGATGGCGCGGGGATCCCTCTCCGGCTTGGAGAGATTGATGGTGATATCCATATCGCCGTAGGCGGTAGCGGCCTGCCACTTCACATCCCGTGCGATGCGGTAGCGCCGGATATAGTCGGTGTCCTGACTGAACCGGTACAGCCAGTCTGTGGCCTCCTTCGGGGACGCCTGATACCGTTGGGAAAACGCCTGTATGACCTGCGAGGGCCGGGGCATCAAGCGCCCCATCAGCGCCGTGTCGAACAGGTCGCGGCTGGTAACGTCGTCGTGGATCAGCCCCCGCGCCGCCGCGTCGTCCAGCAGCACCCGCAGGATATCCTCCAGCGGCCGCTCCTGCGTCTCCTGCGGCTCCTCCCAGCTATCCAGCCGCATGGCCTCCAGCAGGGCGTTTACCGCCCATGTGCGGTCGCTTTCCTCGATCAGTCCCGTGCGGACTGCGTAGCCCACCAGATCCTTGATGGCTTGGTCTCTCATGCTCCGTTCTCCTTATCCCAATCTGACGCCGCCGGCGGGACGGATCATCACCGTGTGGCAGCGGCCCTGCCCCAGCACCGCCTCCGTTTTTTCCTTGAAGCTGTCCAGCTGCTCCAGCGGCACAAAGGCCTGCGCCGTACCGCCGAAGCCGCCGCCGTGAACGCGCACGGCGCCCCGGTCAGCCAGCAGCGCCTCGCACAGGGCGATGGTCACCATCAGCTCCTGCGCGGCGGTGCTGCCGGTGGGGACGATGTTCTGCAAATACATGGCGGAGGAGCGCCCGGACTCCCGCACCAGTGTCAAAAACCGGTCAAAGTCGCCCTGCTCCAGCGCCTCTTTTTCCGCCTTGGCGCGGCGGTTCTCCGCATAGACGTGGAAGGCGCGGTTCACGGCGCGGTCGCCCGCCGCCGCTCTGACCTGAGGCAGCCGCGTCAGGAAGTCCGCCTCCGGCACCTCCCGCAGCACATCCTTGCCGAACACGCGGCACACCGCCCGCAGCTCATCGGTGATGGCGCGGTACTCGTCTGTCAGTCCCTCGTGACCGGCGCCGGAGTCCAGAATGCACAAGGCGTAGCCGTAGGCGTGGAGATCCACGTCCAGCTTCTCCACTACCGGCCGGGCCGTATCCGCAAAGTCGATGGATACCACGCCGCCCACCGAGGAGGCCATCTGATCCATCAGGCCGCAGGGCTTTCCGAAGAACACGTTCTCCGCGTACTGGCCGATCTGGGCCAGCTCCACCGCCGTGCAATGCCCCTCCCAGAACAGCTCGTTGAGCATGGTGCCGATCAGCACCTCATAGGCGGCAGAGGAGCTGAGACCGCTGCCCTTGGGGACAGTAGAGGTCATGTAGACATCCAGGCCCTTGCCCGCCAGATCGCAGCCCAGCTCGCTCATGCGGGCGGCCACGCCCCGGATCAGCGCCGCGGAGGTGTTGACCTCCTCCGCCTGCGGCGTCAGTTGGCAGAGCGCCACCTCCGTCATGGGGTAGCCCTGCGACAGCACGCGGATAACGCCGCTGTCGTTGGGCGCCGCCGCCGCCAGAATGTCCAGATCCACGGCGGCCGCCAGCACACAGCCGTGCTGATGGTCCGTGTGGTTGCCGCCGATCTCCGTGCGGCCGGGCGCGCTGAACAGCGCCTCCGCCGGACGGTCAAAGGTCTTGTAAAAGCCCTCCATTACCTGCTCGCAGCGGGCGCGTGCCTTTTCCGCGCCCTCCGTGCCGTAAAGGCGGAGCAGCGTTTTGGCAAACGCCTCCTGCTGCAAATAGTTTTCCAGCCCTCTATGCATCATTGCTTACGTCTCCTTGTTTCTTCGGGTATTTCCTGCCCTTACGGGCTTTTTTCCTGTCCATGCCGCTCCTGCAAGGCGGCTCAGTCCTCCAGACTCTCCGCCGTGACCGCCTCATACCGCAGCCACACATAGCTGCCGTCCGTCAGCGTCACATTCTGCGAAGGCTCACCGCCTGCCGAAAGGGAAACGGCCAGCCCCATAATACTCTCCGCCAGGCCGGTGGCATCGTTGCGAACGGTACCCTTCAGCGTTCCCTCCCGCAGTGCCTCCAGCGCCGGCGGCGTGGCGTCCACGCCCACGATAAAGGGCATGGTATCCTTGTCCAGACCGGCCTCCGTACAGGCGTCGATGGCGCCCAGTGCCATATCGTCGTTGTTGGCAAAGACCACCTCGATGTCCGCGCCGTATTCCCGCAGCCATTGGCGCATCCGAACGGCGGCCTGTCCGCGCTGCCAGTTGGCGGCATCTCTGGCCAGCTTCTCCGTGGCGACCCCCGCCCCCGTCAGGGTGGAGATGCAGTATTCCGTCCGCAGCAGAGCGTCCTGATGTCCCGGCTCGCCCTCCAGCATCACATACTGGATCACGCCGTCGCCGTTCCGATCCAGTGCCTCCTCATGGCCTCGCCATGCGTCCAGCACCAGCTCGCCCTGCAACATACCTGCGTCGCCTGCGGGGAGTCCCACATAATAGGCGTGCTTCCAGCGGCGCAGATCCTCCTCCACCGGCTCGCGGTTGAAGAAGATCACCGGTACGCCCGCCGCCTGCGCCTTGTCGATGATGACAGCCGCCGCCGTGCGGTCCACGATGTTGACGCAGATCACGTCGTATCCCCGCTCCAGAAAGCGATCCACCTGCTCGTTCTGGGTGGTCTGGCTTTCCTTTCCATCGGTGATATACAGGTTGATCTTGACGTTCCGCGCCTGCTCCTCCTCCAGCGCCACCCGCTGCAATTCCCGGGCTACCGTGTCGATGAAGGTGTCCTCCTGCTGGTACAGCGCCACTCCGATCCGGAGGGTGGGGCCGCTCTCCCCGCCTGCACGGCAGGCGGGCAGCGTCAGCAGCAGCGTCAGCGCGGCTATGATGCAGCCGATCCTTTTCATACCGTCTCCTCTCCGCCCCGCGTTACGTCACGGGGAACAACAGCTTCTGGTTATCGCTGTCGTACATGGTCTCCTGCCGGACGATGGAAAATGCCACCGGTGCGGCGGCTGTCCAGTCCTCGTGCCGCGCCAGCGCCGCCGCGGCCTCCACCGCCAGATACCCGGCGGAGAATACGTTCACTGCGGTGATGGCCGTCACACGCCCCTTTTCCAGCGCGGCGGCAATGCTCGCTGTGGAGCCGCAGCCGTAGAGCAGTGGAAAGGCGTCCTCCCCCCGGGACAGCTCCGCCACATCCGCCAGCGCCGCCGCCTCAAAGGCGATGATCGCCCGGGGCCGCTCGATCCGCAGGATATCCGGCAGGGAGGTGGTGTCGGGGTCCCACTTGTACACGCGGGCCTGCCGCCCCTCTAGCTCCAGCACTTTGGGTGCATCCCCGGAGTGGGTGGCCTGTTCACACACGCCCACCACGCCTTTACCGGGCAGGCTGTCCAGCAGCAGCACCGTACCTCCCTCGGGTACGCCGTTGAGCGCCGCCGCGCCCAGTGCCGCGCCCAGTTCCTGATGGTCCATGGTGATGGAAGCTGCCGCCCCCCATGCGGTCATGTCCGTCTCCACCGTGACCAGCGTGGTCTTTCCGGCGGCAGCGGATACCGCGTCGCCCAGCGCCTCCCGATCCGCCGGTATCAGCAGGACGGCAGACGCCGCCCCCGTCACCTCGCGCTCCAGCAGCTGTGCCTGCTGGGCGGCGCTGTTATCCTCGGCGGGGATCAGAAAGCGCAGCTCCACATTCAGATCCTGCGCCGCCTGCTCCATGCCCTTGCGCATGGTGGACACGGCGCCGTCCCCATCCCGCAGAATGACGGACATCTCCAGCAGCGGCGGCTGGTGGTGCTTTTCGCCGGGGGCGAAGGCCAGCAGCCAGAACAGTACGCTCAGCCCGATCAGGGGAAGCACCAGCTGCAACCATGCTTTTCGACTCACTGCTCCCCCTCCTTCCGATATTTCCGCGCATCGTCCTCCGTCAGCGCGGGCAGACAGATCCGCACCAGCGTCCCGTTGTCCGGCTCACTGTGGATGGTCAGGCCGTACTCTCCGCCGAAGGTCAGCCGGATACGCTGGTGTACGTTGCGGAAGCCGATGCCGGAGCCCTTGGCCTTGGCGGCGCTCCGCTCCCTGCCGGGTGTCAGAAGCTGCTCCACGACCTCCTCCGACATACCCGGCCCGTTGTCCTCCACCTCGATGATCACCCGCTCTCCCTCGCGGAAGGCGCGGATGTGGATCTCGCCCTCGCCGTCGGCATACTCCATGCCGTGGTAGATGGCGTTTTCCAGAATGGGCTGGACGATCAGCTTGATGGTGTACAGCTTTTCGACCCCCGGCTCCACAGTGATATCGGCAGAGAATTTATTCTTGTAACGCATCTTCTGGATGGTCAGATAGTTCCGCGCGTGCTCGATCTCGTCCCCGATGGGGATGATGTTGCTGCCCTTGCTCAGGGAGATCCGGAAGAACCGCGCCAGCGCCGTCAGCATGACCACCGCCTCCTGCGTCCGGCCGTTCTCCGTCATCCACACCACGCTGTCCAGCGTGTTGTACAGGAAATGCGGGTTGATCTGGGATTGCAGCACGTCCAGCTCGCTGCGGCGCTTTTCCTCCTCCTGCTGGAGGATGTCCTCCATCAGGTGGCGCATGGTGGATACCATGGACTGCACTGAGCGGCTCAGATGCTCCACCTCGTAGGGGCCGTCCACGTTGAAGTCCACGGACTCCGCCCCCTTTTCCAGCTCCTTCACCGCATGATCCAGCTTTTTCATGGGTGCGGTGATCCACTCCGAAAGCCGCAGGTTCACGAACACCAGCAGAAAGATGGAGAAGGACACCACAAACAGGGCAAACAGCAGAAGCTGGCTGTAATTGTCCCGCAGCGTCTCCGTCGGCACCACGCCCACCAGCTTCCAGCCGGTGTAGCCCACGGTCTTCACCGTCACCTGCCGCTTCTGGGACTGAAACACCTCCGCATGGGTACCGTCGGCATACCCGGCGGCCGTCAGATTGTTCTCCTCCTGCAAGCCCGCGTAGAGAAGCTGCTGGCGGGGGTGGTAGATGACCTCTCCGTTCCCGTCGATGAGGTAGAGGTAGCCCTGCCCGTTGGAGAAGGACACGTCCTTGCAGATCTGCTCGATGCCGCTGAAGTTCATGTCCACCAGCAGCACACCGCTCTCCATATTGCCCCCGCGTGTCAGCTCCACATGGCGGCTGAGGGAGACCACCCAGTGGTACCGCGAATCCGGATCCTCAAACAGGTTCTGCACATGGGGCGTGGAAAAATGCAGATTCTCAATGCGCTCCATGGCGGTGGTGAACCACCCCTCGCGGCTGGGCGTCACACTTTTTTTCAGCTCCGTCAGCGGAGTGGCGGAGATCAGTCCGCCGTTCTCGTCGAATACCGCCAGCGACACCAGCACGTCCCTGTCCTTGGCGTACAGCAGCTCCAGCGCGTCGTGCAGCTCCTGCGCCATGCCGTCCTGCTCCAGATCCGCGTTCTTGATGACCCGGTAATACACCGTGTCCGATACCCGCATCATATTGCGCAGGTAGCCGTCCAGACTCCAGTTCACCTGCGCCAGCACCCGCTGGCTGTTCTCCGCCGCCACCTCGTTGGCGGAGGAGGAGAAGCGCAGCAGCAGCGCTATGCCCAGAAACAGCATACCCACCACCGCCACGGCGGTGAAGGCGATAGACAGGATCATCTGGATGCCGGAGCGGTGGTACAGCGCCTTCCACCGTGCTTTCCAGCCGGACGCTATTTTCTCCACAGGCGGCTCCCCTCTCTGTCTGTTATTTCCCCTCACTGCGGTACTTGGTGGGCGTCGCCCCGAAGTGCCGCTTGAACACATAGCTGAAGTAGTTGGGATCGTCGTACCCGCACCGCTGGGCGATGAGGTACGTCTTGTCCTCCGTGCTGCGGATGGCCTCGGCCGCCGCCTCCATCCGCACCTTGGTGACGTAGGCGGTAAAGCTGGTGCCTGTCTCCCGCTTGAACAGCGTGGAAAAATAGGTGGAGCTGAGATGCAGATAGGCGCACAGCTTTTCCACCGACAGGTCGCTCTCGGCGTAGTGCTGGCGGATATACTCCTTGGCCGTCTCCACCGTGTGGCCCGCCGTATCCGTCTGGCGGCGGCGGATCAGGGTGTGGAGGCGCAGGCAGCGCTCGGCGCACCAGTCCTCCAGCTCTGCCAGCGTAGGAAGCTCAGTCTCCTGCATGGGGAGGGAAAAATCGGTACCGAAAACCTCCTCCAACCCCTACGCCGGAGCGGCGGGTCATCTTCAGAAGGTGGGTCACCAGCTCCATGAGGAACAGGTGGTACTGTCCGGCGGCGGGGTTGGCCTGCCGGATCTTTCCCGCCAGCGCGGCAGCCGCCTGCCGGATCTCCTCCTCGTTCCCCAGCTTGATCGCCGCGGTCAGCGCCCGCTCGTCCGCCTCCTCAAAGGAGAGGATGGGGCCGCCGTCCGGCTCCAGGTCGCCGATGTAGATGACCTGTCCCCGGCCCACCATGGAGCGGTATTCCAGCGCCGTCCGCGCCTCGGCGGAGGAGCGCGCCATACCGGACAGCTCCCGGCAGGGTGCGCCCACGCCCACCGTCAGCGTCAGCCCCAGATAGGATGCCGCCAGCGTACAGGCGCGGTCTAAGCTGCGGATCAGGTCATAGATGGTAAATGTCTCCGTCAGGCTGACGATCAGCGCCACCCAGTCGTTGTACAGGGAGAGCCTGCACCGATCCGCCGTCAGCGTCTCCTCCAGCAGGTTCTGCACCGACAGGGTGGACAGGGCATCCCGGCTGTTGTCGCTGCCGATGTAGGCAAGGCCCACCGTCCACTCCTCGCCCCGCAGGTCGATGTCCAGACGCGCCGCCCGGTCACGCTCCGTTCCCGGCTCGATGTGGCCGTCCAGCAGGTTGGTGTAGAACAGCTCCCGCAGGATGGGCAGGTTCTCCGTGTACCGGCTGCGGAGAAGCTCCATGTTCCGCCGCTCCGCACGCTCCCGATCCAGTTCCTCCTTCAGCCGCCGCAGCACCGCGGACAGCTCATCGGCATTGATGGGCTTGAGGATATACTCCACCACGTTCATCTGGATGGCCTGCTTGGCATATTCAAAGGCGTCGAAGCCGGAGAACACCACGAACCGGGAGGCGGGCAGCCGGTCTGTCAGGATCCGGCACAGCTCCAGCCCGTCCATAAACGGCATCTTGATATCCGTCAGGATCACGTCCGGCCGCAAGGCCTCCGCCAGCTCCAGTGCGTCCTGTCCGTTGGCGGCCTCGCCCACCAGCGAGAAGCCCAGCCCCAGCCAGTCCATTTTGCGGCTGATACCCTCGCGGATATTCTCCTCATCGTCCACCAGCAGCACACGGTACAGCTCCACGGCTCCGACCCCCTCTCAGTTTCCATGCGGTATCATCACGCTTTTACGTTCAGTATACCATATATTCTCCCAAAAACAAAGATGGCTCGCAGATGCGCGCCATCTTTGTGTAAGATCACTTTTTCACCAGGTATTTCCGCATATCCAGCGCACAGGCAAACAGGATGATGCCGCCCTTGATGAGGTACTGCAGATCCTGCGGCACGCCTACCATGGCCAGACCCACGAAGATCAGCCGCAGCATCAGAACGCCGATGACGATACCTCTGATCTTACCGATGCCGCCCACGAAGGACACACCGCCGATGACGCAGGCCGCGATGGCGTCCAGCTCATAGTTCAGGCCGGTGTTGGCGGTATTGGAGCCGATACGGGCACCCTCGATAAAACCGGTAAAGCCGTACATGGCGCCTGCCAGCGCAAAGACGCCCACCGTCACGGCGAACACGTTGACGCCGGAGACACGGGCGGCCTCCTCGTTGGAGCCCAGTGCGAACATATTCTTGCCGAAGGTTGTCTTGTTCCAGATGAACCACATCACCGCCGTCAGCACGATGGCGAACAGCACATAGTTGGGGATGGGAACGCCGCCGATCTTGAAGAGGCTGCCCTTGACGAAGTTGGTGTAGGACGGGTCAAGGTTGGAGATGGCCATACCCTTGTTGTTGCCCATCTGGACATACAGCAGCAGGCAGGTGTACAGGATCAGCTGCGTACCCAGCGTCACGATGAAGGGGTGCAGCTTGAACTTTGCCACGAAGAAGCCGTTGAAGCAGCCCACGGCGGCGCCGATGAGCATCGCCAGCAGGATCACCACGATGATGGGCAGCGTGCCGATCTCGGGCCACATCTTGTTGGCAAGGTTGGCGGCATTCTGCAGCAGAGACGCGGAGATGCAGGCGGTCAGACCCACCACGCGGCCTGCGGACAGGTCGGTACCGGTCAGCACGATACATCCGGCGATACCCAGTGCAGCGGGCAGATACGCCGCCGTCTGGGAGAGGATGTTGATGAGGGATGCGGGCTTGATGAAGTTGGGGTTCTTGATGGCGATATAGATGACCGCGATGGCCATGATGATGAGCAGTGCGTTGTTCAGCAGGAGGTCGCCCACCCGCTTGGCCGTCCACGGCTGGCGGACTTTGGCTTCCTTTGCCTGCGCTTTCGTTTCGTTGTTCACGGTAGTCGCTCCTCCTTACACATATTTGGCCGCCAGCGTCAGGATCTCCTCCTGACTGGTGCTGCGTGCATCCACCTCGCCGGCCAGAATGCCGTTGGACATGACCAGAATACGGTCACAAATGCCCAGCAGCTCCGGCATCTCGGAGGACACCACGATGACACCCTTCCCCTCCTTGGCGAGGTCGAGGATAAGCTGGTAAATTTCGTATTTAGCGCCCACGTCGATACCGCGGGTGGGCTCGTCCAGCAGCAGGATCTCCGGCTTCGTCAGAAGCCAGCGGCCGATAATGACCTTCTGCTGGTTGCCGCCGGAGAGCGAACGGATCTGCGTGGACTGACTGGGAGTCTTGATGTGCATAGCTTGAATGGCCCAGTCGGTATCCTTCTTCATGGCCTTCTCGCTGAGGCAGATGCCGCCGCGCAGATAGTTATTCAGGCTGGAGATCACCGTGTTCTCCTTGATGTCACGGATGTCGAAAATACCCGTGGCACGGCGCTCCTCCGTCAGCAGGGCGAAGCCGTTCTTGATGGCCTCCCGGGGGGACTTGTTCTTGATCTCCTTGCCATGGAGGCGGATGGTGCCGCTGCCCTTGGTCATGGCGCCGAACAGGTTCTCCAGCACCTCGGTGCGGCCGGAGCCGTCCAGTCCGGCGATGCCCAGCACCTCGCCCTTGCGGAGCTGGAAGCTGGCCTCCTTCAGACGGGTATACTTACCGGACAGGTTTTCTACCTCCAGGATCACGTCGCCGGGTACATTGTCCTTGGGCGGGAAGCGGTTGGTCAGCTCGCGGCCCACCATCAGCTTGATGATCTCGCCCATGGTCAGGTCCTTGGCGTGGCGGGTGGCCACCCACTGACCGTCGCGCATGATGGTGACCTCGTCGCTGATGCGGAGGATCTCATCCATCTTGTGACTGATATAGATAATGCCGCAGCCGCGCTGGCGCAGCATATTGATGATGCGGAACAGGTGATCCACCTCGGCCTCCGTCAGAGAGGAGGTCGGCTCGTCGAACACGATGACCTTGGCGTTGTAGCTGACGGCCTTGGCGATCTCCACCATCTGCCGCTGGGAGACGGGCAGCGTGGACATGATGGCCTTGGGGTCCACATGCACATCCAGCTCCTCAAAGACCTCCCGCGTGCGCTTACGCATGGTGGACTCGCTGACCATAATGCCGCCCGTCTTGGGGTAGCGGCCCAGCCACAGGTTGTCCATCACGCTGCGGGTCAGCGCCTGATTCAGCTCCTGATGGACCATGGCGACGCCGTTTTCCAGCGCCTCCTTCGAATTTTTGAAATCAACTTCCTTGCCGTCCAAAATGATGGTGCCGCTGTTTTTGGCATAGATGCCAAACAGGCACTTCATCAGCGTGGATTTTCCCGCGCCGTTCTCGCCCATCAACGCATGGACGGTACCGGGCCGGACGGTAAGGGAAACGCCGTCCAGCGCCTTGACACCCGGGAATTCCTTTGTGATATCCCGCATTTCCAGCAATGCCGGCTGCTCCATATGCGTTTTCCTCCTGTCTGCATTATTTCCGCAGCGCTACACAGCGCCGCACAGTCCGCTCCTCTGCGGGTCAAAAGCGGCCCGGTAAACGAACCGCCTGCGATGTAAAGCGGGGCTGTCGAACCGACAGCCCCGCTTTCCTTGGTGCTTCAAATGGGGCGAGAGACTAAGCCTTTGGCTTATTCGCCGGTGTAGGTGGCGTAAGGCACGCGGATCTTGGCAACACCCTCATCGACGTTGAAGGAAGCGGTGTTGTCCATCAGGTTGCCGCCGCCGTTGACGCTGCTGACCAGGTTCAGGATGGTGGAGGCCATGCCCTCAGCGTCCTGCTTGATGGTACCGGTCATCTTGCCATCGTTGATGAGCTGCTTGGCGGAATCGGTAGCATCCACGCCGAAGACGGGGATGGTCTTGCCCTCGCCGTTGTTGTAGCCGGCGCCCTGCAGAGCAGAGACAGCGCCCTCGGCCATGCCGTCGTTGTTGCAGATGATCAGCTCGACCATGTTGCCGTTGGCCTCGGAGTACTCGGGCAGGATGGTGGCCATGTAGTCGTTGGCAGCCTGAGCGGACCACTTGCCGTTCTGGTCGACCAGATACTTATCGGTGGCGGAAGCGTTGTAGTAAACCAGCTCGGGCTTGCCGGCAGCGGTCAGAACAGCGTTGGCATCCTCGACGCCGAACTGGGTGCGGGCCTCGGCCTCAGCGTTGCCCTCCTGGCCCTTGAACATCACGTAGGTGATCTGGCCGTCGCCGTTCAGGTCGACCTCGTCATAGTGAGCCAGCAGGTACTCACCCACCAGCTGACCCTGCATGTGGCCGGCCTCGGGAGCGTTGGTGCCAACAAAGGCGCACTTGTCGTAGCTGCTCACCACTTCGTCAGCAACCTCGCGGTTGAAGAAGATGATGGGGATACCGGCGGTACGGGCAGCCTCAACAGCGTTCTGCGCAGCGTCGGGAGAGGAAGTCTCCACGATGTTGACGATCAGCAGGTTGGCGCCGTTGGCGATGGCGGTGTTGATCTGGTCGGTCTGCTGGGCCTGGTTGCCGGCGCCGTCGAAGTTGGTGTACTTGACGCCCATGGCATCCAGCTGGCTGTTCATGAAGTTGCGGACGCTGGAGATGTACACGTCGGAGAAGTCATAGTAGAACACGCCCACGTTCAGCTCGGAAGCGTCGGTGTTGCCCTGGTCGTTGGTATCGGGCTGCTTCTGCTCGCCGCAGCCGGCCAGCAGGGCCAGCACCATCACGGCGGACAGGAGAATAGCAAGAGTCTTTTTCATCTTAGTTCCTCCTAAAAGATTGTCTGGTCAAGGTGATGCGCTCACCTTGCCAGTATGGCCCTATTGTATCGGCTCTCATTCCAAAAGGCGATAGAAAAAACTTCACTGTTATAGGAAAAATCTCATGAACTTCCGACGGTTCAGCGGAAATTTTCCCAGTTTTTTCCGCCAAGCCCGCATTTTATACCGCGGCGGGCGCGCCGTCCGGGAGCCGTCGGCTTGACAAGGCGGGCGACGTCCGATATAGTGACAACATCAACTGTAAGGAGGCAGCGGCCCCGGCTTTTTCCCGGAAAGTCCGCCGCTGCAAGGAGGCGGAGATGGAGCAGATATATGATATGATCGTCATCGGCGGCGGCCCCGCCGGATACACCGCCGCCC
>OHSB01000406.1_pt1 | contig 11707 bp, 10 predicted proteins | sample 1578591 | NCBI WGS metagenome assembly OHSB01 (sample SAMEA3879508, study PRJEB24766) | human gut metagenome | biome: human-associated habitat; feature: feces | place: USA | collected 1985/1987 | reverse complement strand
ATAGTTAAAAAACCTTTTGCGTACCCCAAAATAAGGGTATGCAAAGATACAAAATGTTGTTTATTAATCAATTACAAAAATTGACATTTTTAAGTGACGAAGTCAGGTGCGCAAACGACTTGCCTTTTATTATCACAAGATAGAGATTCGGAACATTTATTATTACTTTCCCCCCTTTACTGCCGCCTTTTTTATTCGCATCTTTGTAACCACATCATAATCCTATATCATTATTATGCAAATGGATACATTACATAACTCTTGGCATCAAATCCGGTTATGCACGCTGTTCTTATGTCTCACCGTATCGTGTGACCTCATCGATGTGCATCCTTATGACGGCAAAATCGACGGGGAGAAGAATATCAATGCCCGTAACATCGAGAAAATAGAGAGCAACACAAGCGGGAAAAAGCAAATCCGTTTTGCTGTCATCAGCGACACACAACGGTGGTACGATGAGACCGAGGATGAAGTGGCGCATATCAATCTCCGGAACGACCTCGATTTCGTCATGCATTGCGGCGACCTTACCGATTTCGGCGTGACTAAAGAGTTTGAATGGCAGCAACGGATCCTCAACAAACTCCGTGTTCCTTATGTCGTGATACTGGGCAACCACGACTGTATCGGCAGCGGGAAAGATGTTTACCGCGTCATGTTCGGCGAGGAAAACTTCTCGTTCGTAGCTGGTCCAACGCGTTTCGTTTGCCTTGACACCAACGCGTTGGAGTATGATTTCTCCAATCCCGTACCCGATTTGGGTTATATCGAGAGCTTCCACAATGATACAAAGAGCCTAAACACCATTATTGCCATGCACGTATCGCCATACAGCGATGAATTCAATAACAACGTGGCAAAATATTTTGAGGATGACATCATGCACTTGAAACAACCGTTATGTTGCATATACGGACACGGCCATTCGACAAGGGCAGATGATATATTTGGCGACGGAATGATGTATTACCAGATTACTTGCGCCAAAAAGCGACAATATTATGTTTTCACCGTAAACGAAGATGGTTATGATTATGAAACGATTTCTTATTAATATCTGCTTCCTGGCTCTCCTTCCTTTTTCGGTGACTGCGCAAATCGTGACGGACAGCCTCGGCACGGACAGCGTTTTGAGTTCTAAATCCTTGGAAATGGAAAGACATCTGCAAGAGGACAGTCTCACCATTGCTGCGCTTAACGAGAAAATAGCCCGTTACGAAGCTCGCCTCGCCCGCCGCAACCGTGTTTGGATGTCTTTGCGACCGAATTTCTACCGTTTCCAATATGCAGGCAGCACCGGACTTCTCAATTTGGGTGCAGGCTGGCATTATGGCAAACGTCACCAATGGGAAACAGACTTTATGTTTGGTTATGTGCCCTGCTATGACAAGGACGAAGCATTCGCTACTTTCACGCTCCGGGAATCATTCATTCCTTGGAGATGCCATCTATATAGTTTCAAGAGCGAGAAAGCGAAGGAAGTGCAGCTTTCCTGCCAACCGCTTTCCTGCGGCATTTTCTTCAACTCTGTCTTGCGTGGTGACTATTGGACACGTGAGCCGGAGCGTTATCCCGACCGCAATTATTACCGTTTCTCGTCAAAGATACGCTTGCATCTATTCATCGGACAACGTTACACAATCCATATTCCCAAGAACCGCCGTTATCTCATCAAAGACCTCAGTGCTGTTTGGGAACTATCGAGTTGCGACCTTTACCTCATCAGCAAATTCGTCAATAGCTCTTTGCCGGCAAAAGATATCTTCAGTCTCTCTTTTGGCATTAAAGCAGGAATATAAAAACAGGTATTTGCCTGATTCAGAGATAGGTATATTCTTCTTTCCCATACCCGTCCGGCATAGGAGCATAAACAAAATGATAATGTGTTGTCCATATTTTTGAGTGCATCCAACATTCTTTGTTTTTCACTTATATGATAAGTGCTTTTCATTTAGGTGATAAGTGCTTTTCACTTAGGTGATAAGTGTTTTTCATTTAGGTGATAAGCTAAATGGTCAATTGCAAAGGTGTATGTTAACGTTTTTAGTTGACTACTAAATGTCTTATCAATAAAGAAAGTTGACTCGGTTAAAACTTAGTAATAAAACAGGTTGACCATGTGACGCAATGATGAAGTCAGGAAAAAGGAGCCATGATATTTATCTAATGCTTATTTTTGCAATGTAATACCGTACAGAATGGATATTTGGGATAAAGAGAAACGTTCAGCCGTTATGGCGAAAATACGTAGTAAGGATACGAAGCCGGAGCTTATCGTGCGCCGTTATCTTTACCATCGTGGATATCGTTATCGTAAGAATGTGAAAGGACTTCCGGGAACTCCTGATATCGTGCTACGCAAATACGGTGTTGTGATATTTATCCACGGATGTTTTTGGCATGGTCATGAAGTGGACGGGCATCTTCCTCATTCCAACACTGCTTTTTGGCGTGCGAAGATAGAGCGCAACAAGCAAAGGGACAAACGAGACAAAGAGGCTTTGATACAGATGGGTTGGAAAGTCATGACGATTTGGGAATGCCAACTGAAGCCTTCGGTATGCGAACAGACCTTATTGGAGGTCGAGTATTGGATCAACCATAGTTATCTTGAACACTTCAAACGGAAACCGGCAATGATATACGATAAGACTGACGCCTCTTCTTGCATGGCTGCTGAGGAAAGTGCGGAATATGGGAAGAAAGTGTGAACAGGCTTTGTTAATCAAGTTAGAGGAAACGTAAGTGTATAGGATTTTGCTTGTCATTTATTTTCTTTACCTTTTCCTTTCATGGCATAAGTAAAGGTGTTACCTTTGTAAATTACAACAGATAGGAAAAAACATAATGGAGAAAGGATTATTACATAAGCAAATTCGGGACTTCTTTGTCCGCAACTTTGATGTCCGTCAGGAAAAGGAAGATGAAGAAGAAACCATTGAATCAATCAAGAAAGGAGTCGAGTTTAAAGGTACTAATTTGTGGGTATTGATTTTTGCTACGTTTGTAGCCTCTTTAGGATTGAACACCAATTCAACTGCGGTTATTATCGGTGCCATGTTGATTTCGCCATTGATGGGACCGATTATGGGATTTGGTTTAGGCCTTGGCATTTCAGACTTTGGACTGATTAAACAGTCGTTCCGTAATTTCTTGACGGCAACAATATTCAGTGTAATCACCTCAACGCTCTTTTTCCTGATATCACCCATCAGCGAAGCCCAGAGTGAATTGCTTGCCCGTACACAGCCTACCGTCTATGACGTATTGATTGCCTTCTTTGGTGGTTTGGCTGGTATTGTTGCCAGCTCTACTAAGAGTAAAGGAAATGTGATTCCGGGAGTAGCGATTGCCACGGCTTTGATGCCTCCGTTGTGTACGGCAGGTTTTGGCTTGGCAAGTGGTAATCTCTATTATTTCTTCGGGGCCTTCTATCTCTTCTTTATTAACTCGGTCTTTATCAGTTTGGCCACATACTTGGTGGTTCGTCTGTTGAAATATCCTAAGAAAGTCTTTTTGGATAAACAACGAGAGAAGAAGGTGACCCGCTATGTGGGTGCTATTGTGTTGTTTACGATTGTTCCCAGTGTATATCTGAGTTATAATCTTATTCGCAGCAGCTACTTCTATAATCGTGTCCATGAGTTCGTTGTCAGTGAGTTGGCGTTCCCTAATACGCAGATATTGAATAAAACGGTAACTTACGAGAAAAACGACCGTGAAGTGAAAGTGGTGTTGATTGGCGAAACGGTGCCTGATGCGATGATTGATGCCGCTCGGGCAAAGATGCCTAAATATGGATTGAAGGATGTCCGTTTGGCCGTTGAGCAGGGATTCGGGAAAGAGGCTACAGACATCAATGAGTTGAAGAGTCTGTTGATGAAAGACCTTTATAAGAACAGTCAAGAGGTGTTGCGTGCGCAATCTCGTAAGATTGACTCATTAAAACAAGAGATTAATCACTATCGTTCTTATTCACGTCTGACTCAGAAATTGATGCCGGAGATGAAAGTCTTGTTCCCTTATGTGGAAGAAGCCTCTTGCTCACATACTTACTTGATGCATGCAGATACTTTGCGGAGCGATACAGTCGTTTTGGTTTATCTGAAGAGCAAAGTGCGCATGAGCGAAGCTGACAAGAAGAAGTTTAAAGAATGGCTTGCCGCACGTGCAGAAGTGAAGAACGTTAAATTGCTAATTGAATAATTGCTAATTGTTGTTAATATTGTATTCAAATTATCCATCAACAAGTAACAAATGAAACATATTTACAGTATTATATTGTGCTATTTTTGCAGCATAGGGATTTCGTATGCACAAAAGGAGAATAACTATCGCATTTGGTCGGACACTCCGGCTTATACGGTCTTGTTTGAGAATCAAAAAGGAGGAGTTCCTCTTTCTAAGCCGGTCAAGAGCTGGGAAGAGGGCGAAGGAACCAATTATTTAAATGAATATTGCGATAGCGTCACGCATGGGAAATATCCAAACCCGGTACGGTTGTGGGAAGCAGAACCCTATCCGATTGGCAACGGACGGTTGGCTGCATCCGTTTTCCATGGCGACAAAAGGGATCGTTATGCCTTAAACGAGGTCTCTTTTTGGGCAGGAGGAAGAAATGCCGGAACGATTAACAATAAAGGAGATAAGGGATTTGATGTGAGCGGTCCCGATGTGGACAAGGACGGATTTGGCACTTATCAACCGGTAGGCGATTTGATTATTGATTTCAATTCCCCGGCTCAACCGGAACATTTTGTCAGACAGATTACATTGGATAAAGGAGTCGTTGAATCTTCGTCGCTGAGGAATGGAAACAGGGTCAGTAGTTTGGCTTTCTGTAGCTATCCCGACCAAGTGATGGTGCTTCATTATGAATCCCAGGAACCAAAGAAACTTAATTTGCTTCTCTCTTTTGCTACACAGAGGGAGCAAGATGAAGTGACTGTAAATGGCAACCAAGAATTAACGCTTAATTGCCAACTGAAGAACGGCATGGAGTGCCGGACACTTATCAAAGTGCAGCAGGAAGGAGGACGATTGCTTGCGGATAAAGAGAGCGTCCGACTGGAAGATGCTGACAATTGTACTCTTTTCATCTATATAGCTACCAATTATGAGATGGATGCGGAAAAGGATTTTAGAGGAGTTGCTGCAAAAGAAAAGTTGGATCAGCAGATAAGACAAACGGCGTCTTATTCTTATCAGGATTTATTAAACCGCCATTTGTCGGATTATGCGCATTTATACCAGCGTCAAGAGTTGAATATTGCCAAAGCTTCGGATGCCCGTAATGCTCTTCCTACTCCTAAACGTTTGGAGGCTTACCGCAAATCGCCTACGGACACAGGACTTGAAGAGTTGATTTTCCGGTTTGGACGCTATCTGATGATTCAAACCTCTCGTCCGGGAAGCCTGCCTGCTGGATTGCAAGGCATTTGGAATGGAATGATTGCTGCACCTTGGGGAAATGATTATCATAGTAACATCAATTTCCAAATGGTATATTGGTTGCCCGAAGTCGGAAATCTGTCCGAATGCCATCTATCCATGATTGATTATCTGAAGGCGATGAGGAGTCCATTCAAAGATGGGACACGAGAATATCTTCAAGCTATCGGTGAACCTGTCGATTCTACCAATGACGGATGGATTGTGTACACATCGCATAATCCGTTTGGAGCAGGAGGATGGCAAGTCAATCTGCCCGGAGCGGCTTGGTACGGACTCCACATGTGGGAACATTATTCATTTACGCAAGATACGGCTTACCTTCGCGAAGAGGCTTATCCGATGATGAAAGAGTTGTGCCATTATTGGGAAAAACATCTGAAGAGCTTAGGGGAAGGCGGAAAAGGCTTCTGCTCTAATTACCAAGAGGTGGACATCACTAAATATCCCGAATTGAAAGGAGTGAAAGAGGGCACGTTGGTTGTTCCTGCTGGTTGGTCTCCGGAACATGGACCAAGAGGAGAAGATGGTGTCGCTCACGACCAAGAAATCGTATCTGAACTTTTCCAAAACACCATTAAGGCTGCGCAAGTCCTTCGGGTGGATGCCGATTGGGTAGAGCAATTACAGGAAAAAGTCTCCCGCTTATATGTTCCGCAAATAGGAAAGAGGGGAAATTTGATGGAATGGATGATTGACCGCGACCCGGAAACAGACCATCGCCACACATCCCATTTGTTTGCGGTTTTCCCAGGAAGTACGATTAGCATTGCTAAAACACCGCAATTAGCCCAAGCTGCCTGTAAATCATTGGAGTTTAGGAAAACGACCGGAGACAGCAGACGCTCATGGGCTTGGACATGGCGCAGTTTGCTTTGGTCTCGCCTGCACGATGGAGAGCAAGCACACAATATGATTGAAGGGCTTATTTCATACAATATGTTGGACAATCTTTTCACCAGCCATAAGATTCCATTGCAGATAGATGGGAATTATGGTATTGCGGCTGCCATGATTGAAATGTTAATCCAATCGCATAGCGATGCCATAGAGTTATTGCCAGCCGTTTGTCCGCAATGGACGGAAGGAGATGCCCGTGGATTAAAAGCCAGAGGAAATATCGAGGTTGATTTAGCTTGGAAAGATGGGCAAGTCACATCATGGAAACTCTATTCTCCCCAGCCTCGCCCGGTGAAAGTGCGGGTGAATGGGAAGGTGCATACAGTAACTCCGGAATTAAGAATAGGACGGTAAAAATAGAATTGCAAGGGGAGAATCCATTGGCGGAATTAAATATGAGCTGATTTAATTCCGCCAACGGGTTGCCATAATGATTATTCTTCACCTAAAATGGCATCTATAATATTCTGGCATGCAGACTTTCCCCCTTTAGGTGTTAGGTTTTTCGCAAAGAATTCTTCACGCTGTTCCTTCATAGGGTCGATACCATTGATTACATCAACGATAAACTGCTCAATGGCTTGCTCGTTATCGCCTCGGTAATGTAGCGATTTTGCTTCCTTTGTCACATCGTTAATATGGACTTTATCCTTTCGTCCTTTATTTTCATAAAGGAACATCATTGGTTTATGAGCATAGAAATACTCAAGACTAAATGAGCCACAGTCATGAATCATTGCGTCTGAGTGCTTGAACACTTCGATATAACGTCCGTCAACCATCTGTGCGTTTTCTAATTGCTTCCATCTATTAAAATACGATTCAGCTCGCTCCTTGCCCCATTCCTGTGACAAAGAATCCATCAATGCCGGATGCGGTTTGAAAACCCACTGTGTTTTGTCTTTGTATTTCTCTGCTAATGATAAGATGTATTCGCCCCAAGTAAGACATGTGCCCCATGCCAGAAAATCACAGTCTCTGATGGAATGGTGCGGAGCATAAATAATACGCTTGCGATTTCCATCCATTTTCTTCCAAGGATCTTCATACGCAGATTTATCCTGCATGAGTTCATCCATTATTGGCAGCCCTGTGACAATGAGATTGCGTCCCTTAGTCGTCATAAGTGCCGCAAATTCACGTGCACACACTTCGTTTTCCATATATTGTTGGAAAGGGATATTGAGGAATGTACTATCAGCTATTTCCTTGTCGAGAATATTACGAAAGCAATAGTTGACATGGCATATAATGGATTTAAGATTGGCCAACATGAAATATCTCTTATCAATAAAATTCCTATAAGGCTGCTGATAAAAAATAATATCCGGATGAAGCTTGCTCTGTATCGTTTCCCCTGAATCTATTTGGGTATATTGGTAACCTTTGCTATTAAAATAATTGATTACATTTATATCCGCTTTGGGATTACGGCAATTGGCTAAAGGTAACAGAAGCGGTTCAAACCTGTCGTGATTCAACATCATCTTATAGAGGTTCTCTGTCTTCCACATACCAATATCGGCAACTACAAATAGAACACGGATTTTTTGTTTCCTGCGAATTTGGAATATCCGGAATGTTTGATAATAGCGATAGAAAAAGTAGAATATTATTTTGCGCAGATACCGTAATTTCAAATCAACTGTTTTTCCCATTTTTATTTATTATTGACAATACAATTTGTTTAATTTCAAGATAGCTTGCATCTTTCCTCATAAAGAAGAAATACAGAGCGCACGACAATACAACACCTAATGGTAAAGTGATATAGATGCTCATACTTGTTTCACTTAATAGTAAAGCTGGTAGCACAGATAGCACGGAAAACACAAGATATCCTACGATATCTCGGTTTTGTTCCCAGTAACCGATTCCAAAAACTTTCTTTGCATACAATATACCAATGGCAACAGCAAGTTGCGTATAAAAGACCCTTGCCACACATACAGCAACAATGCCGAATGGTATAGATGAAACCACTATGATGGTAGAAAGAATTTTCTTGACAATCTCCGCCTTTAAACACAAATCAGATCGCCCCTTCACTTGTAATAGGTTCATGTTGATTTGTGTTATGTGGTCAAACATCATGGCAAAACATAATATTTGCAAATAAATGATGCAATCAGCCCATTTCTCTGACAATAAGATTAAGATCAATGGTTTAGAAACAGCCATGAGTGTACACATCAAGAAGAAAATAACCATAGATGTCATCCGAATATACTTGCGATATACATGTATCAATTTGTCTGTATCTTCTTGTATTTTTGCAAGTATTGGAAAGGTCACACGTCCCATGATTCCGGAAATCGTATCACCGGGCAGGCTTGCGAACTGGTTGCCTCGTGTATAGTTTCCCAAATCTTTAGCTGTATAGCACTTACCGATTATCATTGTAACGATATTGGAGTATAACGAAGATATCAAACTTGCAACGAGCAACTTGCTTCCATAAGCACCTAATTCTTTAAATGAAGGTGTAGAGAAGGTAAGTGTAGGCCGCCACTTGGAGATGTACAATATAAGAAGAGTTGAAATCAGTGAATTGCCCAGTTGCTGGTAGACCAAAGACCAGACTCCATGTCCTGTATATGCAAAATAGATGCCAATGCAACCCGACAGCATTGTTGACACCAAAGAGACCTTTGCCAATGATTTAAAATCAACGGCAATTGTCAAGTGGGCTCTATGAACTGTCACAAATGCGTTAATCACAAGTGTCAAAGATATAACCCGGAGTACATCACATATAATTGATGTCTTAAAAAAATCCGCAACGTATGGTGCTATACAAAACAATATAATATAGCATAATATACTGGCTCCTATATTGAAATAGAATACAGTAGAACTGTCGGCTTGAGTCCGGTCTTTTTTCCGGATGAGCGCATTGGAAAATCCGCTATCAACAAATGTGTTTGCAATGGCTATGAATATGGCGATCATGCCAAGAACTCCATAGTCCGATGGAGTCAAAAGACGAGCAAGGATTATACCTATGACAAACTGAATACCTTGGAGTGCGATTTTTTCAATCGCACTCCATTTGATTCCTGATATCGTGTCTTGCCTAACAGAACCCATTCGTTTATTTTAGAAATTTTGAGGATGATTCTGAACTATATAATCAGCAAGAACTCGAAGGCTGTCTACATACTTGCAATCATCACTTACCTCTTTCGGAGTATAAACATTGCATATGTCGGTACAGCCCGCTACTATACAATCTACTCCCTTTTCACACCTGAGATGTTCGTAGACATGGGCGAAACAATTGTAAGGATGGAATTTCTCTATCTCTGGGTTTGTAAAACGTATTTTGCTCTTCGCTCCACAAATGCCCTTAGTGACAAGTTCCTGATACTCTTCATCATAAATGGCAAAGCGTTTTTCATACAAGCCCACTTTACGCAATCCATCGGAACACATCATTCCTATTTTTTTTACTCCTAATTCATGGCAACGCATTGCAACCAAATCAAGCAGATTGACAAACTTGATGTTAATCTTTTCTGCTAATTCTTCTACTGCATAATGGGCAGTATTGCAGCACATGCAAAGTTCATCACAACCGCAATTCTTTAATTTCTTTCCGACTTCGACATAGTCTTCTATCCAAGAAGGACCACGACCTTCGAGATACATGCTGCGAGAAGGTGCTTGTGTAGCTTGAAAAATTACCATTTCCGGATGATGACCATCTCGGAATGCTCCATTACGTGTCAATTGCTCCTCAATAAGAGAACATAGTTTGTTTGTTGCAGCAACACCGTTACCTCCTATTACTCCTATCATAATATCCAATCTTTAGTTAATTCAGAAACACGAATATAATCATTATAAGTGTCAATATCGTATGCACGTACTTTAATACCCCGCATAGGGCAGTATGGTTCAAACATATTAAACACATTCTGTGAACAATAGGTCAAATGTTTCTTGTCCATACAGGCAGGACCAGTCCACTCATAATCACCTCCTTCGCGTGAAAAACTGAGGACTTCCCCTCTTTCGTTAACATGAACACATACCGTATCTTCTGAAGTTATATCCCCATAACAGATGAACTCGCCGGAAGTATTCAAAAGCATCTTGACATCATCCGGGTGGACGAGCAAATCGCCATCCCATTCCAAAGTTTCCGGGTTTGCATGACGAGCTCCGAGAAAATAACTTGCACCTGTCTTTGTTTCAAAATATCGGTGGTTGTAGCAGAAAATCACATCATCGCGGTACTTGCGAACTTCTTCAATAACGTCGGTAGCTTGGAAACCTATTACAAGACGAAGGTCTTCTACCTCCTTGAACAGCTTCAACTGCCATGAGATGAGAGAACTACCGTTGATTTGGACAAGTGCCTTTGTTAAACCAAGCCCAAGACGAGAACCAATACCGGCGCAGCTGATGACAACGGATTTACCGCTGTTATATTCTCCACAGAATTGACGTAATTGACGCACTAATGCATTCTCGTTGAATATCACATAGTCGCAGATAGCCAAAAGGCTCTGGGCAGGATTATGAGTCAAACCTACAGCAATGCTAATGTTGGCATGACGCATTGCCTCAAGGTCGTTGTTCCCATCGCCAATGAACACAACAGTTTCACCAAGAGCCTTATATAGATCAACGATTTGTTCCTTCCTTAAAATAGTTTTGAGCTTGACAACTTCATCGTCTACGACCTCTGCAGTTGAACCATAACACTGACATCCGATTTTCTTAAACAAGCTTTCGCACCAGCAGGTGAGGTTGCCTGTTACGATAACACAGTCCTTCGGATGGTCTAAAATAAACTTAGCAACACCAGGATACAATGGAACTTGGGCAAGAAGGTCTGATGTTTCCTTTACAGAATACTTGCCGAGAATATTTACTCTACGAATAAAACTCTCAATAAAAGGTATGTTACCAGCAACAGTACGCATAGTGAGCTCTGCAATCTGTTCAGTGCACCCGAAGTGTTCTGAAATAATTGGAAGAGTTTCCTTTGAGGTTACTGTTCCGTCTAAATCAAATAGAAATTTCATACATTCTTTATTTTTATTGCTGTCCGGTAAAACTTTTTAGAGCGACACAAATTAGGACTGGCTTTTAAAATCAGATGTCAAATCAGAAGTCAGCCCTTTGGGCTATCGTTGAGTTTCCACACAAAAAAGTTTAGCATGAGCAAAAATACGTATTTTACCGGACAACCGGTCTATGGTCAGGGCATTAATTTGCTCGATAGGGCGGACAATCATCAAAAAAAACGAATCTGCCTTCAAATGGACGGGGTTTTTCATAAAAAAGCATACTACCTTTTTCTAAAAAGCATACTACCTTTTTGAAAAGAGGTCGGATGGTA
>OHSB01000398.1_pt1 | contig 11836 bp, 10 predicted proteins | sample 1578591 | NCBI WGS metagenome assembly OHSB01 (sample SAMEA3879508, study PRJEB24766) | human gut metagenome | biome: human-associated habitat; feature: feces | place: USA | collected 1985/1987 | reverse complement strand
TGGTACGAATTCCGTACCGTAGTGCCCAAAGGATACACCCGCTTTCTGGGCAAGCTGTCCGAACTGACCGACCTGGGAGTAGAAGTCCACTTTTTCACGGGAAACCATGACCTTTGGTGCGGCGACTATCTGACCAAGGAGTGCGGCGTCATGATACACCGCGAACCGCTGACCACCGAAATCTTCGGAAAAGAGTTCTACCTTGCCCACGGTGACGGGCTAGGCGACCCGGACAAGAAGTTCAAGATGCTGCGCGCCATGTTCCGCAGCCGTACCCTACAGACGCTGTTCTCTGCCCTGCACCCCCGCTGGAGCATGGAGCTGGGACTGAACTGGGCCAAGCACAGCCGCTTGAAACGCATAGACGGGAAAGAACCCGCATACATGGGAGAAAACAACGAATACCTGGTGCTCTACACCAAGGAATACCTGAAAAGCCATCCCAACATCAACTACTTCATCTACGGTCACCGCCACATCGAACTGGACCTGATGCTGAGCAGTACCGCCCGCATCCTCATCCTCGGCGACTGGATAAACTACTTCTCGTACGCCGTCTTTGACGGCGAGAACCTCTTCCTTGAGAATTTTGTGGAGGGAGAGACGAAGCTATAACCCGCATTTCCAAACTGTTAACCATCATACCATTACCACCCATGAAACCTTTAAGACTGAAAAACATGATTGCCGGATGCCTGCTCGCAGCAGGAGCATTGCCGATATGGGGACAATCCGGCGCCCCGACACTTGTCATCCGCATTGACGATCTCGGTGCCCTGCATTCCGTCAACGAAGCCTGCATCCAGACCTACCGCTCGGGTATTGCCCGCAGCGTGGAAGTGATGCCCGTAGCAGCCTGGTATCCAGAAGCCATCAAGATGCTGAAAGAAAATCCGGGACTGGACGTCGGCCTGCACCTCGTCATCACCAGCGAGTGGGAGAACGTGAAGTGGCGTCCGCTGACCCACTGCCCCAGCCTGACGGACGAGAACGGCTATTTCTACCCGATGATGTTCCCTAACCCCGCCTATCCGGGACAGTCCATCATGGAGCAGAAATGGGACATCAAGGAGATAGAGCAGGAGTTCCGCGCGCAGATAGAGACGACGCTGAAAAGCATTCCGCAACTCAGCCATCTGTCCGGACACATGCTCTCCACCGGTTTCAGCAAAGAAGTGAACGAGCTGGTGCAACGGCTCGCCAAAGAATACAACCTGCCGTCCATCGACCGCATGGACTCCTCCAAGGACTACCGGTTTACCTACATCGGGTACGACGGCCCCAAAAGAACCGCCGAAGAAAAGGAGGCTAGCTTCATCAAAGCATTGGAGAAGTTGCAACCGGGCCAGCGCTACCTTTTCTTAGACCACCCGGCACTGGACAACGATGAAATGAAAACCGTCTTCCACATCGGATATGAGGACGTGGCGCTGGACCGCCAGGGAGTGACCGACCTGCTGACAAGCCCCCGCGTCCGGAAAGCCATTGAGGACAAAGGCATAAAGCTGATTTCCATCAACCAACTGACCAAGGGCCTGCCCCGCGCCGCCGCTACTCCGAAGCTGGACAAGGCCATGAACAGATATCTGGATGCCGTAAAGAAAGCCGGACAAGACCTGCACAGTATCATGATTGTGCAACACGGCAATGTCATTGCCGAAGAATGGATGGGCGAAGGGAAAGAGGATGAGCCTCACATCCTGAACTCCGTCAGCAAGACATTCACCGCCACCGCCGTGGGACTTGCCGCCTCCGAAGGCAGGCTGAAGCTGACGGACAAGGTCATCTCCTTCTTCCCCGACAAGCTTCCGGCAACCGTCAGCGAAAATCTGGCAGCCATGACCGTACGCGACCTGCTGACCATGAACTGCGGGCACGACACCGACCCCACCGGAACGGTACGCAAAAAGGCGGACGCCGATTGGGTGCAGGAGTTCCTTGCCTTCCCCGTGGAGCACAAGCCCGGTACCTTCTACACCTACAACAGCCTGGGAACCTACATGCTCTCAGCCATCGTACAGAAAGTGACGGGCGAGAAAGTGGTGGATTATCTCTATCCCCGTCTGTTCCGCCCGCTTGGCATCGTCAACGCCCGGTGGCAGGAAAGCCCGCAAGGCATCAATACCGGAGGCTGGGGGTTGTACCTCAAAACGGAAGACCTTGCCAAGATGGGACAACTGTTCCTGCAGAAAGGAAACTGGAACGGACAGCAGATTCTGCCCGAAGAATGGGTAAAGGAGGCATCTGCCTGCCAAGTGCCCTCACTGCCCGCCGGCATGAAACCGGAGATGCTGAAGAAAGCGAAGATGAGCGCCAAGACAAGCGACTGGCTGCAGGGCTACGGCTACCAGATGTGGCGCTGCCGCCACAACGCCTACCGTGCCGATGGTGCCAACGGACAATACATACTGGTGTTGCCGGACAAGGATGCCGTCATTGCCGTCACCGCCAACATCCCCGACATGCAGGCAGAGCTGAATCTAATATGGAAGTACCTGCTGCCCGCGCTATAAAACGTTTATTCTTATAAACGATTACGAAAAAGTGAAGGTTACCGGAACTTTTTCCCGGCATGGTTGTAATAACATCATAACATTAAAAACATTAGCGTCATGGATGATATGATTTACAGAAACGACCCGATTGCCGAAGAGAACATAGACCCGCACGGACGTCCGGCAACGGATGAATTCGAGGAATGGAGCGAAGAGGTCTCCGAACGGACAGATACCGGATACAAGGACCAGAAAATAAAATCTGCCAAGGAACGGGAGAAACGTATCCGGGAGATGGATGAAATTATAAAGAAGGACCTTAAGGAATAAATAGACAGCCACCACAGATTACACGGATTCTCACAGATTAGTCTCTTATACTTGATATCAGAGCTTCCAATCTGTGAGAATCCGTGTAATCTGTAGTGACTTTCTATTATTTGTATCCACCAGCCTTGGCTATGCGTTTCGGGATTTCCGTGTTGTCCATCTTACCCACGAACAGCTTGGAGCCTGCACCTACTGCGAATACCGGCACATATCCGGCTGTATGGCCACCGCTGGTCCAGCCTACCATGGCAATCTGGCTCATTACCTTCTTGGCGGCAACAGCCAGGGGCTCAGTCTTGGCATAAAGACTTTCCTCAAACACTACATGCTTGTTCACGAATGATTCTTCGTAAGCATCACGCAGCATCTTCTCCTGCTCCCAGCTCACCGGCAGTTCTTTCCAGAAACCCATCTTTTCTGCCAGGAATTCCTTCATTTCCGGCCAGTTGATAACCTTGCGCATCTTGCGTAAGTCCGTGATGGAACGTGAAAGGATATCCTGAGACTGCTTCTGCTTGGCAAGGGCTTTCAGTTGAAGCTCGTACTTACCGGTACCCAGACCCAGACCACCGGTTTCATGGTCGGCAGTTACCACAATCAGCGTTTCTTTGGGATGCTTCTTATAGAACTCGTAAGCCACCTTGATGGCGTTGTCCATATCCACCACTTCCTCAAAGACTGTGGCGGGGTCGTTTCCGTGGCAGGCCCAGTCAATCTTTCCACCTTCAACCATCAGGAAGAAACCCTTGTTACTGCCTTTGGTCAGGAAAGAGATGGCACTTTCGGTAATTTCGGCCAGCGTCAGGTCGCCTTCCTGGCGGTCGATGGCATAGGGCAGGCAAGAAGGCTCTGCCCCTTCTTTCTGGATAAGAATCATCTTGTCCGCCTGGGCAGACTTCGACTTATATTCGTCAAGGCCCCTTGCAACGGTATAGCCGGCTTCTTCAAAGATAGGGAAGATGCTCGGAGCCTCTTTCTTATCGGCAGTGGTAGTCGGTTTCAAGAAACCACCGCCTGCATAGAAGTCGAAACCGGCTTTCGGCAGGTCGAGGGCTATCTCGTAATACATGCCACGGTCCGGCTGATGGGCATAGAATGCGGCGGGAGTAGCATGGTCTACACTGACGCTGGTAGTTACCCCAACTTTCTTACCGGACTTTTTGGCTCTCTCGGCCACACTCTGAAGCACACTCTTGTTATCGTCCATACCAATGGCGCCGTTGTAGGTCTTTGCACCGGTAGCCAGGGCTGTTCCGGCAGCAGAAGAGTCAGTCACCGAGTTGGTGGCAGAAAAGGTAGTTGCCATGCTGGCAACCGGGAAAGAAGTGAACAGCAAAGGCTTTACACCGATGCGCCCTTCTTGTTCGGCCAGATACATCTCCGTACCGTTCACCTGGTTCACACCCATTCCATCACCGATGAAATAAAACACGTACTTCGCCTGCTGGGCATAGGCCATGCCGCTGGTCAGCAGTACAAAGAACAACACATACATTAATCGTTTCATAAGCAGTTCTTATTTAAAGTTATTCGGAAAATTGCCTTTATTGTTTTTAACCAAGTAACAAAGATAAGGATTTTAAAGGATTCGGAAAACATTTCGCCCCTACAAATACATTACATATTTGCAGGGGCGAAACCACATCCGGACTCCGGGAAGCCGGAACCGGGAAATATTACAGCGATATTACTTCTTCAGAATATCCATCGTGTCCGAAGCAATCATCAGTTCCTCGTCAGTGGGGATTACCACCACCTTCACCTGAGAATCTTCGGTAGAGATAACCATTTCTTCACCGCGTACTTTGTTCTTCTCGGCATCCAGCTTTATGCCCATGAATTCCAGGCCTTCACATGCACCCCAGCGGGCACTTGCCTGATTCTCGCCGACACCACCGGTAAATACCACGATATCCACACCACCCAAAGCAGCGGCATAGGCACCGATATATTTCTTGATGCGGTAGAAGTACATTTCTTCAGCCAGAACAGCCTTCGGATTGCCGGCAGCTACGGCATTTTCCAGGTCGCGCATGTCACTGGATTCACCGAAGATACCCAGCACACCGCTCTTCTTGTTCAGCAGGTTGGAGATGCCGTTGGCATCCAGACCCTCTTTCTCCATGATGAAGGAAACGGCACCGGCATCAATATCACCACTGCGGGTACCCATCATCAGACCTTCCAGCGGGGTCAAGCCCATGCTGGTGTCTACACACTTACCGTCCTTGATGGCAGTAATGGAACCACCGTTGCCAATGTGGCAAGTGATGATTTTCTTTCCTTCCGGCTCTACACCCAGGAACTCGCAGACGCGCTGCGATACGTAGCGGTGTGAGGTTCCGTGGAAACCATAACGGCGTACGCCGTACTTTTCATAAAGTTCGTAAGGCACGGCATACAGATAGGCATGCTTCGGCATGGTCTGATGGAAAGCCGTATCGAACACACCAATCTGCGGAACATTAGGCAGAATGGCAGATATTGCATTTACCCCCTTCAGGTTAGCAGGATTGTGGAGCGGAGCCAGGTCGTTGCAGGCAGTGAAGGCGGCAAGCACTTCCGGCGTCAGCCGTACAGACTCGCTGAACTTTTCGCCTCCATGCACCATACGGTGACCTACGGCATTGATTTCGTCCAAAGACTTGATGGCTCCATATTCAGGGCTTGTCAAAGTGTTCAGGATAAATTCCACACCTACGGTATGCTCTGGAATGTCCTTCTCAAGAACTTTCTTCTCGCCACTGGGCAAGGTGAACTTCAGGAAAGAGTCCTTCAAACCAATTTTTTCGATACCACCCTGGGCGATAACTTCTTTCCGGTCCATATCAAACAATTTGTATTTGATGGACGAGCTACCGCAGTTCAATACTAAGATTTTCATACTATATATCAGATTTAAAAGTTATTCAGCATTCTTTTTGGCAGCAATGGCCTGATTGGCAGTGATGGCAATCATGCGATACACATCCTCGATGGAGCAACCGCGTGAAAGGTCGTTCACCGGACGGGCGATACCTTGTAGGATAGGTCCTACGGCATCAGCATGTCCCAGACGTTGCACCAGTTTGTAGGAGATGTTGCCCACTTCGAGGCTGGGGACAACCAATACGTTAGCATGTCCGGCGATAGAAGAACCCGGAGCCTTGCTTGCACCTACTTCCGGCACCAAAGCTGCATCGGCCTGCAACTCACCGTCGATGGCAATATCGGGAGCCATCTCCTTGGCAATCTTCAATGCCTCAACCACTTTATCCACCACTTCGTGCTTGGCAGAGCCCTTGGTAGAGAAGCTCAGCATGGCAACTTTCGGGTCGAGACCGGCAACTGCCTGGGCTGTACGTGCCGTACATACGGCAATCTGTGCCAATTGTTCTGCATCGGGCACCGGAGTCACAGCCACGTCACCCATCACCAGGATACCGTTCTTTCCATATTCAGGAGCATGTGTCAGCAGCAGCATGGCACCCGAAACGCAAGTGATGCCCGGGGAAGTCTTGATAATCTGCAAAGCAGGGCGAAGTACATTACCCGTAGTGTTGCGTGCACCTGCCAACTGGCCGTCAGCGTTCTTTATAATCAGGCAGCCCAGATAAAGCGGATCGACAACCAACTTGCGAGCCTCTTCGATGGTCATGCCTTTCTTTTTGCGGAGCTCGCAAAGCAGTTGGGCATATTCTTCTTTCTTAGGATGGTCTTCCGGGTCGATAATGGTAGCTTTGTTTATATTTCCCAGCCCCCACTCTTTGGCACAAGCCTCTATCTCGGCAGGTTTTCCAAGGATAATCAAGTCGGCTACTCCGTCAGTCAGGATTTGATTGGCAGCTTTCAGTGTACGCTCTTCCGTACCCTCGGGAAGAACAATTCGTTGGCGGTTTGCTTTGGCACGCTCAACAATTTCGTTAATTAATCTTTGCATGATATTTTAATTGTCTATTAAGAATCGGCAGTATGTGTTATTCACGCCGCAAAAGTACACAATTTTGCAATATCTACATTGCAAACATCGGTCTTTTTACCGTTCAGACCATAATTATTATAATATTTAACATTAGGTATTCCCAGCATTCATGTGTACGCACACGTGCCCCTCTGCAACAAACAATTACCCGTCCGGCAGGAACAACCCGCCCGACTCTACAAACGACATAAAAAAAATCAGGATACAACGATAACAAGCAATACATAGAATACCTACCTTTGCAGCGTTTTCAACGTATAACAATAGGTATTATAATAATATGATTCGTCAATGCGCCATCCTTTTCGGATGCTTAGCTTTGGGTGAACTGATTGTTTTCTTTACGGGTATCAAGTTACCTTCCAGCATCATCGGTATGCTGTTGCTCACCCTATTCTTGAAATTGGGTTGGATTAAACTGCACTGGGTGCAGGGTATGTCCGACTTCCTGGTTGCCAACCTGGGCTTCTTCTTCGTACCGCCCGGTGTAGCTCTCATGCTTTACTTCGATGTCATCGCCTCCGAGTTCTGGCCGATAGTGACCGCTTCCATAATCAGCACCCTGCTGGTGATTGTAGTCACCGGATGGGTTCATCAACTAACACGTAAAATCAAATGAACTTTTTAGAAAACGAATTTTTCCTATTGGCTGTCACCTTCGGGATTTTCTTTCTGGCCAAACTCCTGCAGAAAAAGACCGGCATCATGTTGCTGAACCCCATCCTGCTGACAATTGCCATCCTCATTGTCTTCCTGAAGATGACACATATCAGTTATGAGACCTACAATGAAGGAGGACATCTGATAGAATTCTGGCTGAAACCCGCTGTTGTAGCCCTGGGAGTCCCCCTATACCTCCAATTGGAAACGATTAAGAAACAGCTGCTCCCCATCATGCTGTCACAACTTGCCGGCTGCATTGTGGGAGTTATCTCTGTCGTGCTGATAGCTAAATTGATGGGGGCTTCCGACGAGATTATCTACTCCCTGGCGCCCAAGTCGGTCACTACGCCGATAGCCATGGAAGTAACTAAGTCGCTGGGCGGCATTCCCTCACTTACCGCCGCCGTAGTGGTCTGTGTAGGCTTTCTGGGAGGAATACTGGGCTTCAAGACCATGAAACTGACCCACATCGGCAGTCCTATGGCACAAGGCCTTTCCTTGGGAGCCGCCGCCCACGCGGTAGGAACTTCCACAGCCATGGACATCAGCCGCAAATACGGCGCATTCGCCAGCCTCGGCCTGACCCTGAACGGTATTTTCACTGCATTGCTGACCCCAACTATTCTGCGATTATTAGGGCTACTCTAACAAAATCTTCTTATTTTTGTTATCTATAATCATAACCAACTAAAAACAACGTATGATTTCATTTAAAGATATCGAATTACAAGACAAAGAACTGATTACTTCCTATACACAGAACAGTCCGCGACGGAATTGTGACCTCTCATTCTCCAACCTATGCAGCTGGCGTTTTCTATACAATACAAAGTTTGCCATCATGGACGGCTTCCTCCTGCTGAAATTCTGGGCAAACGATGAACTGGTGTACATGATGCCGATAGGTAACGGAGATTTGACAAAAGTACTGGACGCACTGGTCGAAGACGCACACCGGGAAGGGGAACCTTTCTGCCTGCTGGGAATATGTTCGGGCATGTGCTCGGAACTGGAAGCCTTCATGCCCGGAAAATTCCAGTTCACAGCAGACCGGGACTATGCCGATTACCTCTATCTGCGTACAGACCTCGCCACGCTTGCCGGAAAGAAATTCCAGTCCAAACGGAATCATGTCAACAAATTCAAACGCACCTATAATTACGAATATACTCCCATCACTCCCGACCGCATCCAGGAATGTCTGGACCTGGAAGCCGAATGGTGTAAGGCCAACAACTGCGACCAGCATGAAGGAACGGGCAACGAACGTCGCGCACTGGTCTACGCCCTCCACAATTTTGAAGAACTGGGATTGACCGGAGGCATCCTGCATGTAGACGGCAAAATTGCCGCCTTCACTTTCGGAATGCCCATCAACCAAGATACCTTCGGAGTACATGTGGAAAAGGCCGACACCAGCATAGACGGAGCGTACGCAATGATTAACTATGAATTTGCCAACTATATCCCCGAACAATATGTCTACCTCAACCGTGAAGAGGATTTGGGTATTGAAGGATTGCGCAAGGCCAAACTTTCGTACCAGCCTGCCATTATTCTGGAAAAATACGTGGCATGCCTGAAAGATGAACCGGTGGAAGCTATCAAATGGTGAGAGTAAGGATTAGAGATTAAGGATTAAAAGGATAAGGGATTGATGATACGGGAAAAGGTAAAGAACTTATGGAAGCTCTGTTTCAATGATAGCGAGGAATTTACTGAACTGTATTTTCGGCTCCGCTACAACAATGATATCAATATTGCCATCCAAAGCGGCGAAGAAGTGATTGCCGCCCTACAGATGTTGCCTTATCCTATGACGTTCGAAGGAGAAGATATTCATACGGCCTATATATCCGGCGCCTGCACACACCCTGATTACCGTAACCGGGGCGTAATGCACGAGCTGTTATCACAAGCCTTTGCACGGATGCTACACAATAATGTCGCCTTATCCACCTTGATACCGGCAGAGCCGTGGCTGTTCGACTACTATGCCCGCAGTGGTTATGCACCCGTATTCCGCTATGCCGAAGAGACTTTTATCGCTTCCGGCACACCGGCAGCCGATACGGGCCTTACTTTGGAAATGTCTGCCGAATATACTGAAAAAAGATATGAATATCTCGACCGGAAATTGCGGGAGCGCCCTTGCTGCATTCAGCATACGGAAGAGGATTTTCAGGTTATCATTGCCGATTTACAACTGGGGCAGGGCTTCGTTTGCACATTGAGCAATGGGGAGGAAATCACGGCTTTGGCCATTACCTATCCGATAGGGAAAGCCAACTGGCGCATTGGAGAAATCGTGTCGGATACTCCCGCTACAAAAACTTTACTGCTTCAACATATCTGCCAAAGCCTGAATCTCCCGTCCATCCGGGTTCTCACTCCTCCCGCTACCGGTGAAAGCCAACTTTTGGGCATGGCACGCATCATCAATGCCAAAACCATGCTGCAACTCTATGCTACGGCCCATCCGGAACTGGAACTCAGCATTCATCTCACCGATGAGCAGGTCAGTGCCAATAACGGCTACTACTACCTGAACAATGGTAAATATATGAATAGTGCCAAGCGTCTGCCGGGCAGCCACTTGGCACTTACAATCGGTGAACTCACCGAAAAAATATTTGCAACATCAAGCCCATATATGAGCCTGATGTTGAACTAGCATTATAATCCGCTGAAGTCGACTCCCTCAAATACCAGCGAAGGAATCTGCCATGAACGGTTCGGTTGAGGGTCATTGCCCACAGCAACCAAGGAATTCCATAAAGTAACCATGTTACCCGTCACATTCATTTCGTTGACGGGCTGTGTCAGCTTGCCGTCTTCAATAAGGAAACCCTCTATACCATAAGAGAAGTCACCGGTACTGCTATTGCTGTTACCGCCATTGAAGCCCGTAACCAAGATGCCTTGTTTAATATCTGCAACCAATCCGTTCAGGTCCTTATCGCCCGGTGTCAGAATTAGACGTGAAGGTGCACTGATAGTAGGAGCTATATCCATCTTCTTACCATTGTAGGTATCGATGAAATAAGTTTTCAGCACGCCTTTGTCAAAAACAGTGCGGGGTTCGGTAGCCACACCCTCATTATCGAAATAGCGTGAACCGTTTGCACCGATAGCATGCGGCTCGTCACGCAACGTGAAGAGGTCGGAAGCCACTTTCGTATCCAGCTTATCCATCAGGAAGGAGTTCTTTTGTTGCAAAGCACTGCCATACAATGCACTTAGCATCGGACTGAGCAGGTTTCCCACATTCATAGGGTCAACCACCATTGTATATTTACCCGACTTTGCTTTCTTCTGTCCCAGCTTGCGCAATACGCGTTCCAATGCCTTGGCACCGATTCCCGTCTTCGTCAATTTATCATAGAACAGAGCCGAGTCGTACCAGTAATCCTGAGGGCGAGCTTCGCCCTCTCCCTTAATGGATACACTGGCTGAGACAGAGAACCAGGTACTCTTCGACTCGCCTTCAAATCCGTTGCTTATCAAACGATAGGAAGAACCCTCGCCATCACTATAAGAAGAATCAACCGAAATGATACGCTCATCCTTGCCCAATACCTCCTCTGCAGCAGCACGTGCAATCGCCACTTTATCATCCGGGTTGACTTCATAGAGTTTCTTGTCAAAAAGCTGCAAGTCAGGCTTGCCTCCTTTATAGTAGCGTGCAGGGTCGGCCAGCATACGCGACTCATCCACCGCCAGATAGCGGGTAGACTCTATACCATTCGTGATAAGAGTTTCCAATTCTTTCTTATCCAGCCGATTGGTGGAAAAAGAGCCGAAACGTCCGTCCACATAAAGATTCAATCCCAAACCATTCTCCGTAGACTGCTGCAAACGGTCCATTTTGCCGTCACGCAGTTCAAAAGAAGAATTAGAATTTGTATATAGCACCAGTTTGGCTGCCTGGCAACCGTTCTTCAAGGCATATTCCATTGCCCATTGTGCCAATTTCTTATTGTCGTCTGTAATCATGTCTTTAATTGATAGTTGATAATTAACTTTCTCCTCCTACAGTCAGCTTGCTGACTAGTGCCGATGGCATACCGCAGGTAACGGGACAAGACTGACCGTCTTTACCACAAGTCCAAGTACCGTTGTCAATCTTATCGTTATTTGCCACCATCGTGATGTCAGCCAATGCTTTCGGACCATTACCGATGATATTTATATCCTTGACGGGCTGCGTCAGCTTGCCATCCTCAATCAAGTAACCCGACTTCACAAAGAAGGTAAAGTCTCCGGCACCGATTTGCACCTGGCCATTGGTAAACTGGTCACAATAGATACCTTTCTTCACGGTGGAGATAATGTCCGCTTCCTTCATATTGCCGGCTTCCATATAAGTGGCACGCATACGGGGGAT
>OHSB01000395.1_pt1 | contig 11859 bp, 5 predicted proteins | sample 1578591 | NCBI WGS metagenome assembly OHSB01 (sample SAMEA3879508, study PRJEB24766) | human gut metagenome | biome: human-associated habitat; feature: feces | place: USA | collected 1985/1987 | reverse complement strand
CGAGACAGGCTCTCATATTCCATAATCGCAGGCATTCCCCTCTCGCTGTGAAACTTGGAGGTCGGGTTCTCGAAGTAGAACGAAGGTTCGACCGCACGGTACGGGCCGTGGCCGCTTACTCCATCATCAGCCGAACTTGGAATATAGACGATGTCGGAATGCAGGGTGTTGACGGTCTCAATCAGGCCAGCGTTCAAAACAGCCGGAGGATAGCCCTCGTTACGTCCGCAGTATAGTCCGATGCTTGGATGCTTGCGGATAAGGCTGACATAATCCCTGGCATTGTCAAGGAACATCTCATTGTCATCCGGATCAGGACCGTCAGCCGGATTCGCAAGCCAGAAGTCCTGCCAAACCACGATTCCATACTTGTCGCAGGCATCGTAGAACTCCTCGTCGCCTGTCTGGCCAACCCAGTTACGGATCATATTCAGGTTCATATCCCTGTGCATACGCGCCGCGGTGTCATATTCCTCAGCACGGTAGCGGAGATTATATTCACTGAAGCCCCAGTTGCCGCCTTTTGGGAAGAAGCGGCGGCCGTTGATGAACATTTTCAGGTCGCTCATCACATCGCTGTATGTGAATTCCCTGATGCCCGCCTGCCATTTGATTGAGGTCATCGCCTCGGCCGCACCGTCAGGTATGAAGGAGAACGAGGCTTCGTGAAGCGTCGGCTCACCATAGCCATTCGGCCACCAAAGGTCGATCTTCTGATCTTTCAGTTGTGAATATTCCTCCGGTGTGAATATGACCGCGCCGCTCTCCCCTGCCTTCAATGAGACAGGCTTCGCGAATTCAATATTTCCGACAGAACCGCGCAAGATTCCGCTGATGTCCTTGGAAGAGATGTCCTCGACTTTCACAGAGAATGTCATCGAGGCAAGGCCGTCTGTCACTTTGCTTTGGACAAGCGGATCGCTTAATCTTACAGCCTCAACTTTTTCTATCCGGACATCGTTCCAGATTCCCATATCACGGCCTCTGACTGTCGGCATCCAATCCCAGCCTACCGTGGCGTGGAACGTCGGGTTATCAGCACCAAGCTGACCTCCATTGAAGTCAGGACTCTCTGCGTTCTTTTCCTTGACAGCGGCAAAGTGGGCTGGCTTTATGATGTGCACGGCTATGACATTGTTCTCGTTTTGAATCAGATCCGTGATGTCGAAACTTGCGCGCTTGAACGCTCCCGCAATGTTTCCGACATAACTCCCGTTTAGATAAACTTCGGCTTTCCAATTGATTCCGTCAAAGGATAGGAAAAGCCGCTCGCCTTCCTGACGCTTTGTCGCTTCGACAAGCCCAGCGACAGAACTTGGTGTCCATCTGTACCAGAAATCAGAATTGAAATACGACTCCGAAATCTGAAGGTTATTGTCAGCGATTCCCGGATCCGGAACTGCCCCGGCGGCTATATAGCTGTAAAGAACTGTTCCCGGCACGACAGCAGGCAGCCAGGACGAATCGTCATATTCATTGGTGGAGACAGCCTCTCCGCTCCCGGCGACAGCGGAAGCACGTTGAAGTCGCCATTCAGGTTTGGCATCTTCTTTCGCCTGAGGCCCAAAGACTTCCATCTCGCCCAATGCGAAATGGCCGCTCTCATCAGCGCCTTCCATCGAAAGACGGACATAACGGGCGTTACCTACCGCTTTGAATGAATATGTCAGCGAATCTGTCTGTGGAAGATCTGCGACCTTTTTCCAGTTCTCCGCGTCGTCCGAGATCTCAACACTACCATTTTTAGCCTTATGGATCCAATGAAGGCGTAATTCATTGAATCTCTTTTTAGAACCAAGATCAACATAGACCCACTGCGGTTTGTCGTCAGCACTCATCCACGCGCTTGAGTAGACTTCGGATGGCAGAACATTGAAACCACGGGACTCTTTTGAATCATAAGGCCCGGTGTCAGAACTCTTCCCGAATGATGGTTCCGTTGAGAAATCCACAGCATATACCACCCAAAAAAGAGCCCCTTCCATATTGAACTCAATCTTGAAATGATTGAAATCAACAGCGTCATTCAAAGGTATTTCCAAATCCAACTCACGGACAGGGCATGTGATCGTCTCAGTCTGCTTGTTCGGGTCAGTGATGACCTCCGGATAACGCTTGTTTCCCGGCAGTCCGGAATTTCCGATGAATCCGACCTGTCTCATTCCGACCTTCGAGTCCCCAGCAAGACAAGAAATCGACCACCCTTTCGCAGGTTCCTCATAAACCACATATCCCCGGACACGCACGCAGGCAGCTGAAAACTTCTGGGCACTCCATTCATATTCAATGAAATCAGACGCACCTTCCAACCTGTTGCTTGAATATGGTCCCGCGTCCAGCGTCCATTCCTTCTCGCGCCGTGGCAGTTCCCCCTCAGCCGTGCAGACTTTCAGCCAAGCCGGCTCTGAAGCCGCCACACCCCCATCCGTGACCAGCTGTGCCGTAAGGTTATAATCATAAGAAGACGAAGCGTATGCAGCCTTGTTCAAGGCGATATTAACAGTCGTGTCGTTCGGTGAGCAACCAACCATAGCCGCGACAACCATCATCGCGGCGGCATCGGACAATTTCTTGATAGACATAACTTATTATTAATCAGTGAAAGCGGAGGATACAGGATTCGAACCTGTGGGGCCTTTCAGCCGACTTGTTTTCGAGACAAGCACCATAAACCACTCGGACAATCCTCCGTGTTTTGCGATGCAAAATTAATAAATTTCGGAATAATTATCAATTTGTGGACGGATTTATCATAAGATGTTTCCGGATTTCCTCCTTGGTCAGCGAAACGGCGATGAGGAACTGGGCGAGAATATACGTCAGCATCACCCAGAAACCACGCATCGGAACTTTTAGATCAGTAAAGACACCTGTCGCCAGAATCGTGTCAGATATGACAAAAAGGACATAACCGATGACGGTCACAACGTAAAGACGGCTTTTAGTTTCAATCGCGGCCATTATTCCGGCGTGGATGACAAAAGCGAAAACGCAGGCATAAGCCGTGACGCACATTCCCATAAAGCCTTTCACAGCAAATAATTGAGAGGCTATGCTCATAATGGTGATCAACAGCGCAAGAATGACAAAGCTGAATATTCTTTTATGTCCATTCTTGTCAGGATATGGAATTGTGCATAAATAGAACAGGTGTCCTATGAGAAACGCGAACAGCCCCGCAAGAAAAAAGCCCTGATCGCTGAACATAAGCAAGACATCCCCAAGCGCACCGAACGCCATAGCCAGCATTAAAGTGGCGACCTTGCACCCACGGACATCATTCTCCTTCAAAAGCAGCCAACAAAACAACGCCAGCGACGGCACGATCAAAGGCTTGGTGCACATCGCAAGAATATGTCCGCCAACGAATTTGCCGGCGAGATTCCCGACCGACGAAAAGATGAAAATACAGAGCGTCAACTGACGCGGCATCTTTAAAGACTTCATATTCATTGAATATTTCAGTGAATATACGCAATAATATTCCCGTTTGCAACCTATTCCTTCAAGGATAGTTTCCGCACAGACAATGGAATAGGATGAATTGACTCCGGCTCGATATTCCGTCTCACCGCATCCACCAAATTTCGCAGTGTCAAATCTCTGGCCCGCCTGGACAGCTCACACTCCCAAACCACAATCACATTCCATCCCAACGCCTCAAGAGCCGCCACTTCCTGCGCGTCCCTCTCCTTGTTCCGCCGGATCTTCTCCTGCCAGAACTCCACATTCGACCGAGGCATCCTGAACTTGTCGCATCCTGGATGCCCGTGCCAGAAACACCCGTTTATGAATATCACAGTATGGTACCTCCTCAGCACGATGTCCGGACATCCCGGCAGCCTTCTGGAATGCAACGAATATCTGAACCCTTCCGAGTGCAGCCACCTCCGCACTACCATCTCCGACCGTGTGTCCTTCCCCCTGATCCGCGACATGCAGTTATGCCGCTGCTCCCGTGTCATCGTGTCAGACATTTCTCAATTCTCTATGACGCTCTTACCTAAGAAAACACGAAGATAACAATATTAACGATTCCGAAGAGCGTAATTCATGGACTATTACGCTTTGGGAAAGTAAAAAAGATCTTCAGAAGCGTGAATATGTAAAAATAACGCCCGCCCTGTAACCAGAGCGGACGCCTGAAGTTTTATCCCAAATAAGGATTGTGAATATCTCTACTTCTTTGTTATACGGGCTGTCCATCCGCCGCCTGGAGCCATGTGGATCTTGACTTTCCGGTCAGCGGGAACCGAAACGAGTTCACGCTTGTAGTCACGGGCGGCGCGGTCGGCGTTGATGCCGTCACGGAATATCTCCATTGTCCAGTCGCCTTCTCCGAGGAAACCGAGATCCAAGGTCAGGTCACGGGCTTTCCAATCGTTGAGAGAACCGACGTACCAGACATCGCCGCTGCGGCGGGCAAGGGTGATGAAACGTCCGAGGACTCCGTTCACGGCCACGCTCTCATCCCAGACTGTCGGGCAGTCCGCGATGTACTTCGTGCACTCCGGCTCGGCCATATAGTTGGACGGAGAGTCACACAGCATATTCAAAGGAGAGTCGAAGACGACATATTCAGCGAGCTGGTGACAGCGGGTACCCTGGCTCATCGCCTCGGAATTCACAGGATGATAGTTCTTCTGAATGGCGTTGCGCATCGCACCCTGAGTGTAGTCCATCGGGCCGGCGGCCATTCTGATGAAAGGTACGGTGACATCGTAGGTCACCTGATCCACGTCGGACTTGCTCCATTTCATCTGCTCAAGACCGAAGACTCCTTCATAATTGATGACGTTAGGGTACGTACGGTTGAGTCCGACAGGCTTGAACGCACCGTGGAAATCAATCAGAAGTCCGTATTTAGCCGCGGTCTCGGCGGTACGCCTGAAGAAATCAACCATATATTGGTCGTCACGATCCATAAAATCTACCTTGAAGCCCTTGATTCCCATCTCGGAGTAATGCTTGCAGACGTTCTCCATATCCCTGTCGAAAGCATAGTAGCCGGCCCAAAGGATGAGGCCTACGTTGTGTGCTTTGGCATATTCACAAAGCATCGGGAGATCGATCTCAGGGATGATCTGCATCAGATCGGCTTTCTTGTTGACAGCCCAGCCTTCATCGAGAATGACATATTCGATGCCGTTCTTCTGAGCGAAGTCGATGTAGTACTTGTAGGTGTCGTTGTTGATGCCGGCGCGGAAGTCCACCCCGTAGATGTTCCATGCGTTCCACCAGTCCCAAGCGACTTTTCCAGGCTTCACCCAGCTGAAATCCTGCGATGGATCGGCCGGTTTGCCAAGCTTCCAGACCATATCATTAACAGCCAGATCGGCATCATTCGTTGACACCATTATAATCCTCCAAGGGAAGGATTCAGCAGCTGTGCAGGCGGCAAGATATTCCTCACGCTCCTTGACAATGCCCTGAAGCATATTATGTCCGCCCTGCTCGACAGTCTTTGGGTACGGAGCGAAACGTCCTGAAAGAGTTGTCGCGTCACCTTCGTTGTAAAGGTACATTCCAGGATAGTCAACCAGATCGGACTCAGTGATCAGAACCTTCATTCCACCTTCCGCAGACACCGCGATCGGAAGAAACGCAAGCCTCTCCTTGTTCCACTGCGACAGGGCATGGATGGAATAAGTGTTCTCAAAGGAGTTCCAATACTGGTTCTCAAGGGTTTCGGTGTGCTGTTTCACATAAGGGACGTACGCATCCCAATCCTTGGCGAAATTGAACTGCGCCTTCTCCGCCAAAACCTTCGACTCATCCTTCAAGGAACTTGTGAAACGGTAGGCCACACCTTCGTCATAGGCGCGGAACGTCAGCGTGAACTCTTTGAATATGATGGAGATCTCATTGTAATTGTCGCGGACCACAGCCTTCTTGTAGGCAATGGCAGGAAGAGTCTGGTCCACACTTGCCTTCCTCACTTTGCGGACCTTGTCATTCTCTCCGAACACGATGCCGCCGGACAGGGTCATGGAAATCTCTGACGGTTCGATGAGGCTGACGGCGTCCCTCGCCACCGAGTAAGAAACTGTCTTTCCGATGGAGACCGTGGCTGTGAGGTGTCCGTCCGGGGATGTGACTTTATAGGTCGCATCCTTGGCCGCGGATGGAAGAAGAGTTGCGGTAATAACCACAAATGATACCAAAATAGCTTTGAAATTCATATTAAATATAAATAATGTGTTGTTTTTTTCGGTGATAAAGATACAAACTATCTTTGAATATTCACGCGATGATTCAAAATCAGTTGAAAAATTGAAAAATTGAAAAATATAACTATTTTTGCAAAAATGCGTGTTATGAGCAATCCACCAATGAACTCGAAATAATCACGGTCATTCCGTTTAGCCTGATGATCAATAGCAATCAATAAATTAGCATTCAAGACCATGATGAGAAAATTACTCACTTTCCTCCAGGCTGTCGCCATCTCCACCCTAATAGCTGGCTGTGGCGGGACCGGAACAGAAACCGGACCGGAGATCACACCTGAAATCAAGTTTACCGAGGACATCGTCACCTCCGGCATTTCTGTCGAAAGCGCGGAGCAGTCAATCACACTGAGTTTCAGCACCAACGTGGCTTGGTCGGCGACAACGTCAGCGGACTGGATCACCATTTCACCTTCATCGGGAGCCGCCGGTAAGAATTCTGTCAAAATCAAGGTCGAGGAGAACACGGAGAGCAAGCAGCGCACCGCGACCATCACGATCAAGACCACAGACGGAAAGTGCACAGCCTCAATCAAGGTTACACAAGGCAAGGACAAGATCATCTTTGAGGACGCGAACTTCAAAGCCTACCTGGTCGCCAACTTCGACACAGACAGAGACGGTGAGATCAGTCAGATGGAGGCATTGGGAATCAAAGACATCAATGTCAGCACCGAGGACATCGCATCCGTCTCTGGAATTGAATATATGACCAATCTTGAGACCCTCATATGCCGTGGCACATTCAACAATGGAGATGCCAGCGGGTTGCTCACGTCTATTGATGTCACTCACAATAAGAAATTAACGTCCTTGGATGTCGGGTGTAATGTCCTGACCAGAATTGACATCAGCAACAACACTGAACTCACGGAATTGTCTTTTGAGAATAACAATCTTACCACCATTGACGCGGGGAATAACGTCTCGCTGATCAGAATTAACGGTGACAGCAATAAACTGGAAACAATAATTCTGCCGCAAAGCAAATCACTGGCCGTTCTCAGTGTTAGATACAACAAACTTACATCTCTGGACGTGACACGGAACGAAGGGCTCGACTCCTTGGATTGCGAATGGAACACATTGTCAGAGCTCGATCTGTCCCGCAACACGTCTCTTGTTTATCTTAATTGTGGGGTAAACAAGCTGAACACATTGGATTTGTCCCACAACACTGAACTTGAGGAATTGGTTGCATATTCCAACCAGATGACCATGCTGGATGTTTCCAAATGCAACAAGATTAAAGAATTGAATTGTGGATCAAACCACCTTGAAACGCTTGATATCGGACGATGCACAGAACTAAGGGTCCTCGATTGCGAATGGAACGGTCTTGATGAATTGACAATACCTCCGATCACCAGTTTGTACAAGTTATACTGTGGTGGCAACTATCTAAAGTCCTTAGACATCTCCGCAAACACTGGTTTAAGGACATTTGACTGCTCCGGCAATCAAATCAAATCATTGGATGTCTCCAATAACACTGCATTGAATGACCTGAATTGCTCTGATAATAAAATTGAGACTCTGGACATTTCCAAGCTGACGAATCTCAAGAACCTGTATTGCGATGATAACCCGCTGTCCACACTATACATATTCAAAGGCCAGTTGGATGGCATGAGAAAAAAGGAGATTCCTGACGGAGTCAAGATAATAGACGGTTCAACCACAGGCGGCAACGACGACACGACCACCGGCGGAAAGATCACTTTGGAATAACCAATTAAACATAGCCGAAAAATGAAGTTATTGAATATATTCACGAATATCCTGGTTCTGTCATCGATGGCGGTTTCTGTAGCCTGCAATGAGACAGAAGAGCGCGGCTCCGAGGCACGCACCATCAACGCGGTGATAGTGCAGCCAGACACAAGGACATCATTGAATGGTCCGGATGCGAACGGAGTCTACAAGACGGTCTGGTCATCCGGAGATCAGATAATGGTCTTTTCCGGAGATTTAGCATGTCGCTACATCCTCAAATCCGGAGAGAACACCAACATAGGCGTATTCGAGGGGTATGGAAACTCGGAAGATCTTGTGGCCGTCTATCCTTTGTCAATCGGGTTCAACAGGACTGGGGCGACTATCGAAGTCGGACTGCCTGAAGTTCAGGAATATGTCAGCGGAAACATCCCGCTCGGCGCCTATCCTATGCTCGGAATCTACGGCGACGAGACATTTTCGTTCAGAAACCTGTGCTCGGTTCTGAAGGTCCCTATGTTTGGAGACGCGACAGTCAAGTCAATCACTTTCACCCCGAACAGTGCCGGTGTCAAAGCCTCTGGCAAGGCTGTCATCAATGTCAATTCGACACAACTGGAGATGGACGACAACTCCAAGCCATCCGTAAAACTTGATTGTCCGGACGTGAAACTGTCCGCTCAGCCGACCGATTTCCATTTTGTGGTTCCGGCGCAGATATATCCCGGCGGCTTCACGCTCACAATCGCCACAGACAAAGGAGACGTTGTCAAGACTCTCAAATCTGACATAACCCTTGACCGTTCGGTACTCTACCCTATCGAGGCCTTCGAATGCAAGATTGACAGTAAGGAGAACATCATCTTCGAGGACGCTAACTTCAAGGCTTATCTGGTCGCCAACTTCGACACTGACGGTGACGGTGAAATCAGCAAGGAGGAAGCGCTTGCCATCACGAAAATAATAGTCGGCACCAAGGACATCGAATCACTGGCAGGTATCGAGCACATGGCCAATCTTACAGAACTAAGATGCGAAGGACCGTGGAGTATTTTTGAACCAGAGGAAGACCCGGAGGGAAAACTGAAAACCCTGGATGTGTCAAAAAACGTGAACTTGACAATACTTTACTGCGGTTTCAACCAGCTTACATCCCTGGATGTGACAAACAACCCTAAAATCGAGCAATTACGCTGTGCAGGCAATAACCTGAACAGCCTTGATGTCAGCAAGAACACAGAATTAATAGAGTTCGAGGCCTATAACAACAGACTCTCCTCCATTGATGTCAGCAACAACCCAGAACTTGAATATATCGATCTGACCAATAACCAGATCAAATCAATTGATGTAAGCAAGAACCTTGAACTCGAAAGGATTACATGTTCCGACAACAAATTGACTTCAATTGATGTCACAAATAATCAGAAGCTGACTACATTGAATATTAGCGGCAACAGCATAGTCAAGATTGACCTCGGAAACAATCCTGAACTAAAACATTTAATCTGTAATAAAAACAAGATTTCCGAGCTTGAACTCAGTAATAACAAAAAACTGAAGAGTTTGAACGTAAATGACAACAATCTCACATCTCTTACGGTGAATTGCTGTCCGGAAATCAAAACATTGAAAGCAAATAACAACCTTATCAAAGAGATGGACATTTCCGAGTTGACAAGTCTGTTTGATTTCTATTGTTCAGGCAATCCACTTGAGACACTGTACGTCTTTGATGGGCAGATTGATGCACTCTTTGAAAAAGAGATTCCATCAACCACAAAAATTGTGGTGAAAGGCACCGAACCCAGTGAGGACGAGGTGTTCACAGTCACCCCGACTCTGTTCGATATTGACGGCTACGAGCAGGACATCACGATGACAGTGACGGCGAACATAAGCTATTCGATTGACTCGCAGCCAGAATGGATCAGCAAAAAGTCCGATAACTCAGGCGTGTACACATTCACGGTCAGCGCGAACACAACTTCTTCCTCAAGAAGCGGCGAAATCATATTCAAGAATGTCAACAACTCATTTCTGACGGTGACGGTCAAGCAGGGAATCCAAACCTACACATCATCTGACTACAGTCAGGACGGACAGGTGACCAAGATTCATTCGGCGACTGTCGGCAAGGGAATCGACGTGGTGTTTGTCGGAGACGCTTTCGCGGACAAAGACCAGGAACTTTTCAACAAATATGTCGAGCTTGGCAAGGAGGCGTTCTTCACCGAGGAACCATTCAAGAGCACAAAGGACAGGTTCAACATCTACCGAATCGGTTCAGTCTCGAAGAACGGAATCATCACTCAGGAAGGCGGCGACACCAAGTTCTCGGCGCAGTTCGGACAGGGTACCAACATCAGCGGAGATGATAAGGCTGTGTTCAGTTTCGTACAGGAAAAGATACCGTCAGTTGATCTTACAAAGACCATTATCTTCGTGATCATCAACAAGGCCAAATACGCCGGCACATGCTGGATGTACACCAACAACATGGCAATCTGCTACGTTCCTCTCTGCCGAGACGAGACCGACTACGCCCAGACGCTCAGACACGAAGGCTGCGGCCATGGGTTCGGCAAACTGGCGGATGAATACTTCTATGACTCCATGGGCAGAATTCCTGATGACAAGGTCTCAGAACTGAAGAAATGGAAAGGTTTCGCCTACGGATTTTACGAGAATGTGGACCTGACATCCGATCCGAACACCATCCTCTGGTCAAAATTCATCTCCGACTCAAGATATTCAGGTAAGGTTGACGTCTATGAAGGTGGCTATACCTACCCTTACGGAGTCTATAGACCGACTGATAACAGCATCATGCGCTACAACACGGGAGGTTTCAACGCCCCGTCACGTGAGGCCATCTACAAGAAAATCATGAAGTTCTCCGAGGGTGACGCATGGACTTACGACTACGAGACATTCGTGGCGTTCGACGCTCCGGCAAGAAGCGCCGAGGCCGTCACCAGAGCCGCCGCTCAATGCGCCGCCGTTGACAAGGCCAACTTCATCCCTCTCGCCCCGCCGGTGATGGTCATGGTTGACAAATGATGCCAAAGTCAAGAATATCCACACTCCTGGCGCTAGCGCTGGGACTAATCTCAATCTCCAGTGCCAGGACTTTTGTCCTGGCACTGGTGCTTTGAGTCAAGCGATGTCTGGCACACGGACAGGGATGACTACGTCTCCAACAACTACTTGAAACCGGACTGGCTGTCGGCATGATAAGTGCCTGAGCCGGTTACAGCGTGGTCACTACCGCATCAGCGCATCATTCGGCCGGAACCGCAAGGGAGTGTTTATTAATATTTTGCCTTGCGATCCTCGCTATGCCTCTGGCAATGAACTCCTGCCAAGGCTCAAGTGGCTGTTCTCAAAGAGAATGACAAAGGATTTTTTTTATTTTCCCTCTATTTTAAGCCTTTATCAGCTTTCTTGTCGGGATCTGAATTTTACGTGCAACCAAGAGAATGTGGAAACAGAGGGATAAGACAAGTAAATGGCAGAGGAGTTGATGAAATACCCAATTTTCACTTGGTTGGTGGAAATTGTGGAAAAGTAGTTGTCAAGTCCACCAAGCCATTAGCGGAGCGACCTGCATAGTGGTACTTGGCGTTCCCTCACCGCAGTACCTTCGCAAAGGAAAATAGGACCGACAAGATAAACCGAAGAAATTCTATACGGACAAAAATATCAATTCTTGCATGCTATAACAGAATAGATTTGATAAGATATCAAAAATATATCGTATCTCATTGTTATATCGAATTTTATTTATAATTTTGCTACGTTTTAATGAACCATTAAAATAGAGCAAATGGAATTAAAGGAAATAACCATACTAAAGCGAAAGATCCAAATTAGCCCTCGCCCAAAAGAAAATCTGAAGGGATTGACTGTC
>OHSB01000381.1_pt1 | contig 12126 bp, 7 predicted proteins | sample 1578591 | NCBI WGS metagenome assembly OHSB01 (sample SAMEA3879508, study PRJEB24766) | human gut metagenome | biome: human-associated habitat; feature: feces | place: USA | collected 1985/1987 | reverse complement strand
TCTTGGTGAACCAAGGCTGTGCATAATCCATGATTTCCTTTACGGTAATCTTAGGGATGGTCTTGGTAACGTAGTCATAGTAGACCTCGTACTCGAACAGAGGCTCTCCCAGCAGGAAATTGTCCTTGATGTCGCTTACGAATGACTCGTTTCTGAACTTGTCACGCTGTTTGTATGAAGTCTCCATTGCAGAAAGGAGGTTTGCCTTCACTCTTTCCAGTTCGCTGTCCGAGAAACCGAATCTCTTTACCCTCTCGTTCTCGGTCAGGATTGTTTTCAATGCCTCGGTTTCCTCGTTAGGCTTCGCTGTAGCCGAGCAGGAATATGCGGCATAATTTCTTACCAATCCGCCGTAGCTGATGGAACCTCCGAGATAAGGAGGGTTGCTCTGTTGCATGATTTCTGACAGACGGTTGGCAATCATTGAATTGAAGAAGCTTGAGAGCAGGCCTTCCCTGAGGTAGGAGAATTTGTCCTTGTCGGTTCTCTTGTTAGGGAGGATGGTCAAAATCTGCACATTAGACGCGGTAGACTCCTTGTCGGTACCGAGGGCATAATACATTTCGTCATGCTCAGGTATTTCACATTCGATTCTTTCCTTAGGATTTTCTACGGCAGGGATAGGCTCGAACATTGTCTTGATTTTCTCCACAGTAGCCTCTGCATCTACATCACCTACCACCACAATAGCTTGAAGGTCAGTACGATACCAGTCGTGATAGAAATCGCGGAGGGTCTGTGGCTCGAATGTGTTGATGATGTTGTAGTCACCGATCACATCGCGCTTTGCATACTGGGAATCCTTGTAAATGACAGGATTGATCTGGAGACCGATTCTGAAGCTAGGATTTCGTCTGGTTCTCCACTCCTCTGAAATGACTCCTCTTTCGGCGTCAATCTCATCCTTGTCCAATGTCAGGTAGTGTGACCAGTCATGGAGTACCATGAGGCAGGTGTCCACCAAAGTCACATCAGTAGTAGGAACGGCGCTGATGTTATATACCGTCTCGTTCTGTGCAGTGTAGGCATTGATGTTGCCTCCGAAAGAAACACCGTGACGCTGCAATGTCTCGATGATTCCCTTGTCAGGGAAGTTCTCGGTTCCCTGGAATGCCATGTGCTCCAGGAAGTGGGCGAGACCGTTCTGGTCATCGTTTTCCAGAATTGCACCGACATTCTGGATGATGTAGAAGCTGGCCCTGTCCTTAGGCTCCTCATTATGTCTCACATAATAGGTCAACCCGTTGGATAACTTGCCGGTCAGCACCTTGTCCGATGCAGGAATCTGCTTGTTGTCTCTGTTACAGCCTGTCAATGCCAAGGCTATGAACAAGACTGGGAGTAAAAACTTTTTCATAATTATCTTCTTTTTCTTCTTATTAGAACCACTAAGCTTGAAATAAGTATTATCGCAGGAATCAGCCATTTGTAGATGAGGTTCATCCAAGGCAATACCTCGTGAGAAGCTGTGTACCTGTTGTCCGGAGCAGGCTCTCTACCGATGTTGATAGGGTATTTGCCCAATGTCATACTGTACATGAACTCCCTGAAATAGTTGAAGTTGGCAGCAGCGACACCGGCTCTGTTGGCGTTGAGCTCCTTAGGCGAGAACATGTCGGAATCACCCGTTACAATGATGATCTGATCCTTGCCCTTTACATTTCTGGAAGCCACGGATGCTACGGTGTATTGCTTTTCCACCTCTCCGGCTTCCGGATTCAGGACTGATTTCTCATTGGCGAAATCACGCGTCTTGGTCTCAATCCAGACTCCCTTGTCGTCTGTAACCATAATGTCGTCAATATAGAAGCCATTGGTCTGCGGCATTCTTTCGATAGCGCATGCAGATGACATCGTCGCCTTGATTCCGCGTTCGCCAAGAGCCGCAAATGAAGGGCTCATCGCCTCGCTGGTACGGATGTTGGCAAGAATCAGGTCGTCCGCATATAAGTCGTTCGGTGAAACCAGCAGGTTGTCCGCATACTTCAGGCCGAGCGGCTCGATGAGAGGATTCATGTTCTTCTGACGGCGAGGTTCACCCAATATAAGAGCATTGCCGCCTCTGTCAATGAAGTTCTTGTAGTTTTCCAGTTCCTGCTCTGTATATGGGGTCTTCACATCTGAGATTACCAGGAAGTCCACGTCAATAGGAACAGGTTTCTCAAGACTTATCTCCCTAGGTGCAAATCCCTGATTGATAAGAGCGTTACGTCCCACCCTATGTGTTGCCAGCAGACCGTATCCTTTGTCGCCATTGTCATTCATGCTTCTTTCTCCATGGCCTGTAACGAATGCCGGAACGGCAGGTCTGTCGACCAATGTCTTCATCGCTACGGTGATTTCCGTCTCGCTAGGATGGATATGGCTGTCATCATAAATTCTCAAGATAGCCTTGCGCCCGTTGTCTCTGCTGAGGACGCGCACAAGTCTGCCGCCTTCTGCACGGATGTCATCCATTGCCCACACCTGCTCCTGAGGCATGTAGGTGGTAGTGTCCTGACGGCTCCAGCGATAGATGGCATGAACGAGTTCGTAAGGAGTCTTATCCTTGTAGTCATCCCTTTCATACCTGTAGTTGCTGTAATATTTGCCGTAGTAATAGACATATTTCTGCTTGATGTCCGGTTTGAAACGCAGGTATTTCTCGAAACGCGCAAGGTCGCGGTTCTTGTTGCTCGGCTCTGCGTAGAACCAGGTCTCATCCAGAACGTTGGCATAGGTCGTAATGGTAAGACCGTCGGTGATCTTCGACATTACATCCTGGCTGTATTCTGTCAATGTGTTGCTCTTGGCCTGCGTAGCATCATAGTATTTGATGAACTTAGGACGCGAACTGAGGATTCCCAATCCGAATACGATGACAAACACCACTGCATAGTTGAGGGCTGTCTTCCACATAGGAAGTTTCAGTCTCTGTCCTCTCAGCTTGATGATTGACATTGAAAGGAAAAGGAAAATTACCAGGATGAAATACAGGACTTCCCTTGTGCAGATCATACCGTCGAGGAAGACTTTTGAACGTCCGGAAATGGACAGCCAGAAAGTGATGTCGCGGACGAAATCATATTCCTGTCCGACATTGCCGATGAAGTTCAATACTGCCAGGACAATGAGTGTGCTGATGACGGCAACTACCTGATACTGAGTAATGGTCGACAGGAAGAGACCGATGGCTGAATATGCGCAGATGGTCAGGTACACGCCCAATGCGGCCACGGCCATCATCATTATGTCAGCACTTTCCACATACATTCCCACGAAGATGGTAGGGAGGCACATCACGAATACCAGAATCAGACCATAAACCATGGTGGAAAGATACTTTCCGACGATGATCTGGGTGTTGGAAACCGGTGAAGAGTACAAAAGTTTGATGGAGCCTGTGCTGTATTCACGGCTCATCAGTCCCATGGTCAGAAGAGGAATGTACAGATAAAGGTTGTTCAACATCTGTACGAAAAGTCCCCTCATGCCGCTGATTACCCTTGCTGTGGCATCGTATACCGGATAACCGATTTCCTGATATCTCAATGCCTCAGAATACAATCCGCAGAAAGATGCTCCTACCTGAACCGCGAAAACCAAAAGTATAAGCCATGCGATAGGCGAGTAGAAAAATACTTTCAGTTCTGTTTTCAATATTCTTAATGTAGATCTCATACTATTTAAATGATTTACCAGACAATTTTGCAAATACCTTGTCCAATGATTCCTTCTCGAGGAAAATCTCTCTCAACTGCCAGCCGTTTTCGCAGGATGCCTTGACCACTCTGCTGACTATGCTGTCATCACCGACGAAATGAAGACGTATGCGGGTACGTGTAAGCCTCTCGACTCTCTCGATGCCCTCAATCTTCATGAATTCTTCATCTGACGGTGCATTGTGCATGATGGTGGTAAGAGCTGACGGGTCCATATAAGCGTTGAACTCCTCCAGCGTTCCCTTGAAGACCATGTTGCCATGCTCAATCATCATGATATAGTCGCAGATGGCCTGCACTTCCGAAAGGATATGTGTGGAAATGAGCACTGCCCTATCTTCCGCAATCTCCCTGATCAGACCTCTGATTTCAATGATCTGGTTAGGATCAAGGCCGTTGGTCGGTTCGTCCAGGATGACGAACAAAGGTTCATGGATGATAGCCTGGGCTATACCCACTCTCTGCTGATAACCACCGGAAAGGTTGGAAATCTGACGATTACGGAAATGAGTGATCTGGCATTTCTCCATGACTTTTTCCACGGCTCCCTGAATCTTGTCTTTCGGCATCAGCCTCAAGTCTGCGCAATGATACAGGTATTCTTCCACCGTCATCTCCACGTGCAGCGGAGCTTTCTGCGGAAGGAATCCGATGAATTTCTTCGCCTCGATCGGATTTTTCCTCAAATCAATGCCATTGATGAAAACGTCACCTTGGGTCTGTGTCAAAACATTGCAGATGATGTTCATCGTCGTAGACTTACCTGCTCCATTCGAGCCCAAGAGCCCGAAAACGCCATTCTTTTCTATTTCGAAGTTGATATCCTTGATCGCCCAGTTGACCGTATATCTATGGGAGAGGTTCTTGACTTCTACTATCTTATGTTCCATAATCTCTTATTTTCTTTGTCTTCTTACAATAAGTGTCACACCTGTAAACATCAGACCCAATGGGAGAACGCCCAGGAATATAATCTTCAGCCACATGGAGAAGCCGACAGGCAAGGTGGTCTTGTGGTCCAATGTTTCAACTCTCTCTGCTACGATAGGGAACTTGTCCCCGGAGAACCATCTGAACGGACCCTTTACCATCGTATAGTTGGACGAACTGATGCCTGAGTGCTCTGTGCTGAGCTCTTCATTAGATATAAAGTCAGCATCACCGGAAATGGCGATTTTCTGTTCTTTACCATTAATCTGTCTGCTCAAAGTCACGAAGGTAGAATAGACTCCCTGTTTTTCACCGGCCTTTTCATTGCATACGAATTCTCCATCCACGAAGTCGGTAGTTTCATATTCAACCCACGCTTTGTCTGTAGTTTCGAGCATTGACTTAACCTCGAAATTCTTGGCGCCGGAGTAATCGATTGCCAATGCAGTCGGCATAAGGACGCAGTAATCCCAATCTGCCACGCTCTTGTATATCGGGCTCGTTTCCAGAGCAGCTTCCGTGAAGTCTACAGGTACGAATGTAGGAGAGATATACTGATTTTCCTGCACTACCAGGCCACCGTAGTACTTCACGCCGAGATAATTGACCACCGGTTCGAGATATTGTCCACGTTTGTAGTTCGACAGGATATAAAGGTCTCCGCCTTTGTCAATGTAAGAGTAGATGTTGTCCAATGCGGTCTTCGACAGCGGTTCGTTTATATCTGTAATGACCAGGACATCAGTACCTTCGAAATCTGCGGCATTGTCGAGGTCGAGTTTTTTCACATCGAATCCCATGTTGAAAAGAGAATGCCTGAACCATTTGTCATAGCCGACCAGATAATATCCGCGCGCACCATAGTTGTCCAGAGCTCTCGCACCATATCCGTCGACAAACGCTACCATCGGGCTTTTCGACACGAACTTGTTGAATACGATGGACATTTCCTCCTCGTTCGGCAGTTTCTGGTTATCATTGAACAGCCTCATTATTTCCTTGTGCCCGTGCTCGTCTTCGACGACCCTCAGGCATCTGTATTTTTCAGGTTTCAGGTCAATGAGTTCGTCAATCTGTTCTTTGTTGAGGAATAATTTCATATTCACATTGTGCACCTTGCACAGCTCCTCTGCCCTCTCTTCCCATGTCATGTCAGGATACTGTTCCTCCAATGACTTGTTCTCGCAAGGAGCATAGTAGTATACATATTTCAGCTCTGTGTCAGGCTTGAATCTGACATACTTCTCCAGTCGCTCCTTGTCATAGTTCTTGTTGTATGGATGAAACCAGAAGAAGGAATCGTCCAACAGGTTCACGTATGTGGTTATGGTCAACTTATCCTTTATGCTCTTCATTATCTCCTGACTCTCCTTGCAGAGTGTATTGCTCTGGGTGTAGGTGGCGTCATAGTAATATTTCAGTTTAGGGAATGTAGTGACATATCCGCATGTCAGACAGATGACGATGATGAGACAGTATTTGAATACTTTCTCCTTCATGCTCATGATGCTCTTTTCCGTATTGAGCTTGAAGATGGAAAGTGACAGGAACAGGGCGATGACTATTATGAAGTATAAGAAATCCTGGCTGGAGAACATTCCGCTCAAGAAACTTCTTGTCTTTCCTGAAAGGTCAAGCCAGTATGTGATATCCCTTATGAAATCACTCTGACGACCGATATCGCTCACGTTGTTAAGGAAAGCGAGCGCTGCCAATGTGCCGATGGCTGCAACTACCTGGTATTTGGTGAGTGATGAGAAGAAAATACCGATTGCAGAATATGCCAGAATCAGCAGATACAGTCCCAACAATGCCACAACCACTATTTTGTAGTCGAAATGTGGGGTGAAAATGTGGGTAAAGACAGAGAAGAGAACGATGATTCCGATCAATACTCCGCCGTATACGACCATTGACAAGAATTTTCCCAGAATGATGGATGAATTCTTGATAGGAGAAGAATACAATAATTTGATGGAACCGCTCGCGTATTCTCTACTCATGAGACCCATTGTCACGAGTGGTATATACAAATAGATGTACCTCTGGATGCCCGGCATGATGCTGGACATCGACTTTCCGAAGATTTGCTGGGATACGCTCCACGCTTCGCGTCCGAGGTCCATGGAATCCAATATTCCGCCGAGGACCGACACGAAGCTATAACCCACCTGTACTGCAAAGACAAGCAGCAACAGCCATGCGACAGGAGAATAGAACATCGTATTCAATTCGATTTTCGCTATTCTCATCGTCTGATTGAAATTATTGAACTTTCTCATACTGCTTATTTTTTGCTTTACCGGACAGCTGTGCGAAAATCTCGCTCAATGAAGCCCTTTCCACATAAATATTTTTCAGATTCCAATTCTGCTTTACACTCTCCTGGATATATTTTTCAGTAATGGAGATATCGTCTTTCAGGAATATCCTGTAACTGCCGTCTTCCAGTGCTTCGATACCGTTGTTCTCGGTAAGGTTTTCCAGAACTTCCTTGGAAGGGGAGTTCGCGAATTCCACGATGAAGCTCTCGGGAGCGACGTAGTTGTCGAATTCTTCCATTGTGCCGGAGAATACAAGTTTTCCGCTTTCAATCATGTAGATGTTGTCACAGATGGCCTGAACCTCCGAAAGGATGTGCGTGGACAGCAGGACTGCATGATGCTTTGCAATATCCCTGATAAGATTGCGGATATCCACGATCTGGTTAGGGTCCAATCCGTTGGTAGGCTCGTCCAGAACGACGAACTGAGGATTATGGACGATGGCCTGGGCAATGCCGACCCTCTGCTGGTAACCTCCGGAAAGATTCTTTATCAATCTGTCTCTGAAATGAGTAATGGAGCATTTCTCCAATGCCAATTCTACCGCTTCATCGACTTTGTCTGGCTCTACCAGTCTGAGTAAAGCCGCATGCCTGAGGTATTCACCTACTGTCAGGTCTGTATAAAGAGGCGGTTGTTGAGGCAGAAAGCCTATGTTTTTCTTGGCTTCTACCGGATTTTCGCGGAGATTTACGCCATTGATGAAAACATCTCCCTGCGTCTGGTTCAGAACGCCGCAGATGATGTTCATGGTGGTGGATTTTCCCGCACCGTTCGATCCGAGAAGACCCGTCACTCCTTTCTCATTTATTTCGAAACTCACATCCTTTACAGCCCATTGGACGCTGTACCGGTGTGACAGGTTCTTTACGGAAACTATTGATTTTTCCATATACTTTTTGTTAGTTATTATTTTTAAAGTTTCTATCCTTTTTTTATTCTGACCAGCTTCAAGACAGCAGAAGAGGGAGACTCAAAAAAGCCTCCCTTGCCTTCCGGATGCAGAATGTTAGTAGTTCCACATGCTGTTGTTCTTGTATTTGATATCCACAATCTTACCTACTTTCTCAGGTGACTGATAGACAAGTTTGTGCTCGTCCTTGATATTCTTGGCTTTATTGGCTCCCAGAACGAAGAAACTGCCGTCTTCGAGACCTACGGCAAGATGGATGTTGCTGGCTGATCCGTAATCCATTGCCGTGATATTGCTGTCGAAGTGATAGTAAAGTTCAGCTCCGGACATATTTACAATATCTACAATGTACAAATCCTGACCGATTGCGAAGAATGCATATTCTGTAGGCTTATATGTAGGGAACGCACAGATGGATGGAGTAGAAGGCAAACCGGTTATCTCTTTTTTGGTCATGCCGGTTACTTCAGGCATATCCGCTCCCCACTTTTTCGTTATGATGAACTGCTGCAAGTATAATTTATCTGTAGCCTCCTCTTTCAGGACCATAAAGAAACCGTAGTAGGTGTCCCATCCAGCACCTGTTGCGGAAAATTGGCTGATATTCAACAAGTCATATCCGCTGAGGTTGTCAAGATGGACTACATCCTCCAGATACCATTTCGAATCGACTTTAATCGGAAGAATACCGGAGGCTCCCTCTGCCGGAGCATCATAACCTCCACTACCATCTTGAAAATAAAGCAGTCTCTTGTTTTTTCCGTCATACATTACCTGATATCCGATACGATTGCTTTTATAGTATCCTCTACATATTTTGCATTTTTCAAGGACTTCATCTTCTCCGTTTGCTTTCAATGGGGTCGGCAGAAAATACTCGGAGTTGTAGGCCGTAGAAGTCAATTTCAGTCTTGAGTACAACTTGCCGTCCTGGTCACAAACCACATCTACGTTTCCGATAAATGAGCCAGGATAAAGGACCGTATTTTCAGAAGGATATTTCTCTCCTACAAAAGCCTGTGACATGTCGATTTCTTTTGTAAAACCTATTCCCTCCAAATCCACGGCACCGCTTTTCTGGAACACACAGACATTGCCTACGACAGTTTCACTATAGTCAACGCCGTCTCTCCAGTGTTCCTGAAGTGCAATCGGACCGGAACCCAATTCCCCGTCGAATACATTGGAGATAAAGCGCTGTCCATCATAATAATACTGATCACTGCCTTTCGGGTATTTTTCAGAATCCGGATCCAACAAATCCGATACAGACAGGAATGAAAGTTTGGACTTGCCACCATCGTCGGACAATATCATCCATGAGTAGTAGTTCGTATATACGCCGTAAACGGTCATCGTTACCATATTCATGTAAACCACGTCGCTACGTTTGTCCTTTACTTCTATGACAAGATCGCTGCGGTCCGTGATTTTGTTGATCACAGATTTGAAATTCATCGTGTTCCATCCATCCTGAGTCTCTCCATCCAGGGCCCAGGTAAACTCATAGTTGTCAGGATTGTTCTTTACGAAATCGGGATAAATAGGATTTATCTCCAGAACGTCACCCTGGGTAATATTAAAATGAGTTTTCTCATTTTCAAATCCGATAGTGACTCTTTGAATGTCCTCATAATCATAATTTCCGGTATCCTTGTAACAGCCTGAGGCTATTGCTGCGGAAATTATAAGAAGGGCTATATTAATTCTTTTCATATTTGGTTGTAATCTTTAATTAATATATAGGGAATTCCATTTCAGAGCCGTCGTCCTCTGTGATTTTGTTCTTTTTGATGTAATCCTTGGCGTTGATGGCAATCAGCCTGATTTCGGCACTTGACAATCCTTCGATTGTGGTGAAGCCTGGATTGGCTTTGATTATCGTTTCGTATTTTTTATATGAATACTCACCGAAGAATACGGCTTTGATCGTATCATCCCACCAAAGCGGTTTGGAAATCCTGTTGTTAAACCTGAACTTGATATCCGTATAGGAATCGGCAGGATTATTGAGGGCAAGTTTCAAATCGTTACTTTCTACAAGACGAAGTACCAGCACTCTTTCATCACCATCCTTGATTTTATCCTTATAGATGGTAATAGGCAGAATATCCTCTGTCAGTCCCTTTCTGAAGACTAGCTTCTTTGGCAAAGAATACTGACCAGGCTCTGCAGTCGTTCCTTCTTTTACGACCTCGACTTTGTATTCCAGATCTTTAGTCGGCAACTGTCCCACTAGCCCCAGGTAATAGTTCTGAGTATATTCGGCTACACCATAATGGTGTGAGAATGACACCATTGCTGTGTCTACCCTCACATTCTTTCCATCCTTGTCCTTGATGAAACGCTTGAAATAGATATAGCTTTCTTCTGCGGAGAATACGTCCACTTCCTGCACCTTGCAGCTAGGAATTGCGACCAACGCAGCGAATGCGAAAGATATTATCAATGAAATTTTATTTCTGTTCATAATAGCAAGTTTAATTTACATTTTCTGACTGCGGAGTCGGAATTACGAAACTTTCCGGCAACATCTTGGTGGTTAGAGGCTCGTTGTATTTCTTGAAATAGAAGAAAGTATGGCCTTCATTGCAATATTCCTTACGGACTTCCATGAACAGTTCTTTCTTGAAAGAAGTCATATCCGTAATACCCAAATCCATTTTTTTGCAGTTCCTTCCCTCTCTTATGAGGTTAAGGTAATAATTGGCTCCATCCGTTTCGCTGAAATTTCCTTCACTCGCTTTAGCTTCAGCCATGATGAAGTGCATTTCGCTTAGACGCATTACCGGGAGCATATCTTCTACTCTGCCTGCAATATCGTTGGCAGCGTCAAGCTTCAGGTATTTCAATGGCCTGAATCCGACCTGACTCCATTTCTCATTTCTTTCCATCAGGTATCTCAAGCGATTGTCTCCCGCATCAGCTTCCGGAACGCCTTCGAACTTGATTACCTTTGCATCGAGATTAAGATAATCGTTTGAGGTAGGAGTGCTGTATGCCTGATAGTTTTCTGTCATATTTATATCCGACAGACAGAACATCAGGTCTGAGGAAAATTTTCTGTCGTATGGAGTCTGCGAACCATTTGAGTATAGCAATGCCGCTGTATTGTTTTCTGTTTCGAAAACAAACTCGGAAGCTTCTTTTGCCTGCTCGAAAGCTTCTGTGTGCTTGCCCCAATAATTGTAAGCTCTTGCCAGCATGCCGGTAACAGCGATGATATTCATCCGGTAGCCTCTATAATAGTAGAAAGCGTCGGCGTTGGTTTCACCGGTTGGAAGGGTGAACCTGTTGATGCTGGAGAGATAATGTCTTCTGTCAGCATCGGCGGTATCGTAAGATGCAATCAACTCCTTGGCCGTCAGCAGATCTCTCACAATCTTTTTCATAACTTCTTCCACCGGTTCCTTGGCCTGCCCTCCATAATAAGGAAAAGTCTCCAAGTAAGGGATGTATGGCTTGTTGTCTGCAACGACCGGTGCAGGTGCGAAGATTCTCAGCATGTCCAAGTGCATCATAGCCCTTATTGCCAGAGCTTCGCCCTTGATGAGATTCTTTTCTTCCTGTCCGTATCTGAACTTGGCAGCAGTCAACTCATCAATGTTCGTGATGATGTTGTTGGCATTGGCAATTGTGAAAAATGCTTTTTTCCAAATGCCTTCGATTATCTGTTGTACCTTTTCTTTCGTGTAGTCGAATGAAAACAGCGGATAGTACGCAGAGTAGTTTGTGATACCTTTGATGTAAGCTTTGGCTTCATTGACATAGTTCTGTGACAGAACTTCTACGAAACCGTAGGACAATTCCCTTCCGTAAAGTTCGGAATCGCTCATTGATTTGTAAAGACCGTTTATGGCGTTGTGGAAACCTTCAGCCTCGGAGAAAAGTTCTTCCTCTACGACAGTGTCCGCCGGTGTGATGTCCAACCACGAGCATGAAGTTGACATCAGGGTCAGTACAGCGAGTATGCTATATATTTTCTTCATTGGATTCATATTTTATAATGTAAACTTGACAGAGAAATTCACGGTTCTCGCGTAAGGATAGGAAAGACCTCTCTCCATCTCGATGGACTGAAGATGGAATACGTCATTCATACCTACTGTAAATCTCATTGTGCTGAAATGTATTCTTTTCAAGAGGTCTCTAGGCATCTCGTATGCCAATTCGATGGAACTCAATGAAAGTGAGTTGTAGTCCTGCACAAAACGTGATGTCGGTTTCGTGAAGTTGCTGGTAGATCTGTCGGTAGAGA
>OHSB01000368.1_pt1 | contig 12297 bp, 10 predicted proteins | sample 1578591 | NCBI WGS metagenome assembly OHSB01 (sample SAMEA3879508, study PRJEB24766) | human gut metagenome | biome: human-associated habitat; feature: feces | place: USA | collected 1985/1987 | reverse complement strand
AGGTTTTTGTCAAAGCCCTGCCTAACACAGTTACCTCGCTGATAAATTCCTGTTTACGTAAACAAAAAAAGAGATTGCTCGGTGAGGATGTATAACCCTCAACTGAGCAATCTCTTGTTATTTTAGTAATGATAAGTGTTCTGTCTGAACATTGCGGTTCTGTCTGAGAACCCTAACGACACCTTACTTGATGTTCATGATCTGTGTTGCGTTGGGATCGTCAGGACGAATCTCAAGCAGCTTGGCAGCCCAGTGCTTAGCCTCTGTCTTCTTGTCGTTCTGGATATAGTGAACGGCGAGGTAAGTGTAAGCTGTGGCGAGCTTGTTAACGTCAGAATCAGTCTTGTCTGCCTTTGCCTCTACCAGCTCGACGAGCTTCTTGTAGTAGGGGAGAGCGAGACCTGCCTTTACGTCAGGATTGATGAGGTGGTAAACAGTAGCCTGCTTGTTGACAGCGTAGATGGCAGCATAGTCGAACTTCTCAGCAATCTTGCCGTACATGTCGGCAGCGTTCTTGTAAGCAGCGTCCTTGGCTGCGTCTGTTGTAGCTGCTTCAGCCTGCTCCAAATAGATGTCTGCGAAGCTGTCGTAGTCCTTGTATGTGATTTCGTTACCCATTACCTCAAGATACTTGTTGTAAGCGGCTACAGCTTCATTGAACTGCTTGCTCTTTGAGTAAGCCATTGCGATGAGCTTGTTCACTTCCTTGTTCTCAGGGTCAACCTCTGAAATCTTCTTGTAAGCGTCGACAGCTGCCTGTGTGTCACCAGTGTTGATGAGAGCGTCTGCATAGTAGCTATAGTCCGCAGCAGTGTACTTGATGGTGTCGGTAGCGGCGAAGAGATTCTTGCCGTATGTCACTGCCTCTGCATACTTCTTCTGCTTGTCTGCAGCGAAGAGACCGATACGGTTGAATGAGCTGTACTGCGGATACTTGTGGATACCTGCGTCTGCGAGGTTCTGAGCCTTCTCGAACTCGTCGAGTACGTATGCTGTAGAAGCATAGTCGAAGAGGATGTAGTCCTCAAGAGTAGAAGGATCCTGCACCTTGTTGTAATAGTTCATTGCTGACTTCAACTGGTTGTTTGAAGAGTACATATAACCAGCAGCTGCATCAACAGGATAGTCAGGCTTAACAGAGCGGAGCTTCTCAAGCATAGCTACTGCACCCTGCGGGTCAACCTTCTGGTAAACACGGGCGTACTTTACGTATGCAGAGGGTTCCTGCGGAGCCTGCTGTGTAGCCATCTCATAGTAAGATGCTGCTTCACCACCGTTGTCCTCTGCTGAGGCAATGTCGCCGCGGAGGATATAGCCAGCTGCGTCGTTCTTGCCGAACTTCATAGCCATGTCGGCGTAAACCTTAGCCTGCTCATAATTCTTGGCTGTGAGGAATGCGCGTCCGAGACCTGCAAGAGCTTCTGCGTTCTTCTTGTTGGCCTTCATGAATGTCTTCACCTGAGCCTTTGTGGCGTTGACGTCACCCTTGGCGTCTACTACTACTTTTGTGATGGCTGTTACCTGTGACTTAACGTCCTGTGCCATTGACGGAGCTGAGATGCTGAGCATCATGGCTCCTGCTACGAGATATTGTATTGTTTTCATAATTCCTTTTTCTTTTAAAGAATGTTCTACATTTAGTTTTGCTGTTCTCTTGTATTGCCGCTTCTTTCCTTTTGTGCATTGACGCAAGGAATGTATTATAGTTTAAACGCTGATTGCGCGAAACTATTGTGTTTATGTAGGATTTTACCTTTGTTTAACTTCTGTCAGCACCTTTTTGCTTATATAGGGCTGTTGCTGACGTTCACGTCCCTGATGGTTATCTCTCCTCTTGTAGGTAGCAGACCAGACTTGAAGATGATTAGCTGTCCTTTGGGCGATTCTATGAAGTGGGCGAATCCCCAGGGAAGTCCTCTTCTGCCGTCGTTGAGCAGGGCGTAGATGGTGCGCACGAACGGATAGCGTCCGTTGAGGAGCCATGCCTGATAAGGCTTCCATGAGTTCATTGGTGTGGCTACATCAAGCTTCGATACCGACATTACGGTTATGGCTTTGTTCCATGTAGTGTTGGTGGTGTCGCGCTTGTCGTTCAGCCAGTTCGATCCGATGATGCCGATGGCGTTCGGAGTGCGTGCCACGTAGTCAATAACGTCTTTTGAGTTCTTGGCTGCGAAGATATTAGGATTGTCTATGGTCTTGCCACCGAGGATTGAGTCTACGCAGTAGCTGACAGCGCTTGAACGCTTGTTATCGAAGCAAACCCAGATTTCGCCCAGCTTCGAACCTTTGTTCACCTGGTTCCAGTTTGTTACCTGTCCTGTGAGGATGCGCTTAACGTCCTTGACGGTAATGCATGAGTCGAGGTTGTGGTTATTGCATATCAGCGCCATGCCATCGTATGCGAGAGGCACAGCCTCAGGTATCTGGTTGAGGCCCTTCAGATAGGCTTTTTCTTTCTCTGTGAAGTTGCGTGCTGCGATGGTCAGCCATACCTTGTTCTTGAGCAAGAGATTTACGCCGTCCACTTCGGGGATGTAGTCGGGCACTAATTTGGTGTTTGGATATAATGCCTCGTACACTTCTTTCTGCTCTTCGATGATTGGGCTGAAGCTTTCGTCGCAAGCGAATGTTATCTTGCCGGACGTTGTGGTGTCTGTACGTCCGTCCTTGTTTGGCTTCTTCTGTGAGCATGCCGCCATGAGTAGTACAACCATGATAGCGACAGTCATTATATATATAGTATTTGCTATTCTTTTCATATCCATGTTGTTTGTGCCGATTAATGAGTTGCTTTTCTAATCTCTTGGTGATATACTTTACTTCTCAAATCGCATCGGCGTTTTACTGTTTATCTCAGGGTGTTTGTTGTTTTTGGTTTAAATCGAGCCACCCTTGCGGCTTCCTCAGCAAAGCCGTGGAAGCCACAAGGGTGGCTATTCGCATTTCAATCCTACATGTTTCGGTAAGATTTTGTAGTGTTCATTTCAAATTGTGGTTGTAAGCCTTGATGTTTCAGGCTGCATTACTGCAGACGGAACGATACAGGAACCTGATACTTAACGCGAACGGCAGAACCGTTCTGCTTACCAGGATTCCACCTTGGCATGCTCTTCACCACGCGCATAGCCTCACGGTCGAGTGACGGGTCAACGCCACGGAGGATTTTTACGTCAGTGATAGAACCGTCACGCTCTACGACGAAGCCCACAACGACACGACCCTGCACGCCGTTCTCAGCAGCAATAGTCGGGTAGTGGATGTTGTCGCGGAGGTAACCCATAAGAGCTGCATCGCCGCCAGGGTACATAGGCATCTGCTCTACTACGGTGAAGATCTTAGTCTCCTCAACCACGTGCTTCGGAGGCTCCGGAGCAGCGATATCTTCCTTAGCCTTGAGCACAGCGCCACCTACCTCGTCGTTACCCTCAACAGTGAAGGCGCCGACAGCCTTGTCGCTCTTCTGTACCTCATCGAGCTTGATCTCGTCCTCTTCCTTCACCTCGCTATCCTTCTTGATGATAGGAGCGGTGAACTTAACTGAAGACTTAACCTGCTCAACAACCTTTTCAGGCTCTTGCTTGATGATTTCCTTCTTCTCAACCTTGGCTTCCTTCTTCTCTGTGTTCAGCTTGGCAAGCTCAACGGCCTGAGTGTTCTCGACCTTCTTGTTTGCTTCTGCCATTTTCTGAAGTTGGAGTCCGAGATAGAGGAGTGCTGCAGCAAGGCCTACGATGATTAACGCCCAAACATTACGCTTGGCAGTGCCCTTGCGCAACTTATAGGCTCCATATGACTGGTTTCTGCCCTCGAATACAAGGTCAGTCCATTCATTGGATATCAAATCTATTTTTGACATTTCTTAGTCCTTTCTTTAATTAATAGTCATTTACTTGATACCTTTTGAGGCAAGGAGCTTAGCGTCCTGCTCATTGATCTTGTCAATGACGTATGTACCAATACTGCAGATAGTCATCTCGTCCAAAGCATCCACCATGTTCTTGTAAGATGCCTCGTCTGTGCACTTGATAATGATGGTCATTGTCGGCACCTTGCCTGTCTCAAGCTCACCCTTCTTGATCTTAGTCAGAGCAGCGTCATACACTTCCTCTGGATAAGCAGCGGGGTTAGCGAGCTTCTTCTTGTCAAGAGCGTCCTTTGCCATCATGATATCCTTAACAGGCTGCGAACCGTCCTCTGTAATGTGGTTGAAGAGCACCGAGCGGATACCCTTCTGGCCCCATGATGTTTCCTTCAGACAGTTAGGGTCATCATACTTAGGCAAGCCATCCACGTGATAGATCTTGTCGTTACCACACACATAAATGGTGACGGTCTGTGATGCCTTAGCAGCGTTACGATCCTTATCAGAGATATTCTCGTCGTTAGAAGGCATGGTAAGGTTCATAGTCTGAGGCTTAGCCAAAGATGTACAGAGCATGAAGAACGTGATAAGAAGCATCATCATGTCCACCATAGGCGTGAAGTCCACGCGGGTCTGCATCTTTTTCTGTCTGCTTGCTTTTTTCTTTGCCATGTCTTAGTCCTCCGATTTTGATTTAAGCGCGGTAATGAGATAGTAACGGTTCTCGCTCATGTCCTGGAGCTCCGACATCATCTTCTTGATGACCTTGTACGGAGTGCCTGCGTCCGCCTTGATGGCGAGCTTCATTTCCGAGCCGTTGTTATCGCGAGCCATCTTTATCCAATCCTGGAACTGGCTCATCTTACCGTCCACGCTATCAGTAGGGATACCCTTAGTAGCCTGGAATTCATTCAATCTGTCTTCCTGGTTCAGAGCGGATGCGAGATCCTGCATATTGACACCGATAGTGGCAGCACCCTGAGCAGTTGCAAACTGCTTCTTAGTGAGCTGTACACCGTACTGGTCAGCCATGCCCTGAACGAGCTCGCCCATTCTTCGAGGATTGTCCATACCTACGAAGATTCGGCCGTCCTTGTCGCAGAGTACTGTCAAGACATTCGACTCCGGCACCTTGATTTCAGATACCGAACCCGGAGTAACGACCTTCACTGCCTCGTTCTTCACGAATGTTGATGTCAACATGAAGAATGTCAGCAAGAGGACCATCACGTCCGACATAGGAGTCATGTCTATCCAGACGTCCGCTTTCTTAACTTTTACTTTACCCATAATGATAAATGTTTTAAAGGGTTAGTAAAATTAAGCCTCTTCTGCGTGGTTTGCTTCGTATGTCTTAGCAATAGTGTAACCTACTTCGTCAAGAGCGTATGTCAGCTTATCGATCTTGTTTGAATAGTAGTTATATGATACTACGGCTACCCATGATGTCAAAATACCAGATGCGGTATTAACAAGGGCCTCAGAGATACCTTCTGAAAGCTGGAGAGAGTCACCACCACCACCTGAAGCAAGAGCGGCGAATGAACGGATCATACCAACCACAGTACCGAAAAGAGCGGTAAGAGTACCGAGTGTAACGATAGTAGCGACGATAGGCATGTTCATCTGGAGAGTAGGCATCTCGAGCTGAGTAGCCTCCTCGTGAGCCTGCTGGATCTTAGCCACCTTCTGTGCACGCTTGAGGTTAGGAGTATGCTCCATCTCGTTGTAAGCAGCGATAGAAGCGCCTACTACGTTAGCAACGCTACCCTGCTGCTTGTCGCAGAGCTGCTGAGCCTTAGCCATATCACCAGCTGTGATGGCCTGCTTTACGTTGATGACGAACTTACCGAGTGAGCTCTTACCGAAAGCTGTACGGAGAGCGAAGAAGCGCTCGATAGAGAGAGCGATTACAGAGAAGAGAAGTGTGATGATCACAGGAACGACAACACCACCTTTGTAGACTGTACCCATGAGGTTACCGTCCTTAACCGGCTGTGTCGGATCACCGTTTACGAAGTGCTCAGGAGCACCAAGGATGTACTTGAAGAAAAGCACTGCGAGTACAAAACATACAAGGATGATAAAGAACGCATTTTTAACACCCTGGAATCCCGAAGACTTCTTCTTCGGATTCACTTTAGCTTGTGTAGTTGCCATAATTGTTTTTAGAATTTAATAAGTTATTAATGGTTATAAAAATTTATACTTTTGTTTGGGTTTTTATTAACTTGTTGGTTTTTAAGCTATTTCACTCCATTCTTTTACGCGCAGACGGCGGCTCGTTTCCGCGCCGCTGCTGTTTGTAGAAGTATGGTTTCTATCGATTATGGAATTGATGTAACTGTTTTTGCCACTTGAGCATCGCAAAGTTAGCAATTATTACCAAATAATCGTATTGATAGCCGTCTTTTAACATATTTTTATTTCAGCTTTGCCAGCGTTTCCTTTATGCGTCGCATTGCCTCGCGGATGTTGTCGTCGCTTGTGGCGTAGCTCATGCGGAAGCATTCAGGGTCGCCGAAGGCATCTCCGCCCACTGTCGCTACGTGTCCTTCTTCGAGGAGGAACATTGCGAGGTCTGTTGACGTCTCTATCTTTCTGCCCTCGTAGCTCTTTCCGTAGAAGCTTGAGCACTTTGGGAAAAGATAGAAGGCTCCCTGCGGGAAGTTGACTTCCAGTCCCGGGATTTCCTTGGCGAGGCTTACGATGAGGTCACGTCTGCGCTCGAATGCCTTACGCATTGTCTCGACGCATTCCTGTGATGTGGTGTATGCTGCTTCTGCCGCTTTCTGGCTTACTGAGCACGGTCCGCTGGTGTACTGTCCCTGGAGCTTGTTGCATCCCTTGACAATCCATTCCGGAGCGGCGATGAATCCGATGCGCCATCCTGTCATTGCGTATGCCTTTGACACGCCGTTGACGATGATTGAGCGTTCCTTCATGCCGGGGAACTGTGCTATGCTTTCGTGGTGTCCCACGTAATTGATGTGCTCATATATCTCGTCGGCGAGGACATAGAGTCCTTCATGACGCTTTATCACTTCTGCGAGTGCTTCGAGCTCCTCCTTTGAGTAGACGCTGCCGGTAGGGTTGCTCGGCGAGCAGAGGATGAGCATTTTTGTCTTCGGTGTTATGGCAGCTTCCAGCTGTTCGGGTGTCATCTTGAAGTCCTGGTCGAAACCTGCGTTCACGATGACGGGTGTTCCTCCTGCGAGTTTCACCATCTGCGGATAGCTTACCCAATACGGTGCCGGTATTATCACTTCCTCTCCGTCGTTTACAAGAGCCATTACTGTGTTGCAGACGCTCTGTTTGGCTCCGTTCGACACGAGTATCTCGGACATGCTGTAGTCGAGTCCGTTCTCGTTCTTGAGCTTGGCTACGATGGCCTTGCGGAGTTCAGGATAACCTGGTACGGGGGAGTAGCGCGAGAAGTTGTCTTCGATTGCTTTCTTCGCTGCTTCCTTGATGTGATCGGGGGTGTTAAAATCTGGTTCTCCTACACTTAAGTTTATAACATCTACGCCTTGTGCCTTCATCTCGCTGCTCTTCTGCGACATTGCGAGTGTGGCTGATGGGGCAAGACGATTGAGGCGATTGGATAATTCTGCCATGTTTTTGAATAGTATTTGTTATAATTTCTTGCAAAATTAAGTATAAAAAATGAGTTTTGCGAAGAAATTTTAGTCGAATTGGTAGACAGGGGATAAAAAACTTTAAAAAAGGGTGATAGCTTTGGCGTTTAGGTTAAAGTAATACACTATATATACAAAACGGGGGGGGTAAATCTCACGACCTGCCCCCCGTTATAAAAATACGATAAGATTTTGATTTTAATATTTAGTTGATAAGCTAAATATTCTGCTTTGCCACCTTCTTATTTAAGGTGGAGTGTGTGGCCCATGCGGTCACGCTTTGTGCGAAGATAGCGCTCGTTGTACTCATTGGGCACCACTTCTATAGGCACGTTCTCCACAATCTCGAGTCCGTAAGCCTCCAGTCCGACGCGCTTTGTTGGGTTGTTGGTCAGCAGGCGCATTTTGTGTACGCCGAGATGGCGCAGCATCTGCGCTCCGCAGCCGTAGTCGCGCTCGTCGGGCTTGAATCCGAGGTGCACGTTGGCATCCACGGTGTCGTAGCCTTCCTCCTGCAGCTTGTAAGCCTCAATCTTGTTCATCAGTCCGATGCCGCGGCCTTCCTGCTGCATGTAGATGACGACGCCCTTGCCTTCCTTCTCAATCATCTCCATTGCCTTGTGGAGCTGCTGTCCGCAGTCGCAGCGCTTCGATCCGAGGATGTCGCCTGTGGCGCATGACGAATGTACGCGTACGAGGATAGGTTCGTCCTCGTGCCATTCTCCCTTTACGAGAGCCATGTGCTCCAGTCCTGTGCTCTGCTGGCGGAACGGGATAAGGCGGAAGTGTCCCCATTCTGTGGGCATGTCCACTTCTTCTCCCACCTCAATGATTGATTCCTTCTTCAGGCGGTAGGCGATGAGGTCCTTGATGGTGATGATTTTCAGTCCCCATTCCTTTGCCTTAATCTGGAGGTCCGGCATACGAGCCATTGTTCCGTCGTCGTTCATGATTTCCATGAGCGCACCTGCTGGCTGCAGTCCTGCGAGGCGGCAGAGGTCGATGGTGGCCTCTGTGTGTCCGCTGCGTCTGAGCACGCCGTTGTCCTGTGCGTAGAGCGGATTGATGTGGCCCGGGCGTCCGAATGTCTTCGGTGTGGAAGCGGGGTCGGCGAGAGCCTTGATGGTTTCTGCGCGGTCATGGATAGACACGCCTGTGGTGCAGCCCTCGAGCTTGTCCACGGTGATGGTGAACGGAGTGCCGAGCATGCTGGTGTTGTCGCTTACCTGATGGGGGAGGTCAAGTTCCTCGCATCTGGAGAGCGTGATAGGCACGCAGAGCACGCCTCGTGCGTTCTTGAGCATGAAATTCACTTTCTCGGGTGTGATCTTCTCGGCTGCGATGATGAGGTCGCCCTCGTTTTCGCGGTCTTCATCGTCCACGACGATTACGAATTTTCCTTCCTTGAAGTCCTTCACTGCATCTTCGATGCTGCTTAGCTTGAATTCTTCCATATCAGTTATGTTGTTTTTTTTTATTTGTTTTTAGCGAGTATTATTCTTATTCTGTCTGTTATTATCTGATTCTCCTGCTTCACTCTCTGCAGGTCTTTCCACAGTCTCAGGCGGAATCGCCACATACGCAGGTAGAGCACGAAGCCCACCGGTATTATAGCTGCCGAAACGATGTTCATCCACTTGCGCTCAAACGGTCGTGTGTGAGCCTTTACGGACATCATCGGGTAGGCGCTCAGATGATTGACGATGGTGCGGTCGCGCGAGTTGCTGAGGTCTTCTATTACGGCTTCCAGTTCCTCGTTGATGTTCTCGATAAGGTGGTCAGGCTCGTACTTGAAGAACACCTTCACCCAGTTGGGTGCGTGCTTCAGCTTGTGCGTAGCCGAGTATTCGGTTATTCTCTCCGTTATGGCGTCCAGTCGTCTGAGGTCGTCAGCGTATGCGGGGTCGTTTATCACAACTTCCTTGCGGTAGACGGGTCGCTTGACGCGCAGTCCGAGCAGTCGTCTCATGATGTCCACGTAGGCGTCCATGTTGAACACCACGGAGTCCTTGTTGGCTTTATACGTGAAGAACACTGCCATCGGTATCAGTACGGCCGGTGCGAGTCCTTTTCCGAACCATATAGCCCACATGCCGCGCTTTGCCATCTGGTATCCCGAGTTGTCGAGGATGTAGTAGAGGATGAACACCAGCACGGATATCAATACCGGCAGACCCAGTCCTCCCTTTCGGATGATGGCTCCGAGCGGTGCTCCGATGAAGAAGAAGATGATGCATGAGAGCGCCAGCGTTATCTTCGCCACCCATTCTATCTTGTGCAGTCTTATCAGCTTGTCGCCGTCGGTGGTTATCATCGCCTTGAAGCTGAGGTCAGACATCTTCGACTGTGCTTTCTGTACTGCGATGCTTGTGGCAGACCGCTGCTGGTCGAGCGACAGCTTGGCGAAGGTCGAGTCGACGTCATACTTGTCGGTTGCGGCAAGCTTCATTGCCCGCAGCGAGTCGGTCTTCGACACCGTCGGCAGGGCAAACGCCATGAGCTTGTCGTCGTTATAGTATGCTCGTCCTATGCTGTCATACGTCTCCTTTATGGAGTCCATGTCGTGCGTTATCTTCGAGAAGCTCTTTCCTCTTGCGTCGTTCGACATTGACGATGCGTCGTTGATGTTGAAGTCGCCGTCATAGTCGAGCAGTATTCGCTTTGACGTGAACGACTCGCGACGGTAGGGCACAGCGGCGCTTCCGGCGAGTTCCTGCGACTGCATGTTCTCAAACCACTCTCCGCTCCATAGCGTCATGAGCAGGTGCTTCTTCTCTGCTGTCGCCTGCAGCATGCCTGAGTCGGCAAGGATGATGGCCTGGTCTTCGTACGATCCTGTCATGCGGTAAATCATGATGGAGTAGAGCTTGCCCGACTTCATGTCCTTGTGGTGGACGTATATGTTCGAGTTGGGTATGCCGTCGTAGAAGATGCCTTCCGGTATTTCGAGCTCCGGGCTTTTCTGCTTCATTGACAAGAGCATGAGCGAGAGCTGTCTTTGTGCGTGGGGTCCGATGGAGTTCTGGAAGTAGAGCGATGCGAGGAATGTCAGCAGGGTTATGACAATCAGCGACCGGAACGCCTGCATCAGTGATATTCCCGCTGCCTTAATGGCCGTCAGCTCCGAGCTTTCGCCCATGTTTCCGAATGTGATGAGCGACGAAAGGAGGATGGCGAGCGGCAGTGCCTGCGGCACGAGCATCAGTCCCATATACCAGAAGAATTCCGCGAGGACGTCCATTGACAGGCCTTTGCCTATGAGCTCGTCAATATATCGCCACAGGAACTGCATCATCAGCACGAACTGGCAGATGAAGAAGGTTCCTATGAACAGGAGTCCGAACTGCTTGGCTATGAAAATATCTAATTTCTTTATGCGGAACATTACGTTTTGTTTTTACCTTATTATATATAGGCGTATGCGCGATGTCATTATATTGTATTGCAAAATTAGCATAAATAATTTACATACATCCAAAATACTCGTTAATTTCTTGTGCCTATCCCTAAAATTTGGTATTGGTAGCGGTTCGTCAGTGTGCTTTGTGGTTGCATTTTGTCAGATTCAGACGCCGCACGATTGGTAGAGCCGCTTGAAGTTGTGCTTCCATGCATCTCGGAGCCATTCCATGTCGTCCTCGTCCGCGAAGTCCGTTATATATAATGTATACTGTTGTGTCATCTGGCTTCGCTCCATTCTTATCTCGACGTACGACGTGTCGTCTTCGTCGTCCCATCTCCACACGATTCGCTTGAATTTGTCGATTGCTATCACCGTGGCGCATCTTATTTCGTGATGGCGCCAGTCGTCGCCCCATCCGAATTCAGCCTTGTCGCCGTCAATCTGTACGGAGTCGGCAAGCCATTTCTCCAATCCGGCAGCCGTACCGATGAGTTGCCAGGTGATATTTCGTGATGTGGAGTTAAGGGTGTGCTCTATCTCGATTCTTGATTTTCCCATTATGATAGATCGTTTTTTTGTTGTTTGCGTAGTGATTTTAGGGGTGAGGAGTCTCTTTTTTCTGCAAAAATACACTTTTTTATCCGAAATATGAATTTTTTCTGCCAAAAGTTTTGGAGGTTAACAAAAATGTATTACCTTTGCACCCGCAATCAAACGATGGCGGGATAGCTCAGCTGGTTAGAGCGCATGATTCATAATCATGAGGTCCCCAGTTCAATCCTGGGTCCCGCTACAAATTAAGGCTTACGGTTTCAGACTGTAAGCCTTTTTTGTTTTTACGCTTTTCCGTCTCTTTTGTGGTGCTTCAGGATGATGCAAATATCGTACAGGCGGTAAAAAGGTGTTACAAAATAAATTTTCGTTTTAGAGAATTCTCTCCCCGTTTTTCGTGTTTTTTGTGGTGTCCGTCGCAGGCTTGTCGTCTCATAGGGCCTCTTTCTGCTTCCGATACTGGCTCTTTCGTACGCCTATAGTGGCTCTTTCGCTTCGTCGTAGTGGCTTAATGGGGGCGTTAAAGTGGCTCTATGGCGGCATGAAAGTAAGGCTTTGCGCATGTTTTTCTTTTGCTTTTTCGCTTCCGTCTGCCTAACTTGCTGTGTATGAGCCGCATGTCTCAACCCTCTCAAAACTCGCGAATTTCGCACCAAGGATTTCTTAGTGCGCTGGGCTCGCAGTTTTGAGCGTTTGAAAGGCAAATATTGTGCATGTGTGTAGCTCAAATCTGCCACAAGTGGCGGTGGCTCAGTTACGTATGTCAACAAATTTGGTTAAATCCGTAGTTTTTTGAATTTTTATAATAATAATGTCATTGGTTTTTACTAACTTTGCAG
>OHSB01000363.1_pt1 | contig 12333 bp, 7 predicted proteins | sample 1578591 | NCBI WGS metagenome assembly OHSB01 (sample SAMEA3879508, study PRJEB24766) | human gut metagenome | biome: human-associated habitat; feature: feces | place: USA | collected 1985/1987 | reverse complement strand
AATATGCTATAATGGATTTAACAAATAGCATTTGACAATTACTTTTGGAAAAGGAGCGGATTGAATTATGAGTAAAGTTGAAGAATTATTAAAGGACAACAAGCTTGCAGAGAAGCTCAGCATGGCAAAGCTTAATGACCTTCTCAAAAAAGAAGAGGAAGACAAGAAGCCTTCCAAGGCTGTTATCATATTTGCCATCATTGGTGTATTAGTTGCAGTGGCAGCAGCGGCATATGGTATCTACAGATTTTTCACACCGGATTATTTAGATGATTTCGATGATGAGTATGATGATGAATTCGATGATGATTTCTTCGAGGATGAAGACGATGATGATGCTGAAGAGGAAAAAGAGGCACCAAAGACTAAAGAAGAGAAATAATCGTTTTTAGATAATGGGGGCTACATATGTAGTCCTCATTTTTCTTTATGTGTGAAGCAAGGCATTTGCAGTCAGGCATACAAAGGAATAATAAAGTATAAAGAGAGATAAGAATTACATGAAAAAAGGATTTAGAGGAACAGGAACCGTAGAAAGAGTAGACTTCCCAAACAAGGGAATAGTCGTTACAGATGACGGCAACAGAGTAATTGTGAAAAATACAATTCCCAAACCTCCTATCCATTGTGTCATTGCCCGCCAGAAAAGGATTCCGTGTGGCATTGATTCAATGTTGTTCATAATGGTAGCCCCCGTACTACTGAATCCGGACATCGTTTCGAAAAAAGCGTCCGTAATACTCGGGATATATCCACCTATATAATAAGGTAACATTCCGAAAAGCGAGAATGCAATCCAGGCAGTACTGACAATGACATATCCGTCACGACGGTTGAGCGACTTTTCCGCACCTTTGCCAATTGCAAGCATCAATATACCGACGCCTGTGGTGATAGCGGATGAAATCAGGAAACTCTGCAAATCGTTTTCTTTGTAGAAAAGAGAGACAGCTCCACAACATAGCAGCATAGCTGTTTCTATCAGAAGCAGGAATCCTATGATGCGGTATATCATCTTTGAGTTAATCATAAACAAGCTGCGGTTAATACTTAAAACCTAATACTTAATTAAAGAATTTCTCAATCTTTTTAATCATCATACTCAGGCAGAACACAACGACATGGTCGCCCGGTTGTATCAGCGTGTCACCGGTTACAAGTACTCCTTCACCATTACGAATCATACCTCCGATAGTGGTTCCTTTCGGAAGGCCAAGGTCTTTGATAAAATGTTTGGTAATCTTGGCACCTGCCGGCACGGTGAATTCCGCTACATCTGCATTGGCAAAAGTCAGGCATTTCACATTGGATACATCCGCATCCAACATCATTTGGTAAATATGGCTGGCGGCAATCATCTTTTTGTTAATAACCGTACCGATGTCAAGGCTTTCGGCCATGCCGATATAATCAATGTTTTCTACTTCTGCCACCGTCTTTTCCACGCCCATACGTTTAGCGGCAAGACAGGCAAGAATGTTGGTTTCGGAATTTCCGGTCAGGGCGACGAAGGCTTCTGTATTCTTCAACCCTTCTTCAATCAGAAGATCCATGTCACGGCCGTCTCCGTTGATAATCATAGTCTTGTCATCCAATAACTCAGTCAGGCGGTTGCAACGGTTGATATCGTTATCTACGATTTTCACCTGCATATAGTCCGGTACGTATTGTGCAGTACGGACAGCAATGCGGCTTCCGCCCATAATCATCACATTACGCACATCGGCGTAATCTTCTTTACCGGCAATTTTCCGGATATAAGGGATATATTTGCGGGTGGTCGTAAAATAAACAATATCATGCAATTTGATAACGTCATCTCCACGCGGGATAATTGTTTCTGTTCCACGCTTAATGGCTACCACATGGTAGGGGATATTCGGGCCACCTAATTCATAGAGTGGAATATTCAGAATCTCCGCTTTTTCACGCATCTTGGTACCTATTAAGATCAGAGCACCTCCACAGAACTCCCACCATTGGCGTACCCAGCTCATGCGCATGGAAGATACGATTTCTTTAGCGGCAAGCATTTCCGGATAAATCAGGGAGTCTACGCCCAGTTTCTGAAAGAATTCTTTATTTTTGGGCAGAAGATATTCGTAGTTGTCGATGCGGGCAACGGTCTTTTTGGCTCCTAAGTTGGTAGCCAGCATACAAGCGGTCATGTTCCTGCTCTCGTCCGGGGTGACGGCAATGAACAAGTCGGCTTCTTTCACACCTACTTCCTTTAAACCGGAAATAGAAGAAGGGGAGGCGGTGACCGTCAGCAAATCGAAGTTGGAACTAAGTGCGGTTAGTTTTTCCTCGTCATCGTCCATTAGGATGATATCCTGTTTTTCCCGGGACAATAATTTAGCCAGGTGGGTGCCTACGTTACCGGCCCCTGCAATAATAATCTTCATTTTCAGTTGGTTAATTCTTTAACTCCACTCATGCTTAGCTGAAGTGCGCATTGCTTTAAAAGTTCTTTAGTGATGCTGTCTTCATCCATTCCGCAGAGTTGGTATAGTTGTGCTATTGTACCATGTTGAACGAATTTATCCGGGATTCCGATACGTTTCACGGTCGGAGTATATTCATGGTCGGCCATAAATTCGAGTACGGCACTTCCCATTCCTCCCTGAATCACTCCATCTTCTATGGTAACGATGTGGCGGAACTTCCGGCCTACCTCGTGCAGCAGTCCTTCATCCAGTGGTTTGAGGAATCTTAAATCGTAATGTGCAATGCTTTTGCCCGATTCGGTTTCGGCACGGGCAATGGCAGTAGCCGCTTTATTTCCGATAGGACCTATGCTGATAACTGCGAGGTCTTTACCGTCCTTCAATTTCCGTCCCTTACCTACGGGAATTTCTTCGAGCGGACATTTCCAGTCGACTAATACTCCGCGACCTCTGGGGTAACGTATGGCAAACGGACCTTTGTCAGGCAGTTGGGCTGTGTACATCAGACGGCGTAATTCATGTTCATCCATAGGCGATGCAATCGTCAGGTTAGGTATCGGACGCAGATAAGCCATGTCAAAAACTCCGTGATGAGTAGGCCCGTCTTCGCCTACCAGTCCGGCACGGTCGAGACAAAAGACAACAGGCAAGTTCTGGATAGCTACATCGTGGATGATATTATCATAAGCCCGCTGCATGAACGAAGAATAGATGTTGCAGAAAGGTTGCAAACCGTCTTTTGCCATACCTCCGGAGAAGGTGACGGCATGTCCTTCGGCAATTCCTACATCGAAAGCCCGTTTAGGCATTTTAGACATCAGTATGTTCATCGAACAGCCACTGGGCATGGCCGGGGTAACGCCTACAATTTTAGGATTGGCTTCGGCCAGTTCCACAAGCGTATTTCCGAAAACATCCTGAAAGAGAGGAGGCATTCCTTCCGTATTGGCAATAAAACGCTCGCCGGTGACAGGATCGAACTTGCCGGGCGCATGCCATTCGGTAGCGTGCATCTCTGCCGGGGCGAATCCTTTTCCTTTTATGGTATGTAAGTGCAGGATTTTAGGTCCTTGCAGGTCTTTTATATCCCGTAATATGCGGGCGAGGTTCTTCACATCGTGTCCGTCGATAGGACCGAAGTAGCGGATGTTCATTCCCTCGAAGATGTTTTGTTGTTGTGCAGCCATTGATTTCAGGCTGTTGCCGAAACGTATAAGGGCTTTGCGGCGTTCTTCGTTTAAAATACCGAGTTTGAACAGCATTCGTGACAACTTGAAACGTAGCTGGTTGTAGCGGTTGGAAGTTGTCATGTTGAAAAGATACTGTTTCATACCGCCAACACTACGGTCGATTGCCATGTCGTTATCATTCAAGATAATGAGCAGGTTGTTCGAGGTGGTTGATGAATTGTTCAGTCCCTCGAAAGCCAGTCCGCCACTCATCGAACCATCACCGATGACAGCTATGACATGACGGTTGGAATCTCCGTTCTGAGCAGCGGCAACTGCCATGCCGAGAGCAGCAGAAATAGAATTGGATGCATGTCCGCAGGTGAAAGTATCGTATTCACTCTCCTCCGGTGAAGGAAAAGGACGGATTCCTCCCAACTTCCGGTTGGTGGAGAAAGCTTCCCGTCGTCCCGTAAGAATCTTGTGTCCGTATGCCTGATGACCCACATCCCACACAATACGGTCATAAGGCGTATTGTAGACGTAGTGTAAGGCTACGGTCAATTCCACTGTCCCCAAACTCGCAGCGAAATGTCCCGGATTGCAGCATAGCTCTTTAATAATGTCTTGCCTCAGTTCATTGCATACTTCCGGTAGTTGTTCTACGTTTAGTTTCCGTAGATCTTCGGGGTAATCAATAGTGTTTAGCAAGTTATATATCGGTTCATTATTCATGATTCTAGGAAATTTAGTGCAAAAATACGAAAAGAATGTGGAACCTGAAATGGAATACACATCTTTATTGTACTTTTGCTTCGTGAAAAGGAATTAATAAGGAGAAAAAATATATGGATTTTCGAACGAAGGTTGAACTGCCCGCAAGCTTGCCGCCTGTTACTCATGCCGGACAAATACTTCTGCTGGGCTCCTGTTTTGCAGAAAACATGGGTAGGCAACTGGCGGAAAACAAATTCAGGGTAGATGTGAATCCTTTTGGTATTCTCTACAATCCCTTTTCTGTTTCAACAGCCTTAGTTGAAATATTAAAAGGGAAGGTGTATCAGGAGGAAGATTTATTTGCTTATAAGGAGTGTTGGCATAGCCCGATGCATCATGGCTCATTCTCCGCAGCTACGGCGGGCGAGGTCATCCGGAATATAAATCATCGTTTGCAGCAGGCCTATAAGACGGTTCATCAACTGGATTGGTTGATGTTGACTTTCGGCACCGCCTACGTCTATGAACAGAAAGAAACGGGGAGGGTAGTGTCCAACTGCCACAAGCTGCCGGAAAGCAATTTTAACCGCCGGCTCCTGTCGGTCGATGAGATTGTGAACGAATACACTTCATTGATTGCCGGTATGACGGCACGTAATCCGAATCTGAAGATTCTCTTTACAGTCAGCCCGATCCGGCATATTCGTGACGGAATGCATGCCAATCAACTTAGTAAATCGACCCTGTTGCTTACAATCGACCGCTTGCAGCAATTGTTTCCGAAGCAGGTTTTCTACTTTCCTGCTTACGAGATAGTACTTGACGAATTGCGCGATTACCGGTTTTATGCCGATGATATGTTGCATCCGTCTCCATTGGCCGTGAACTACCTGTGGAAATGCTTTTCTGATTCCTTTTTTTCTGCTGAAACAAAGCAGGTTATGACAGAAGTGGAGGATATCCGCAAAGATATGGCGCATAAACCCTTTCATCCCGAATCGGAAGCGTATCAACGCTTTTTAGGACAAATAGTGTTAAAAATAGAACGACTTATCGGAAAATACCCGTACTTAGATTTTCAAAAAGAAACAGAACTATGTCATATACGATTGAATCCATAGCCGAATGTATCGGTGCCCGCCGTGTGGGCGAATGCGAAGCGACGATTGATTGGCTACTGACAGACAGCCGCTCTCTTAGTTTCCCGGAAGAAACTCTTTTCTTTGCCCTGACTACGAAACGTAACAGTGGAGCCCGCTATATCCCCGATTTATATGACCGGGGAGTGCGTAACTTTGTGGTTACTGAAGAAGACTTTGAGAAAATTAAGAATGGAGAACTAGGAAAGCTCTCCACCCTCAATTTCCTCATCGTTACCAATCCGTTAAAGGCTTTGCAGAAGCTGGCTGAAATACATCGGGAGGAGTTTAAAATTCCGATTATCGGTATAACAGGGAGCAATGGAAAGACGATTGTGAAAGAGTGGTTACACCAGTTACTGAGTCCCGACCGTCGTATTGTCCGTTCGCCGCGTAGCTATAATTCACAGATTGGTGTACCTTTATCGGTCTGGCAACTGAATGAAGAAGCAGAACTGGGCATATTCGAAGCCGGTATTTCTGAAATGGGAGAGATGAATGCTTTGAAGCGGATGATAAAGCCGACTATTGGCATTCTGACTAATATTGGCGGTGCTCATCAGGAAAACTTCTTCTCATTACAGGAGAAGTGCATGGAGAAACTGACTCTTTTTAAAGATTGTGATGTCGTAATTTATAACGGAGATAACGAACTTATCAGCAATTGTGTAGCAAAGTCGATGTTGACAGCTCGTGAAATAGCATGGAGCCGTAAGGATATTGAACGTCCGTTATATATTAGCCGGGTGACTAAGAAAGAAGATCATACTGTTATTTCCTACCGTTATCTGGATATGGATAATACTTTCTGCATCCCGTTTATTGATGACGCTTCCATAGAGAATGTACTGAACTGTCTGGCAGCCTGCCTCTATTTAATGACCCCCGCCGATCAGATAACAGAGCGTATGGCACGTCTTGAACCGATTGCCATGCGTTTGGAAGTAAAAGAAGGAAAGAACAATTGTGTATTGATTAATGATAGTTATAACTCGGACTTGGCTTCATTGGATATCGCTCTTGATTTTTTGGTACGTCGTTCGGAGAAGAAAGGATTGAAACGTACATTAATCTTGTCGGATATTTTAGAAACAGGACAAAGTACCGCTACACTTTATCGTCGTGTGGCACAGTTGGTACGGAGTCGTGGAATAGACAAACTGATTGGCGTAGGAGCAGAGATTTCTTCCTGTACCGCTCGTTTTGACGATGCGTTGGAACGTTATTTCTTCCCGAATACAGAAGCTCTTCTGGCTTCGAATCTGCTGAAATCACTTCATTCGGAAGTAATTCTGATTAAAGGTTCCCGTGTGTTCAACTTTGATCTGCTGTCCGAAGAACTGGAACTGAAAGTGCATGAAACGATTCTGGAAGTAAATCTCGGTGCAATGGTGGAGAACCTGAATCATTATCGTGCGATGCTTCGTCATCCCGAAACGAAAGTGATCTGCATGGTAAAGGCTTCCGCTTATGGAGCCGGTTCGTATGAAATAGCCAAGACATTGCAGGAACATCATGTCGATTATCTGGCTGTAGCCGTAGCCGATGAAGGTTCCGAACTTCGTAAAGCAGGTATTACTTCTTCTATCATCATAATGGACCCTGAGCTCACAGCATTCAAGACTATGTTCGACTATAAGCTGGAGCCGGAAGTTTATAATTTCCACCTGCTCGATGCTTTGATTAAAGCAGCCGAGAAAGAAGGAATCACCAACTTCCCTATTCATGTAAAATTGGATACGGGTATGCATCGGCTAGGTTTTGGCATTGATGAGATTCCCTTGCTGATTCGTCGCTTGAAAGCTCAGAACGCTGTGATTGCCCGTTCGGTGTTCTCTCATTTTGTAGGTAGTGATTCGCCTCAATTCGATTCTTTTACACGTCAGCAGATAGAATTATTTGAGAAAGGTTCGCAGGAGTTGCAAGCCGCTTTCTCACATAAGATTCTGCGTCATATCTGTAATACGGCAGGAATCGAGCGTTTCCCTGATGCACAATTTGATATGGTGCGCTTGGGAATCGGACTTTATGGAGTGAGTCCGATAGATAATTCGATTATACACAATGTAAGTACTCTCAAGACAACGATTCTTCAGATTCGGGACGTGCCTGCAGAAGATACGGTAGGATATAGCCGAAAGGGACATTTGGAACGTCCTTCACGCATTGCTGCTATTCCTATCGGCTATGCGGACGGATTAAACCGCCATTTGGGACGTGGAAACGCTTACTGTCTGGTGAATGGAAAAAAAGCGCCTTATGTCGGCAATATCTGTATGGATGTTTGTATGATTGATGTAACGGACATCGACTGCCGTGAGGGTGACCAGGCGATTATCTTCGGTGATGATCTTCCGATTACTGTCCTTTCTGATAAACTGGATACGATTCCTTACGAAGTGTTGACTAGTATATCCACTCGGGTAAAGCGGGTTTATTATCAGGATTAGTTCATAACAGAGCAACACTGAGTTTCACAGGGTGGGCAAAATAATAAAAAACTCCGTGGAACTCTGTGCTACTCTGTGGCGAAAATGTTATATTTGCACCAACTAGTAGAAACCTCTTATCAAATAAACTTATGACAAACTTATTATTGTTAGGCTTTTTGCCCAGCGGTTCCGAATGGATTATTATTGCTTTGGTTATTCTTCTTCTTTTCGGTGGAAAGAAAATTCCTGAACTGATGCGTGGCTTGGGTAAAGGGGTCAAGAGCTTCAAGGACGGAGTAAATGAAGCGAAAGATGAAATAAATAAGGCGAAAGACGAAATTGACAAACCGGCAGATTCAGCTAAGTAAAGAAGAAAGTTCGAATGGCAGAAATGACCTTTTGGGATCATTTGGATGAACTGCGTAAGGTACTCTTTCGGGTGATTGGGATTTGGTTCGTGTTGGCGATAGGCTATTTTATAGCTATGCCCTATCTTTTCGATCATGTGATACTGGCACCTTGCCACAATGATTTCATATTCTACGATTTATTACGATACATCGGACAGAAATTCGATCTGACTGATGATTTTTTCACGCAAGATTTTCATGTGAAGTTAGTCAATATTAACTTGGCTGCTCCTTTTTTTATCCATCTGTCAACGGCTTTTATGTTGTCGGTAGTGACTGCCATACCCTATCTCTTTTTTGAAATATGGCGTTTCATTAGTCCTGCCCTTTATCCCAATGAACGTAAAGGAGTACGGAAAGCCCTGACAATAGGTACATTCATGTTCTTTATCGGTGTTTTGTTGGGGTATTTTATGGTCTACCCGTTGACACTTCGCTTCCTTTCTACTTACCAATTAAGTTCAGAAGTAGAAAACATTCTCTCGCTCAATTCATACATTGACAATTTTATGATGTTGATTCTCTGTATGGGACTTGCTTTTGAACTTCCGCTGGTGACTTGGTTACTCTCTTTGTTGGGAATAGTCAACAAGTCTTTCTTGCGGAAATATCGTCGTCACGCTGTTGTTGTCATCGTGATAGCCGCTGCTATAATCACTCCTACGGGCGATCCCTTTACGTTGAGTGTGGTAGCTATTCCTCTTTATCTGTTGTATGAAATGAGTATTTTGATGATAAAAGACAAGAAGGAAGAAGATATAACAGAAGAAGTTTAAATATCGTCGGGTATTTGAAGGCACTCATTTGCATAAGAATTAAGATTTATCACGTACCTTTGTTTTATGGAAGCAAATGAAGGAATAGAATCTTATGAACTACTGCTGGCTGTTTGCCGGGAGAAAGGTGTGGAATTGGTTGTTGGCTATAAACAAATGCGTGATTTGTTGGAACGTATTTGTCGTTCGGAGATGCAGAATGAGAGTCTGCAAATGACCGACCTTTCCGCCAGAATCAGTTTTGTAGGTGCCAAAACCGGACTTACTTATGCAGAGCAGAATCGTTTGCATACATTCCGTCTGACTTCTAATCGGGTTTTGAATCACCAGCTTGTTCCTACCCGGGAGAATCTTTTGCGAGACGTCAAGACATTGGCTTTTCTTATCCGTAAATTGTCCGGTGAAGATGTTCCTGTTGAATTATACCGTTTGCTACCCCGTACTGATGCAACTTATCTGGTTGCACCTCCTGCCCTTGAACGTGTGCAACGGATGCGCGTCTGCTTTCAGTATGCCGATAAACAATATTTATATGTAACTCCGTTGGATGAAGTATCGGAGAAACCTTATTTGGTTCGCTATAACATTCCTCAGATAAACGAAGAATTTGCTGAAACCTGCCGGCTGCTATGGCAATATGCCCAAATAAATCTATTAGACGTTGCGGTAGATGAAGCGGGCGTATTGACCCCTTCATTTATCGTTCTCGAACCGGATTACCTGCTTGACATCAGTTCCCTTGCCGAATGTTTCCGCGACTACGGGCATCATCCGGCAAACTATGTTCTTTCCCGTCTTCAGCCGATTGAGAATGCACGCCCTTTGTTGCTGGGAAACATTGCCAACCTTTTTCTGGATGAATGGATTCATGCACAGGAAGAAGAAATTGATTACCGTGCGTGTATGCAGAAAGCTTTCCGGCGCTATCCTATCGAATTGGCAGCCTGTCCCGATTTGCGTGACAAGGAAAAGGAACGCCGGTTCTTCGATGACTGTAAACTTCACTTTGAGCATATCCGTGAAACGGTAAACGATACTTTCCATGCTGCCGGATACGAACTGGATAAGACGGATGCTGTGCTCGAACCGTCTTATATTTGCGAAGCACTCGGACTGCAAGGGCGTCTCGACTATATGCAACGGGATATGTCCTCCTTTATAGAAATGAAATCGGGTAAGGCTGACGAATATGCTATCCGTGGCAAAGTGGAGCCGAAAGAGAATAATAAAGTGCAAATGTTGCTTTATCAGGCAGTCCTGCAATATTCTATGGGAATGGACCACCGGAAAGTGAAAGCTTATCTGCTATACACCCGCTATCCGTTGCTTTATCCTTCCCGTCCTTCCTGGGCACTGGTGCGTCGGGTGATCGACTTGCGCAACCGCATTGTTGCTGATGAATATGGAATTCAGTTACGGAATAGTCTGGAGTATACCGCGCAGAAACTAGAAGGCATCAATTCCTTCACCTTGAACGAGCGAGGTTTGAAAGGGCATTTTTGGGAAACCTACCTGCGTCCTTCCATTGACAATTTCCAGTCGAAATTGAAAGCACTCTCTCCTTTGGAGAAAAAATATTTCTATGCAATATATAACTTTATAACAAAAGAACTTTATACCTCCAAATCCGGAGATGTGGATTATGAGGGACGCACCGGAGCCGCTTCCTTGTGGCTTTCCACTTTGGCGGAGAAATGCGAAGCAGGAGAGATTCTTTATGATTTGAGAATTAAGGAGAATCATGCAGCCGATGAACATAAAGCCGGTCTTACGTTGGCCTTCCCTCCGGAAGAGAAGGTGGGAGGAGAAAGAACTTTTCTCCCTAATTTCCGTCAAGGCGATGCCATAATCCTTTACGAACGGAACTCTGATACAGATAATGTTACCAATAAAATGGTATTCAAAGGAAATATTGAATATCTGACGGATCATGAAGTCGGAATCCGTTTACGTGCTACACAGCAAAATCCTTCCGTACTTCCTGCCCGGAGTCTTTATGCGATAGAGCACGATACGATGGATACCACTTTCCGTTCGATGTATCAAGGATTATATGCTTATCTGTCTGCTACGCAGGAACGGCGCGATTTATTGCTTTCTCAGCGCCCGCCGGAGTTTGACGAATCATTGGATATACTCATAGCTCAAGCGGAAGACGACTTCACCCGCGTTGCATTGAAAGCGAAAGCTGCAAAAGATTACTTCCTGTTAGTCGGTCCTCCGGGGACGGGTAAGACCTCCTGTGCCCTGAAGAAAATGGTGGAGACTTTCCATACCGATAAAGACTCACAAATTCTTCTACTTTCGTATACCAATCGTGCTGTTGATGAAATATGCAAGTCGCTTGCTTCGATTCGTCCTGCTGTCGACTTTATCCGTGTAGGGAGCGAATTATCCTGTGATGAAGCATATCGCGGACATCTGATCGAAAACGAGTTGGCATCCTGTACACGCCGTGCCGATGTTTATGAACGTATACGTAATTGCCGTATCATGGTAGGAACTGTGGCCGCCATTTCGGGAAAGCCCGAACTCTTTCGGTTGAAGCACTTTGATGTAGCTATCGTCGATGAGGCTACTCAGATATTAGAACCGCAATTGTTAGGTATTCTTTGTGCACACGGCGAAGGCGACAGGAATGCGATAGATAAGTTTATCCTGATCGGTGATCATAAACAACTTCCTGCCGTTGTCCTGCAAAAAGCGGAGCAATCTGCTATCTATGACGAAACATTGTTGGCTATCGGGCTGACTAACCTGAAAGACTCTTTGTTTGAACGTCTTTATCGGAATTGCCCTGCCGTTCACCGTTCACACGATATGCTCTGTCGTCAGGGACGTATGCATCCCAAAGTCGCCTTGTTTGCCAACCGGGCTTTCTATGGCGGACATCTGATACCGGTAGGCCTGCCGCATCAGACAGAGTCATCCGAACACATTTCCCGTCTTGCTTTTTATCCTTCACAGCCGGAGAAGGCGGGCGGGTCGGCCAAGATAAATTATTCCGAAGCCCGTATTGTCGCAGGTCTGGCAGCTCAAATCTATGAATCTCACCGGACAGACTTTGACGATTCCCGTACTTTGGGAGTTATCACACCTTATCGCAGTCAGATAGCACTTATAAAAAAAGAAATAGAAGCGTTAGGGATCCCGGCGCTCAATCGGATATTGGTTGATACTGTCGAACGTTTTCAAGGTAGCGAGCGGGATGTGATTATTTATTCCTGTTGTATTAATAGTTAT
>OHSB01000361.1_pt1 | contig 12355 bp, 10 predicted proteins | sample 1578591 | NCBI WGS metagenome assembly OHSB01 (sample SAMEA3879508, study PRJEB24766) | human gut metagenome | biome: human-associated habitat; feature: feces | place: USA | collected 1985/1987 | reverse complement strand
ACTTGGTGTAACGCCAAAGATTACACGTCCATTATGGCTCAATCAGGCTTTTTTTACCGAAGATGTGGATAATCTACATTATCATGAACTGTGTATTTATTTTCTGGTGGATATTTCAGAGACAACTCTACTGGAAAGAGGAAACGTCTTTACTCTGACAGAAGGAAAGCATATCCATACTTTTGAATGGCTGGAGTTTGATAGATTGAAAGATGAATATTTTTATCCGCTTTTCCTGAAAAAAGCGATTTACGATCTTCCCGATGAATTCACCCTTCGCACGGAATTAGAGTAACAAATTCGCGTTTATCAAGGTGGACATTTAAGTATTAAAAACGGGAGTGAAACAAATGATGACCATTGCACAGATCATGGAAAAGATGATCGCCTTTTCCGAAGGGAATATCCATGACATCACGCACCTGAGCTGCGTGTGGACCTATGCCAAAACCATTGGTGAGCTGGAGGGGCTGGACGCAGACACGCAGTTTATTCTGGAGGTGGCGGCCATCACCCACGATATCGCCTGCCCGCTCTGCCGCAAAAAGTACGGCAACACCAATGGTAAATATCAGGAGCAGGAGGGTGCCCCGCTGGTGCGGGAGTTCTTGGCGGATACCGGCATGACGGCAGAACAGATCGACCGGGTGGCCTATCTGGTAGGGCACCACCATAGTCCGGCGCAGATCGACGGCATTGACTATCAGATTCTGATTGAGGCAGATTATATCGTCAATGCGTCCGAAAGCGGGTACGACCAGCAGGCAATCCGAACCTTTATGGAACATACGATGAAAACGGCAGCAGGTATCCGGCTGACGAAAACAGTGTTTGGAGTGTAAAAATGATTCAGAAGCATTGCTTTGAATGCGGTACGGCATTGATTGAAAAAGAACTGGAAGAAGAGGGCATTGTGCCTTACTGCCCGAAATGCCAGCAATACCGGTTCCCGATGTACAATGTGGCAGTCAGCATGATTGTTGTGGATGAGGAAACCGGGAAAATTCTGCTCATCCAGCAGTACGGCAAGCCCTCTTATATTCTGGTGGCTGGATATGTGAACCGCGGTGAGGCAGAAGAACACGCCGTGGTGCGGGAAGTCCGGGAAGAAACCGGGTTGGAAGTAGAGCACCTCCGGTTCAACCGTACCAAGTTTTTTGAGCCGTCTAACACGCTGATGTGCAACTTTACGGCTTTCGTCAGAACCGCAAAGGCGCTGCATATCAACCACGAAGTGGACCGCTGCAAGTGGTTCACCCCGCAGGAAGCCAGAGAAAACATCCGTCCCAACAGCCTTGCAGCGGAATTTTTGAATGCGTATCTGGACGAAGTGGGGAATAAGCCGATGGAGATGTGATTCGTGGCTGTGCCACGGGAATTTTGACGGAAAGTATGGAAAAAAGTTGGTTCGGCCTGTTTCGGTTGACTTTTTTATAAAGAATCGGTATATTGATACTATATAGTATCAATAAGTATCAACTGCGAGGTGGACAGAATGGATGGGGCACAGTTTGCCAAAATGCTTTCAGATAAGCATTTGTTTGAACTCAATCGGATGGAATACAAGTACTCGACTGTCAGCGTCAAAGAATTTGCCGAATTGCTGCGGCAAAACTTTGCGCAGCCTCTGCCGTTGACTGATTTTTCTGGAAATAAGCTGTTTTACCTGCCGAACCTCGCGCAAATTTCAACAAATGGTATGAAGCAGTTGCTCTCTGTCCCTGTCAGTGGACAAAACTTCGGTTTGTCGGCGATGACCGAGGAAATTTATGCTACTTTTCAAATTGAAAGTATCCGCTCGACCCGCAGCAGTATCCGTTATATCCTCGATGGTTATGCCCCTCGTGATGAACAAGAAGCCCGCATCTATGGTATGAAGCGCGGACTGGAGTTTATCGCGAATCGTCAGAATACGATCACCGAGGAGAATCTGCATCACCTATATCAGATCAGCACAGGGGATTATCTCCCGGATGAAGATCGATTACTGCCAAACCACTTTTATCGGCATGGCGAGGTTTTTATTGTGGGCGGTGAAGAACCCAGACCGGGACTTCCGGCAGAGCGGCTTCCCGGTGCCATGAAATGTCTTGTCGATTTTGCGAATGCCAATGACGGCATCAATGAGCTGCATAAGGCTGCCATTCTGCACTTTGCTTTTGCATACTACCACCCCTATTTTGACGGGAATGGACGCACTGCACGGCTATTCCACCTCTGGTATCTTGTTCAGCAGGGCTATCCTGCGGCACTGTTCACGCCGTTTTCCCGATACATCGCTGAAAACAAGGACGCATATTACAAAGCCTACGAACGCGTGGAGAGAAATGCTCTGATTTCCGGCTATACGGATGTGACTCCCTTTCTGTTCTACTTCTGCAATGAGGTCTATAACCGCCTGCAGGTGGATGCAGTTCCGCCGAAAACTGATCTTGAGGTATATCAAACTGCTCTTGCGGAAGGAAAAATCACAGAAAAAGAACGGCTGCTCTGGGAGTATGTTCTGTCTGCTTATGGTGCAGAGGAGTTTACCACAAAGCAGCTGGAAAAGGATTTCCGAAACGCTGCGTATGCAACCATTCGGACGTTTGTGATGAAATTCCATGAGATGGGGCTGCTTACTGCAAGAAAAGCAGGAAACAGGGTGTTCTATCGTGTCGGTGGGACTTCTGACGGTCGGCCATTAAGAGAAAAATGCAGCTTATCCGATTTGTTAAGATAATTCGCTATCCGATGAAGTATTAGAAGTAAAATAGAGAAAAAGTCCTACAAGGCTCAAATTGGACCACAAGACCGACCGAAAACCTTGTAGGGCTTGTTTTTTGAGCTTTTTCAAATTTATATGTGAAAAAAGTTGTCTAGGACTTGACATCGTGCAGAGTTCATGGCCACCATACAAGAAAGTGACCGCCCAGTGAAAGTGTGTTCACAGAAAGATAAGAGGCATCCGACTCAGAATCGGGTGCCTCATTTTGTCATGCAAAGTTTTCCTGAATGATCTTTCCCCAAGGCAGCATCTGGTCGAGACGCTCTTCCAAGCCTTCCAGCTCACCCTTCTGCCCCACATTGCCGCAGACGGCAATGACCTCGCAGTTGTCGTAATGCTCTTTCAGCCACGGAATGATGATGGACGTATCCAGACCGCCGGAATATGCCAGCACGACCTTTTTGACCTCAGACATAGGAACTGCCTCCGTTCAAACCAACTTATATACTTTTCGATTTCCCTCGTGCAATTTCATGATTGCAGTGTCCATTATACGGGCACTTGGAAAATGTGTAAAAAGTGTTCTGCATATAGCAGCAATATGAAAGCAGTATTTCACAGCGGGGCATTATGAATCTATAATAGTAGTTGGAAATAAACAGAAAGAGGGTCTTTTTGATGGCAACGATATTTTCAAGAGAAGAAAAGGCAGAGGCACTGTTCGGGGAGATCCTGAAAAATCCAGAAGCCTGCCGACGCCTGATGGATACCTTCAACGACTCGCTGGACATGGCAGACGTACTGGATGCGCCGACCGTGAGTGCACAGCAGTTTGCCGCAGCGCTGTTCAATGCCTACGAGAACAAGGATCTGTCTGCCTTTCTGATGGCGATCTGCCAGCACAGTATGTTTGACCTGCTACGGAACGCTGCCCTGATCCCGTTCAAATTCAACGCCGATGGTCAGCCGAACCCGGTGATCCTGACGGATGATGCCGGCGTTCTTTTGCCGAACAACAAATTTGCCGTGAGCAGCAAAGTATACGACCGGTTCATCCGGGTGTTCCAGAAGCAGGAAAAGGTAAAAATGTACCTTGCCAGCGGCTACTGCAAGTATCACGGCTACGATGAAGGTTCGATGGATGTGGTGGAGTACCACTACAACCAGCATTTGGGGCTGCTGCTGATCTACGAACTGCCGGACACCGTGAAGCAGAAGGTAACGGAAGCGGAGGCCTACTCCACCGTCTGGGATATCCAGATGAAGCTGCAGCACGCACTGCCCCGTTCCGTGGTCTACTATGGACAGGATACGCTCAAGGACGGCGGAACCCGCTACGATGAACTTGGCGTTTTTCTGCCGCTGGAACACTTTGCTGACCGGCTGGAACGCCATGTGGAAACTGCTACCAAGATCGTTTACGGCGAGTAAACGCCCTGTAAACGAACTCCCTTTATAAGTGCATCACAGCAAAACAAAACGCAGCGAACCGTTAAAAGATTCGCTGCGTTTTGCCTTATAAGGGAGAATGGAAATGCTGCACATCAGGTGCAATAACGGAAAGTCTTGTCAGTGACAATACGGGCGAAGATCAGCCCTAACGGCAGTGCCACGATGATGAGAATGGCATCTGCAAACCATGTGGCGGAGTCCATCAGAGACAGGATGCCCAGATTATAGATGGCACGGTAGAAATACAGTCCCGGTACCATGATAACGATGGACGGCACGGTGACGGAGATGCGGGGATAACCGGCGGCGCTCTTCAGGCAGGAGGCCAGCAGTCCGGACAGCAGTGCGCCCAGAAACGCTGCAATAGCGGGCGGAAAGCCCGCAAGGCTCACCAGCTCCAGCCGGAACGTGTTCGTTACCGCACCGATAAGGGCGGCGCAGACTGCCAGGTTCCGGGGACTGTTGAACATGAGCGAAAAGCCGAACACACCGCCAAAACTTGCCAGCAGCCGGAACACGATCTCTTCCGGGAGTGTCAGGCTCAGGGCAGGGAACTGCACCGGCTGCAAATGCAGCAGCAGTGCCATGATCCAAGCCGTCATGGTTGCCACCAGAATGATGAGGACGGCGTAGGCCAGACGTTCCAGCCCGGAGCGCATATCCAGCTTGGCAAGGTCGATGCCGCTGGTAATGAACGGAAAGCCCGGAATGATGAAGAGCATGGAGCAGATATACCCCGCCTCGTGCTGCGCCGATACGGCAAACAGCACCTCTGCCAGCTTCAGCAGGATGGCATACACGAGGCTTGCTGAACAGACCGACGCCGTAATGCCCAGAAACAGGGTGAAATGGTGCTTTGTCAGCTTGCACCGTACAAAGTTGCCGATGCCTGCACCGCAGAAGGCACACAGCATTTCCACAATGCCGCCGCCCAGCAGAAAGGTGAAGCAGCCGCAGGCCAGTGCAGCTGCAAAGCCCAGTGCGATGGGCGAATACAAGCCGTGGATGCGCTCGATCTCATCGAGGTGGCTGTGCAGTTCTTCGCCGGTCATAAATTTTCCTTCCCGGTCGAAGTCGTTGACGAAATGCTCCAGCCGGTTCAGCCGGGAGGTATTCACGCCCGTATTTGTCAGACAGAGTGACTGAGTATAACACTGGTCACCGTCAAAGCAGGTGAACTCAATGGACAACAGGCCGATGTCCGCTGTTGTTGTGACTCCCAGCTCCCGCGAAAGGGTGTTCATGGAGCTTCGGACACGCCATGCGCCGGTGCCGCATTCCAGCAGCATCAGCCCGGTGCGTCCAATGACGGAGGCTTTTTCCACAAGCCCCGCCTCGGTAATGGGGATGCCCTTGCTGGCCGACGCATAGTCGTGCCAGTAGACTTCCATGTGATTTTTGATGATCTCACTTTGCCGTTGTCCCATACCGGAAAGCCTCCTTTGTGATATGGGAATGTTGCAGCCGTTTCAAGACTGCGGTGCTATTATAAGGGAAATTGCAGGGCGGGTAAAACGTATCTTGGATATGCCGGCAATGTTCGTTTGGTATTTCAAAGAAGAAAATACGTTGCGTTTTTGGCGGCTCTGCGGTAGGATAGAAAAAACACGCCGAAAGGAAACTGCCGTGACCCTTCCACAACTCCGCTATGTCACGGCTGTTGCCGGCACCGGCACCATCAGCCATGCAGTGCAACAGTTCTATATTTCTCAGCCCAGCCTGACCAATGCTATCCGGGAGCTGGAACAGGAAGTGGGGCTGGCGCTTTCCAAGACGGAAAGCTCTGTGGTGAGCCGGACGCTGCTGGAATATCTGAGATCCACCCGGCAGCGAAAGGTGGGAGGGCAGCACAAAACGGATGTTGTGTTTTTTCTTGAATGCGCCTGTTACCCGTATATTTTCCCCACGATCTTTCCGCGTGCTGCGGCAGGCAGGAGCTTGCACAAAAGGCTCAGGAATTTATACTGTGCACCGGCAACATAAACGACTGCCGGGTTCTTTTTCTCCACAATACCGGCGATGTACCGTCCAATGCGTGCCGGGTCCATGCCGTTTTGCTCGTCGTGCTCCATCTGACTGACGCTCCGGGAGATGCGCCCGCCGTATTCCTCATCGCCGAGAATGCTTTTCTGACGTGCTTTTGTAAATCCGGTGCAGATGTCACCCAATTCTACGACGGTGACATGGATGCCGTGCACCGTCCGATGCCGGAGCTTCCGCCGGTCACAATGACCACCTTGTTGGTTTCTCCTGCCATGATTTTCCTCCTGAAAATGTTGATCTGGTTCGAGTATACCGCATCGCAGGGCGGCTGTCTATCCGGATAGCCGGATTGCGGAAAAGTACAGGGAGCAACTTGCGTAAATTTTCACGCAGATTGGCCTCTCTTTTTTACACAGCCAATGCCAATTAGCGCTTGAAATCGAAACGCTGCGCAAGTATACTATACTAGTTATGTTATACAAGCTTGATCACAAATCAGTATGCCAGTTGACCATAAAAGACATACCAGAATTGAAGCGTGCGGCGGGATCAAAACCCTACGAGGATGAAAATGAAATTCGATAGAAGACTTACAGATGAAATCTACACTTCCGATACGGTAAGGCTGGGAAAAGATGCATTTCAGGCCATGCAGGAGACGATCTATCATAATGGCGGTGTCGGAACCATTACCGGGTACTATGATGCCGAATTGTCGATCCTGTCGGTCAGTGATCTGTTGCTGCATAATCTGAACCACAGCTATGCATCCCTGATGGAGCAGACAAAGGGTTCGCTGAAGAATCTTTTCTATAAGAAAGATGGCACATTCCTTGACAATGCGCGCTTTCGCCAGCTCCAAGGCGAAGGGGAAGGCCGGATCCTTACAGCAGATGGCTCTCCCGTCTATGTGCGTCTCTACAAAAAAGATGCAGTCGATACGGATGGAACACCGATCTGGATCATGTCAGTACAGATGAACTGGGCGTATGAGAACCTTGCGCTGGTTAACGAATCCATCCATTCTGCACTATGGTATTTTGAGTGCAATGAAAACGGTGAGATCGTTCATGTGAACTGGAGCCATGCGTTCCGGCAGATCCTTGGATATCATGACATTCTGGATTTTCCGAACAAACTGGATTCGTGGTCGAACCTTCTGCACCCGGAGGACTATGACCGGGTGATGAAGCTGCTTTTGGAAACGATTGCGGACAAAAGCAACGCCACGAAGTTCAGCGTAGAGTACCGACTGAAAATGCAGGATGGCCAATACCAGTGGTTCCGGGCATCGGCGGAGGTGATACGCCGTCTGGATGGCTCGGCCAATCGAATTGCCGGAATCATCAGCAACATTGACGCGGAAAAAAGAAGCCGGATGCAGGCGCAGCGGGCAGCGGCATTTCACCGTGCATTTACCAGCGCAAACCTCTGCGAATACTATGTAAATCTGGAAAAGAACACCTTTGATACTTTCAAAGTGGAGCCCTCTTTGATGACGGCCTTTGAGCAGAACCACACATGGGATGGACTGGTCAGATTCTTTGTGGACAACTATGTGGTTGAAGAGGACAAAAAGTCTGTAACGGATTTCTACAATCGCGCCTACATCACGGAAAAATTAAAGGGGCTTGAGACGGAGCTGCGTCAGGATTGCCGCATTGTTCTGAATGGGGAGGAACGATGGGTCAGCAACGTGGTCATGCGCGGTGAGATCGAAGATTCCGAATATGCGATGATTTTTCTGCGGGACATCACAGAGTCCAAAGCAGAGACGGCACGGCGGATGCAGATGGCCTCAGATAACGCATCGATGGATCTTTTGATCAAGAGTATGGTGCGTCTGCTGGACCGCTTTGTCGTCTGCGATCTGGAGAATGACCGGTATCGGTTCTATAATCTGCAAGGTGAAATGATATACGCGCCGACGGGAACATACCATGATTTTGTGGAGCAGGTGGCTGCAAAGTATAAGACACTGGAACCGCTGGACGCATTGGCTGCTTTGATTTCACCGGAAAATATCCGAAAGAATCTGCAGGGCGAGAACGACATCTACAAATTTGAATACTGCTCCATGGATGAGAACACCTATAAGATCGCTTCCTTCATTCCGCTGGAGTGGGATGGCACAAAGCTGGTCAAAGCACTGTTGGCATCTATGGATGTGTCACAGGAGAAAAAGGCCGAGATCGAATCCCATAAGGCACTGAAGGATGCGTACCGGGCGGCGGAAAACGCAAGCCGCGCCAAGACGGAATTCCTCTCCAATATGTCCCATGATATCCGTACACCGATGAATGCAATCGTTGGCTTGACCGCTATTGCGGGTGCAAATATCGAGAGTCAGGACAGGGTGGTCGAGTGCCTTGGCAAGATCACAAAGTCGAGTCGTCATCTGTTGGGACTGATCAATGAAGTGCTGGATATGGCCCGGATCGAGAGCGGGCGAATAAGCCTTGCCGAGGAGGATTTCAGCCTGCCGGAGCTGGTTGATAACCTGCTCACCCTCACAAAACCGGCAATCGACGAGCACCACCATCAGCTCGAAGTCCATGTTGAGCACATCGAGCACGAAGCTGTCTGCGGCGACAGCCTGCGCATCCAGCAGGTCTTTGTGAACCTGATGAGCAACGCCGTCAAGTACACCCCGGATGGAGGAAACATCACCCTTACGATCAAGGAAAAACCGAACGGCTTCTCGGAGCTTGGCTGCTACGAGTTTTCCATCGAGGACAACGGCATCGGTATGACGCCGGAATTCCAGAAGATCATGTTCGAGCCGTTCAGCCGGGCAGACGATCACCGGACGACCAAGGTGCAGGGCACCGGTCTTGGCATGGCCATTGCAAGAAACATCGTCAACCTGATGAATGGTGACATTCAGGTCGAAAGCGCTCCCAACAAGGGAACGAAGATCACGGTCACGGTCTATCTGAAGCTTCAGGAGAACGAGAAGGAACAGGAAAAAGAACTGCTCGATCTGCCGGTACTGGTCGTGGACGATGACAAGACCTGCTGCGAAAGCACCGTTGCGACCCTTCAGGAGATCGGCATAGCGGGCGAATGGGTCCTGACCGGTAAGGAAGCTGTGGAGCGCTGCTATGCGCGTCATGAGACCAACAGCGACTATTTTGCGGTGATTCTGGACTGGAAGATGCCGAAAATGGACGGTATTGCAACCGCCAGAAAAATCCGGGAACGGGTAGGAGAAGATGTCACGATCATCATCCTGACTTCCTTTGATTTCAGCGAGATCGAAGAAGAAGCCAGAGCAGCGGGCGTGAATGCGTTTATGGCAAAACCGCTGTTCCGTTCCCGTCTGACGGCAACTCTGCGGCAGTTTACATCCGGGAAGAAGGAGGAAAACGCCCGGAACTATCTGGAAGACTTTGCGAAGGAAAACTATGCGGGTAAGCGGATCCTTCTTGTGGAAGATAACGAGCTGAACCGTGAGATCGCAACCGAGATCATAGGCATGACGGGCGTGACCATTGACATTGCCGAAAACGGAAAAATTGCAGTCGAAAAGGTGATGGAAGCGCCAGAAAAGTGGTACGATCTCATTTTTATGGACATCCAGATGCCCATCATGAATGGTTACGAAGCCACTGCTGCGATCCGTGCCCTTGCCGGCAGCCGGGGCAAAGTGCCCATCATTGCCATGACGGCAAATGCCTTTGCCGAGGACGTGCAGCTGGCAAAGAACACCGGCATGAACGAGCATATCGCCAAACCGCTTGATTTGAATAAGCTGAACGATGTGCTGAAACAGTGGCTGTGATCTGTGCATTGCAGAAAGGCGCGTGATATCTGGGCAAACAGGAACATCACGTTTCAAGATTGTCCATCAAAAATACGTTGGTACGTTTTACACTGTGACGATTCAAAAAACAAAGGAGAGGTGTTTTACTATGATCTACAAAAAGCAATACGGTCAACCGTTTGATACCGAAAGTGTAGTGGGTTCTTTTTTGCCCATGATGGAAACGATACCCTATCTGACCAAGGAGCCGGATGGTTTCTCCTATGCCATGGAGCCGCAGGATATTCTGTATGGTCTTGGCGAAAACGTCCGTGGTATCAACAAGCGCGGGTGGGTGTACGAAAGCAAATGCTCCGATGACGGCAACCATACCGAGGGCAAATCCTCGCTGTACGGTGCTTATAATTTTATGATCGTGTCCGGCAAGGATACATTTGGCTTTTTTATCGACTACCCGGGCAAGGTCACCTTTGACTGCGGCTACACCGACCTGGATACCTTACGCATCACGGTGGCCGAGGAAAATTACGATCTCTACATCATTGAGGGCGAGAGCCTGACCGATATTGTGCACCAGTTCCGCCAGTTGGTGGGGCGCAGTTATATTCCGCCCAAATGGGCTTTTGGCAACGCCCAGAGCCGCTGGAGCTACATGAACGAGGACGAGGTCCGCGAGGTGGTGGCAAATTACCGTGCCAATCATATGCCGCTGGACGCTGTGGTTCTGGATATTGATTACATGGAGCGTTACAAGGACTTTACGGTGGATGCGCAGCGCTTCCCGCGTTTTGCAGACTTTGCCGCCGAGATGAAAGCGCAGGGCATCCATCTTGTCCCCATCATCGATGCAGGAGTCAAGGTCGAAGAGGGATATGATGTGTACGAGGAGGGCGTGAAAAACGGCTACTTCTGCACGAATCAGGATGGCACTCCCTTTGTAGCCGGTGTGTGGCCGGGACGGGTACACTTCCCCGATATGCTCAACCCGGAAGCCCGTGCTTGGTTTGGCAGTCAATATAAAGTTCTGCTGGATCAGGGGATCGAGGGCTTCTGGAACGATATGAACGAGCCAGCAATCTTCTACGCAGAGGAAAGACTGAAAAAGACCTTTGCTAAAATTGGGGAATACGACAAGCAAAACCTAGATATTTCCAGCTTTGGTGCTTTTACCAGCATGGTGGCAGGGCTTTCCAACAACGAAAACGATTATAAGCTGTTCTACCACAACACCAAACAGGGGCGTATGCGGCACGACAAGGTACATAATCTTTTTGGTTATAACATGACCCGTGCGGCAGGCGAGGCTTTCGAGCGGCTGGAGCCGGACAAGCGCATTTTGATGTACTCCCGTTCTGCCTGCATCGGGATGCACCGGTATGGCGGCATCTGGACCGGCGACAACCATTCTTGGTGGAGCCACATTCTGCTTGCGCTGCACATGATGCCCTCCCTGAATATGTGCGGCTTCCTGTACGAAGGCCCCGACATTGGCGGCTTTGGCAGCAATACCACGGAGGATCTGGTGCTGCGCTGGTACGGCATGGGCATCTTCTCTCCGCTGCTGCGGAACCACTCTGCCAAGGACACCCGCCGGCAGGAACCCTACCGCTTTAAGAACAAGGCTGCCTTTGCCGGTATTTTACAGCTGCGCTACCTGCTGCTGCCCTACATTTACAGCGAGTACATGAAAGCTGCCCTGCACGACAGCATGTACTGTATGCCGTTGGCGTTTGCCTTCCCGGAGGACGACTTTGCCCGCCGGGTGGAGGATGAGGTGATGATCGGTGAAAGCCTGTTGATCGCCCCGGTATATGAGCAAAATGCCCGAGGTCGGTATGTTTATCTGCCGGAGGAGATGCTGCAGGTGCGGGTAAAGTGCAGCGAAAGCAACCGCATGGAAACCAGCGTGCTGCCAGCAGGTCATCATTACATTCCGGTGGAGCTGGATGAAGTGGTGTTCTTTATGCGCAAGGGACACCTTCTGCCCCTTGCCAAGGACGGCAAAAAGATCCAGAGCGTTGCCGATGTGGATTTTGCAGATCTGCGTCTGCTTGCCTATGCTCCCGATGGTGCATCCTATGAATACTATACCGATGACGGCGAGACAAAGGATTATGATAAGCCGGAACATTTTGTGCATATCACGCTGGATGCGGATGGAAACGCAAAGAGCGATCGTGCTACGGTCAAAGTAGAAGGATAATTGTCCGTCATTACGCAGTTCCTAAAGAGTGACAGCGTTTCAGCTTGAAATGCTGTCACTCTTTATTGTTGTCTGAATTCTATATAAAATGGCCGTTTCCTCTTGAAAACAGCGTAAAGATTTATTATAATGAGATAAATGGTTGTGAAACAAGCAAAAGAGGAGTGAATTATGGCAGCGCAGCGCACCTATCTGGCAATCGACCTGAAAAGTTTCTATGCCTCGGTGGAGTGCGTAGACCGCC
>OHSB01000360.1_pt1 | contig 12360 bp, 9 predicted proteins | sample 1578591 | NCBI WGS metagenome assembly OHSB01 (sample SAMEA3879508, study PRJEB24766) | human gut metagenome | biome: human-associated habitat; feature: feces | place: USA | collected 1985/1987 | reverse complement strand
CGAAACGGTTGTCGCCTTCGCCTTCCTTTATTGTCAATATCAGGAACCAGATGGATCCAATCAGTGGTACTAAATTGATGAAAATCCATCCTCCGCCTTTGCCTATGTCGTGCATCCGGCGTACCGATACTGCCAATGAGGGCAGAAGCAGTCCTAACATGATGATGGCGTTAAGACCCATAACGATGTAGTAGGCTATCGACAGCGTGCCGAGGAGATTCTGCAGGAGGGTAAAGATGAGGTTGATTATGAACACAACCAATACATATTTCCAAAATTCCCCCCGGCTTGCCCTGCCTGTAAACTGGGCATACTTGCCTGATACTACTTCCCTGAAATTTGATAAAATTGTTCCCATAAGCGTTTTATTTAAGTGATTTATGAAACAGTTTGTTATTTGACTGTTAATCTGATTTATCTTATACTGCTATCTTCTTTCATACATTGTTTGCACGAAATTAACTTTGATAGCCCTTAACAGTTAGTAATATTTGACCAAAATATAGGAGAATATAACCTTTTTTATTCCGTGGATTAGGACAATCACATCGCTTTTCAAGGTTAATGGTTTTATTACCACACATTTACATATCCTATTCCGACCAACGGTCACGACTTTGGAAAAACAAAAGGAGATGGCATACAAGGGGATGATTATCATCCGCCTTCGTATGCCATCTTACTTATTTAGGGATATTCACGGAATATCCGCTATTCAAGAGAGTAATGGAGGGAATAACAATTAATCTCTGCCTACAAGAGTAAAGTCTCCATCTTCAAACATTTGACTTAATGTGGGATCTGTTAAAGAAAAAGTAAATTCAGTATAAGCTTGCTCCTTTTTAACCTTAATCTCAAATTTGTCGCTCTTTCCACCTTCTCTGACCTCATTGAGTTCGACTGCATCTGGAGTGTAATTCTTAATCTTTCCTTTGATATGCACATCCCAGATTTCTTTACTCTTCTTTGTAGCTACAGGCAACCATTTATCTTTAAGCTTAAACTTAATGTACATAACACCGCCTTTTTTTATATCATCATAATAATAATAGTCCAAAGGCTTATACTTATCATCAGGAGCATATTTATCTTTTGCAAAGTACAACTGCAACCTCTTTCCATAATTAGCATCAGTCACTTCAAATTCATATTTGCTATTCCCTAACTCATAATAAGGAGGAAGTTTAATATCCAAGAAGGTAGTACCTTTACTACTACCACCCAGAATGATGCTATTACTATAGAGGAGGTGAGGAAAGAGTATGTTCCTATTACCAACCGTAAATGTGGCTCTATCAGAACCAGAAAACTTAATTTCTTTTCCATCTTTACCGCAAAGTTGAACACTTATTCCGTCTATGCGTTCCAGCTTAAGCTTTGGAGGTAATACTTTATAAGAATTATCGTCTTTCGTCTGATATTTGACCACCACCCACGTGACATCATTTCCATTTTCTTTCTTTTTCCACTTGCTTGCCTCGTCACCGAACGGTCCCTTTATCGTAACTTTCTGCCCATAATTCAAGGATTTATTGTATGTCCGTCTGTATTCTTCTTTTCCATCATTACTCCTAATAAATATTGTTATCTTTTTTGAAGAGCCTGCAAAATAACCCCAAACCGTCAGTTCTTTGGTGGTTGAATTATATTCATATGATGGAGGATAAAAATTATTCGATGAATCCAAAGTATCCCATTGTGGATCTAAAATACCATTTAAATAAACAAGAGAAGTCCCATTTCCAAAATCAGAATAACTGTTCAATAGAGGAGTCAAATAGTAATTTTCCTTCATATCCTGTATGACCATTTTGGAGCCAAAGCGTTGATTCAAATTTATAGTAAAAATGAGATTGTCTCCATTCCATTTATACTTGCCCTCTTTTGTAAAAACAACATCTCCATGCGTTTCAGCTCTAATCTTGCCCTCTGAATCCCGCTTTACGTCCCTAATACCGGAACAATAGAGTGCTGTCAATGTACCTGTTGCATTAGTATTGAATGCTTCATTATAATTACCGCCATACAACTCTTTTATCTTCCATTCGCCACCGCCTTGATAAGTCAGCGTAAAGGTGTTTGCCTCTTTAGCGACACAGAGATAGATTACATCTCCTACCTCCCAAGCACCGCTTTCTGTCAGTTTGGTTGTATTTTTTTCCTCACCTTCATAGCCCGACAGGGTCGCATTGACCACAATCTTCACCTTTGAAAAGTCTCTCGGCTGATCCTTTTCCAACTCGTCTGCCGTACAACCGAACAACATGCCCACAAACAGACAAGCCAAAATACTGTATATATAATATATCTTCTTCATAACACGTTCGTTTTATTCTGTTACCATTTTCCTATATCTTCATAACCCTTATATTGGATATCGTTCACTGATTTTTCCACAGTGACCTTACAAGAATCTTTCTTGTTGCCATCCTCAGTAGTTACCGTGATAGTTGCCGTACCTGCGGACTTAGCTGTAATCTCACCATTGCTGTTCACTTCTGCCACAGACGGATCGGACGAACTCCACACCACCGCTTTGTTGGTCGCATCGGCTGGCGTGATGGTGGCATTCAAAGTTTCCTTGCCGCCTACATAGAGAGAGAGTGAATGCTTGTTGAGCGATACTGATATCACAGCTACAGTGTTCGCCTTCACCGTCACCACACAATGGGCTTTCTTATTGCCATCTTCGGTCGTTACCGTAATGATTGCCGTGCCCTCTTTTAAAGCGCCAACCAAGCCGTTCTGATCCACATCCGCCACACTACTGTCGCTCGATTCCCACTTCACGTTCTGGTTCGTTGCATCCGCAGGGGAAATAGTCGCTTTAAGCAGGAAAGCCTCTTTCACCTTCATCGACAAGGAAGTCCTGTTCAGCGTAACGTCTGCAACGGCAACCTTATCTGCCTTCACCGTTACCGTACAAGTAGCTGTCTTGTTGCCGTCCTCGGTCGTTACCGTGATGGTCGCCGTGCCCGCCTTGACAGCAGCAACCAAACCCTCTTGGTCCACATCTGCCACGTTGCTGTTGCTTGATTTCCATGTCACCTTCTGGTTGGTCGCATCTTTCGGGGAAATGGTAGCTTTAAGCTGGTAAGAATCCCCTTCGGTCAACGACAGAGAAGTCGAATTCAACTTCACGCCCGTTACTGCCACCTTGTCCTCTTTCACAGTAATGGCACAAGTGGCTGTTTTCTTGCCATCTTCCGTCGTTACCGTGATGGTTGCCTTGCCCGCCTTGACAGCAGCGACCAAACCCTCTTGGTCCACATCTGCCACATTGCTGTCGCTCGATTTCCATGTCACCTTCTGGTTGGTCGCATCTTTCGGGGAAATGGTTGCCACAAGCTTAAACGAACCACCGACCGTCATCGAAAGCTCCGTCTTGTTCAGCGTCACACCCGTTACTGCCACCTTGTCCTCTTTTACAGTAATGGTACAAGTGGCTGTTTTCTTGCCATCTTCCGTCGTTACCGTAATCTTCGCCACGCCAGCCTTGACCGCAGTCACCTTGCCGTTCTCATCGACCGTGGCGATATCCGTCTTGTCAGATTTCCAAGACACCTTCTTGTTGGTTGCACCTTCCGGAGTGACTGTTGCCACCAAAGTCACCGTGCCGCCAACTGCCAATGTATGCTCCGTCTTATCCAACTTCACTCCCGTCACAGCCACCTTTTCCGCCTTGACCGTCACCTTACAAGTAGCCGTTTTGCCGCCATCCTCACTCTTGACAGTCACCAGTGCCTCGCCCGCCTTATGCGCAGTCACGACACCTTGCCCGTCAACAGAAGCGACATCCGTCTTGTTGGAACTCCAAGCCACCCGTTTATTCGTAGCATTTTCCGGTGCGACGACCACCTTCAAAGTCTCCTTCGCACCCACCATCAGCGATACTTCTTTCACATTCAATGTAACTCCCGTCACTTTCACGACCTGCGGAGTCACAGGGGAATCATCGTCGGAACAAGCCATCACAAAAAAGGCAAGTCCGAGGAATGCAATAAGTTTCATTAATTTTCTCATACGGTTATCTCCTTTCATACGTTAATTTAGGGCAAAGTTAACTTTAATACAACTTAACAATTAGTAATATCCAACCAAATAACAGGAAAAAACAAACATTTTCATTTCAAAGAATAGGATTATTTTATCACTTTTAAAGATTAACCCATTTATTACCATATAATTATCAATCCTATTCTTTTTTCATTCGGGCAGCACTATTTTCAGCAGCACAACGATACTTTTAATCGGATAACGACATACACCATACAATGGTTCTTGTTTTTGCAGTTCAACCATAATCCCCTTGGTTAAGTACTATAAATTCGGTGAATATTCACCGTATTCACCGAAAAATATCGGTGAATAATTTGCCTAATCACCGAATAGTAGCTATTTTTGTAAAAAACTCAATGCTATGCTATATATTCACGATTATGATAATTGGTGGCAATTCCGTTATGACAGTCTGCGGGTAATGAATGAATTAGGACGCGTGCGCTCTAAACAGGGTATGATAACAGGGAGAATGCAGTCGCTCGGATTCGATTCTCAAGATGAAGCCGTGTTGTCAAATATATCCATGGAACTCGTTCGCTCTTCAGAAATTGAAGGAGAGAAACTTAATCTCGAAGAGGTACGTTCATCGTTAGCACGCAGACTTGGGATAGCAATGGCAGGAATGGTTTCTACTTCACGTTATGTTGAAGGAATTGTAGAAATGCAGTTAGACGCCACGCAAAATTATAATCAGCCTCTTTCGTCAGATCGTCTTTTTGGCTGGCACAATGTGTTGTTTCCTACAGGGATAAGTGGATTATACCGTATCGAGGTTGGAAAATACCGCAGTGGCGGAATGCGGGTGGTATCCGGTGCCATGGGCAAGGAAAGAATACACTATCAAGCCCCTTCGGCAGACAGAGTACCTGCGGAAATGGAGCGATTTATTTCATGGATAAACGATGACAAGAATACAGATGCTGTATTGAAAGCAGCCATAGCGCACTTGTGGTTTGTATCCATCCACCCTTTTGATGATGGCAATGGGCGTATCGCCCGCGCATTGACAGATATGCTACTTGCCCGTTCTGAAAATTGCGCTAAGCGTTTTTACTCCATATCGGCAGAGATGAAACTGTTACAAAAAGAATATTACGACATTTTGGAACGCACACAGCATGGCGACGGTGATATCACCGAATGGCTTTTGTGGTTCTTGCATTGTTTCGAACAGGCGTTAAACTCCACTGAAGAAACTTTGGATTCAGTACTTCGTAAAGCCGATTTCTGGGAACGCAACCGAAACATATCTTTCAACGAGAGACAACGTAAATTGATTAATATGCAATTTGATGGATTCTTCGGAAAACTCTCTACGGGTAAATGGGCAAAGATTGCAAAATGTTCTACAGACACGGCACTCAATGACATCCGTGACCTTGTTGGAAAAGGCGTATTAAGGAAAGCCGAAGAAGGTGGGCGTAGTACAAACTATGTCTTGATAGAAAATCCTTAGAGTCTGCGATTGATGTGCGGTCCCTAATATAATCCGGAAACACAGGTCAATGCAATCAGACGTTTTCCACCTAAAATCATCGCATTTTTTGCAACATTACCTGGCTCAACTTGGTGATACGACAATAATCGACTATATTTGCCGCAAATATTGCGACGTTATTCATCGCTTAATGACGCATCAAATAGGATTGGAGTATGTATATACACGAAAGAGACAATTGGACTGCATTCCGCTGGGATGCAACTGGACTGACGGCTCTTCTTGAAGAAGTGAACCGTAAGCAGGGTTTGTTATATGGCAGGCTTGCCTCGCTTGGCTTTGATAGCAAATTAAAAGCGATGGCGGAAAATCTGACGTATGATGTAGTTTATTCGTCAGAAATAGAAGGAATACGATTGAATGTGGACGAAGTACGCTCATCCATTGCCCGGAAATTGGGTATAGAAAATATCAAACAGACAGCACCATCGCATTACATAGATTCTGTTGTGGCAGTCATGCTTGATGCCGTAAGCCATTATGGCCAGCTATTGACGAAAGAAAAAATATGTGCATGGCAAGCAGCATTCTTCCCGACTGGTTTCAGCGAGGGTTCGCAGATTGAAGTCGGACAATATCGTACAAACGAGGAACATATCGTTTCCGGGATGTTCGGTCGTGAGAAAATCCACTATGTAGCCCCATCTCCTGGGCGTGTGGATGAAGAAATGGCACATTTTCTTGATTGGTTCAACAACCATGATAATATAAATTCTGTTATACGGTCAGCCATTGCACATTTCTGGTTTGTAAGTATCCATCCATTTGAAGACGGCAACGGACGCTTGGCACGCATACTTTCTGATATGCTGTTGGCTCGTGCAGACAAGAGTGAGTTCAGATTTTACAATATTTCCTCGCAAATAAATAAAGATAAAAAACGCTATTACGATATTTTGGAAAAGGCTCAACATGGCGATGGTGACATTACAGAATGGATATGCTGGTATGCCAATACATTGTCGCTTGCACTTGACGAAGCGGAGAATATCGTCAGTACCATTTTAAACAAAAGTTTCTTTTGGCAAAAGGCTTCTTCTATACCACTTAGCCAAAGACAGACCGATATGCTTAACCTGTTCTTAGATGGCTATGAAGCAAAGATAACCTCCAAAACATGGGCATCATTGGCCAAATGTTCCAAAGACACAGCCATACGAGATATCCAAGATCTTGTGGATAAAGAAATTCTTCGAGAAGATATTCCCGGAGCCAAACGACCGAGTTATTCTATTATATATGACCCTGAGGACATTACTTCCTTTTTTTCAGAAGTCACCATCGAGCAACAAAACGGAAATCAATACATCAAAGGTCTCTACAAAGGAAAGCAACAAGTGTGCGAAAGAATTTTACCAATTGATGCAGAGCGGTATGAGAAAGGTGAACTTCCATTGGAGAACCTGCTTGCCAAGTATTGCTCATATCTGAGGATAAGCTAAGGAAAATACATATTAAGATGTAAACCGCCAAGCCAAAAGTAAGGGACATACACTATAACAAAGACGCAAGATTAGGAACCACAACGTCCAGCAGCTCCTTAGGCTCCAACTTATGCAAACCGCCTCCATATTCACGCCCTTTCATCACAAACTGCTCCGCACTTACCTCCCTCAGCGCATTCCATACATTATTAAGAAGATCCGCATCAGTCAAGCACCTTGAATAATCCTTCTTAGGATATAACAACAAGTACACATTCGTCGTAATGGCATCAGACCTATTTAAAATAAAACGAAACATCTTTTTAGAAGAATCTCCACGCCCCATATAAGGAATAACGAAAGGCGCCGGTTTCCTCTCCTCGCAATAATACCATAAAGGGCGATGACTACATATATAACCCTTGTCAACACCTCGTCTCACACCCTCTTGTATATACATCCACACACCCGGATATTCCTCTTTCAAAGCCTCCTCCTTCATACCACAAGAAAACAGATACAAGGTTTTGGGCAATACAATATTACCCTCCTTATCAGAAGTGACAACATCCTCTTTCAGATACCTTGGACTGGGGAGAATAGGCTTTAGGAAAATCTTAGGAATCCCATACTTATTAATGACATCCTGACCAACAACAAAGAAATTATTATCCCCCGTAGCAATTCCCCGTTTGACAGTAAAGAAATTGCCCAATTTGCATTCCGCATTCTCTACTTGCCTTTCCTCTTCAATGAATAAGTTAGACCATTTATCAGAAGCATTCAAGTCCGCCCTATTTATTCGCTTTGTAAATGATGGTACCTCCACATTTTCCCCTTTAGAAAAGACAACACTTTCACCAGAAAGTTTGCCTTTCCGGAAGATAACAACAGCAGAGCTTACCAGTGCGTCATCAAACTGCACATCATCCGCCATGAACTTATGGATACACAAAAGGTCAACCTGTTCCAATAGATACTGTTTTATCGCCTTCCCGTAATTCACATCCATGAATTCAGATGGTATCAGCCAACAAGAGACACCTCCATCAGATAACCACTTCTCCGAAAGTATAAGAAAATAGCAATACAAACCTGCCAATCCTGAAATCTTAATCCCCGTGCTTCGCATAACCTCCTCTTGTAGTTCCCGTTTTGTTCCAGAATCAATATGATGATGTCTGACATAAGGCGGATTTGCAACAAGCAAATCAAACAGCCCTTCATCCGGTGACTCCTTTAAGAAATCGGCACGCCTTAATTCAATGTTTTCATTTGCCCACAATTTGCTTGCCGGTTCATAGTAAAGAGCATCTATCTCGAAGCCAAGAGCATCTCCTGCATCCTGTGCAAAGACCTCTCTAAAAGCAGCATAAAAAGAACCTAAACCCATAGAAGGTTCAATAAAACGAACCTTTCCATTTGCACAAAATCCCCTAACCTTCTTCATTATATGGCACGCCAACGGATAAGGCGTGGCAAATTGCCCCATCTTATTACGCTCCTTGGGGGACTTCTGCGCATCCAATAGCCCTTGCAGCCTCTCACGCTCCGTATTATAATATTCAATATCAAAACTCATACTCCAGCCTTTTTAAAGTCAGCCACTCGATGTTCCCATACCCAATCAATACCTTCTGCGGCTTCATATCCAAGATAGCCACCATCAAAATATCCACACAAGAAAAGGACGAAGTCAACATCATTGCCATAAGTCGATTTCAGTTGTCCCATTTTCTGAGCCTCTTCCTTCCGGCGCTTGTTGGTATTTGTAAAATCCCCTGCCGACTTGCATTCCACAAGAAGAGGCAAAGACTCTTGCGAACATCCCAAACGCTTTATCACGACATCAATAGGCATCTTCACCCCAAAACGACTCATTTCCACAGGAACATTAAGATGATATGTGAACGTGCCTTGTTGCATATCAAGGAAAGAACCAACATCCTTCGGGTCAATATACGTATATCCTTCAGAAACGAGAAAATCTCCGATAACCTTTAATTGCCTCTTCTCTTGTTCATTGCGGATTATAGGGTCAGACAAAGAGCCACATAATCTATCAGCCATAATACATTCAGCCACCTTCAACTCCTCCACCGTTGGAGTTCCAGCATTTTGGATCCAAGGAAACAATTCCAAATCAAGCAGCTTTTCCAGCACCTTGACAATCCTATTTAAACACGCCTCCTTTTCCTGCTCGGAAAGCCTTTGCGGAAACCGCCCCTCTTCCATAGCCCTCACAAAAGAAGGCTTCACCTCTGATAATCCGATAAGCCTGTCACGTGCAATCGGAGGAGTCGTTGCCATTCTCAATATTGTTATAAACTCCGGATGCTCTTTAAGATGCATAGATGTGAATTGAAGATTATCAGTCAAACGAATAGCCAAACCAACTTGTTCCATAGCACGCTTACGTTCATTTGTATAAGTTGTTGGTGCAAAATTCAGGAACCAATCATTATAAAGCGATACAGATTCGACAGTATCCTCTTTCCACAATTCCGTATTCCTTCTATTTATTATAAATTTAGCCTTTCGAGTCATATTATCTTTTATTTTCAGTTCCCATCAAGAACTATCAATTATCCATATTCCAAAGGGATGTTTCAACATTATAAAGCACCTGAAAGCAATCTGGTTCACATTAATTCTTCACTTATAAACAGCAATTTCCAACAACCCGACTGATTATTAAACCAATACGCTCCATGTACCTACAACAAAGGTAGACAAAAAAGAGAAAGAAAAAAAGAAGAATGAAGAAGATCAAGCCAAAAGCAAGTAAAAGAGAAGAAAAGGAAGAAAAGAATTAGCGAATAAAATGCGGCATCTCCCCTGGAACAACAATCGACAACTCCACCAAACCAGCCACAACACCCTCCTTATACCAAGGCGTTTGGTAGATCAACTTCTTCTGCCCATTCTTTGAAATAGTATAACTATTAGATCCACCCGTCGCAATCATCCGCTGGATATGATCCCAAGACTCCGGCTTATGGCAATCTTTCAAATTCTTACCAATCAGTTCGCCCCTGCCAGAGAAAGTGGCCTTTGACTTCTCATTCATATATAAAATGACACCTTCCGAGTCACACACTGTAACAGCACAATTCAATTCTTTAGCCCAATCGTAATCCATGATACATATCTTCATTAAGAATATGCAAAGAAATGAAAATAATCCCGACCGCCTTCCCGTTTTAACAACTTTAACCATTAACACTTCACATCATCCACATTCCCGTTCCTATCAATTTGGCATAAACAACACCAAATAATCCCAAAAACCAAGCTTTACAACACTTAAAAAATATTCCTATCAATATATTTTGTTTTCAAAATGATAGTCCGTATCTTTGACGGCAGAAAATTAAAACTTAAAACGAATATTTATGAACACAGAAGAAACACGCGTAGAAAGCGACTTGTTAGGCTCACGCGAAATACCAGCAAAAGCACTATATGGTGTACAAACACTTAGAGGCCTTGAGAACTTCCCAATCAGCAAGTTCCACTTGAATGAATATCCTCTATTCATCAACGGCCTTGCCATTACTAAGATGGCTGCCGCCCAAGCCAACCATGAATTGGGCTTGTTGACAGACGAACAAACAAACGGTATCGTCGTTGCGTGCCAAGAAATCTTAGACGGGAAACACCATGAACACTTCCCTGTTGACATGATCCAAGGAGGTGCAGGTACGACTACCAACATGAACGCCAACGAAGTGATTGCAAACCGCGCTTTGGAAATCATGGGACACAACCGTGGTGAATACCAATATTGCTCACCTAACGACCATGTAAACTGTGCCCAGTCTACCAATGACGCATATCCAACAGCTATCCATATTGGACTTTACTATTCACATCAGAACTTGCTTCCCCACTTGCAGATGTTGATTGACTCTTTCGATAAGAAAGGCGACGAATTTGCAGACATCATCAAGATGGGTCGTACCCAGTTGGAAGATGCCGTTCCGATGACATTGGGACAGACATTCCACGGTTTCACAAGCATCTTGCGTGACGAAATCAAACATTTGAACGAAGCAGCGGCTGACTTCTTGACTGTCAACATGGGTGCTACCGCTATCGGTACAGGTATCTGCGCTGAACCGGGTTATGCAGAGAAATGTGTCAACGCATTGGTTAAGATTACCAACCTGCCGTTCGTATTATCAGGCGACTTGGTAGGTGCCACATCCGATACCTCTTGCATGGTCGGTTATGCGGCTGCTTTGAAGCGCGTAGCTGTCAAGATGAACAAAATTTGTAACGACTTGCGTTTGTTGGCAAGCGGTCCCCGCTGTGGTTTGGGAGAATTCAATTTGCCAGCAATGCAGCCAGGATCTTCCATCATGCCGGGTAAGGTTAACCCAGTTATCCCAGAAGTGATGAACCAGATTTGCTACAAGGTTATCGGTAACGAATTGTGCGTGACAATGGCTGGTGAAGCTGCACAGATGGAGTTGAACGCCATGGAACCAGTCATGGCTCAATGCTGCTTCGAATCTATCGACTTGATGGTTAACGGTATGGATACATTGCGCACTCGCTGCGTGGACGGTATCATCGCTAACAAAGAACATTGTATCTCCAACGTCCATAACAGCATCGGCGTTGTTACAGCTTTGAACCCGGTAATCGGTTATAAGAACTCAACCAAGATTGCCAAGGAAGCTATGGCAACAGGCCGCAGCGTTTATGACTTGGTACTTGAACATGACATCTTAAGCAAAGAGGATTTGGATACTATCTTAAGCCCGGAAAATATGATTAAGCCGGTTAAGTTGGATATTCATCCTAATCATTAATAATATTCTAAACTGATTAATTTAGCGATTAATTTTACGTCGATATGACGTAGTAAGTTCAAGGTTTAAAAAAGCCGACTGTCAAGCAAACGCAGTGTTTGTTGATGGTCGGCTTTTTTAGTGTATGTACTAGCTTAACAACGGCTTTGTTAGAAAACATTGCGATGATTGACATGGAACAATGCGATGGTTCAAACAAAACAATGCGATGTTTAACATCAATCATCGCATTGTTTTCATGCTATTACACTCTCGATGCGATGTGCCTTCTGTATATATTCAGATTGTTTTCTGTAAGCACGCTGCGTATGTGCCCCAAACGCTGACGCTGAGTAACCGAATCGTCTTTAAAGTTATTGTCCTCCTTAAGGTAAATCATGCCGCTTCCGGTTACGGGCAGGTATTCATCCCAATATACCGGGACATGATGCAGATTACCGTCGCCTCCCCATTTACTTACATACTCCAAATGTTGCTCTGTACGATAGCCGTAGGCGTTTACCTTAATGGTGGAGTTATCGCCGATGGTCTGTAATTGCTCTGTCTTCAAGATACA
>OHSB01000357.1_pt1 | contig 12465 bp, 10 predicted proteins | sample 1578591 | NCBI WGS metagenome assembly OHSB01 (sample SAMEA3879508, study PRJEB24766) | human gut metagenome | biome: human-associated habitat; feature: feces | place: USA | collected 1985/1987 | reverse complement strand
GCCACCGCCAAGACCGGCACCGCGCTGACGTCCTACAGCATCAATCTCATCGATAAACACGATGCAGGGTGCACTTTTCTTTGCCTGGTCGAACAAATCGCGTACACGAGATGCGCCGACACCGACAAACATTTCTACGAAGTCAGAACCGGAAATACTGAAGAACGGAACTCCCGCTTCACCGGCAACTGCCTTCGCCAACAAGGTTTTGCCTGTACCCGGAGGGCCATAGAGCAAAACACCTTTAGGAATCTTAGCTCCTAAATCATTATACTTCTGCGGATGCTTCAGGAATTCAACAACCTCTTCCAGCTCCTGCTTGGCTTCCTCAGCACCGGCAACATCCTTAAAGGTTATCTTCAGTTTTTCCTCATCGTAGCGACGCGCACGGCTCTTGCCAAAGTTCATCACCTTGCCGCCACCGGCACCGCCCTGATTCATCAGCATGAACCACAGGCCTACGATAATCAGCATCGGCAAAATAGAGCTGAGAATGCTCATCCACCAAGGTGGCTGCGGCGGCAGCTCTGCCTTAATGTCTACTTTCTTTGCTTCCAGCTTTTCTACCAGCTTGCTGTCATTAGGCGCAACGGTAGAAAATTCCTTGCCATCCTTTAATTTACCGCTGATAACGTTATCAACAATAGTTACCTGTTTGATTTCATCCTGCTGTACATGCTGCATAAAGCTGGTATAGCTTATATCAGCAGGCTTAGAATTCTTTTCACCGTAAAGGTCAAACATCCAGATAATTACCATGATAATCAGCAGATAAAAAAGTACGTTCTTAAAAAATTTATTCAAGCACGTAGCCTCCTTCCACTTAGCTCATAATATTTTATTATATTATAGATAGGAAAAACTAGCAACTGTTTTATGCAAATTACAGGCTTTTATTTGCGTGCGTATACAGCAGGCTTCAGGATACCGATAAACGGCAGATTACGGTAATCCCCTGCATAGTCCAGACCGTAGCCTACAACGAATTCATCAGGAATTTTAAAGCCTACGTAATCAGCCTCCAGACCATTTACACGGCGCTCAGCCTTGTCGCACAGAGCAGCGGTTTTCAATGTTGCGGGCTTGTAGTGACGCAGCATGTCGGTAATAGAAGCGAAGGTAACGCCGCTGTCAATGATATCATCGATTACCAGCACGTCCTTGCCCTTGATGTCCTCGCTGACATCAAGCTTAACCTTCACACTGCCGCTGGTGCTGGTTCCGTTGCCATAGGAAGAAGCAACCATGAAGTCTACGCGCAGCGGCATATCAATAGCACGGGTCAGGTCGGTAGCGAACCAGGCAGCACCCTTCAGCAGCACAATAACAACCAAATCCTTGTCTGCATAATCAGCTGCAATCTGCTTACCCATTTCCTGTACGCGGGCATCAATTTCTTCTTTGGTCAGCAAAACTGTCTTAATATCGTCATGCATTTTTTCATTCTCCTTATACTTTATATTATATTATTTTAACAAAAATAAGCTGTTTATTTTTGTAGACTACGTTTATTCCCTGCGGCAGCTGGATGAGCTTGCCGCCGCTGCGTCGGAGCAGCAGAGAGTCAATTGCCTGGCTACGCTCGAAAGACAGCTCCTCGCCGCCCAGTTCGAAATACGCGCGTCGCAATACTCTCAGCCTTACGGCACTGTGCAGCGCCGTAAGCTGCGTCACCGGAAAACTGACAGCATCATCCTGCCTGCGCGCCAGCTGCCTGTAAGCATCGTCAGCCATTTGCTCCAGACATTCCGCATCCTGCGCCAGCAAGGCGGCAGTACGCGCCAACGTCGGCACCACAGCGGGGTTGAAGCTGCGCTCCAGATACGGCACAAGCTCCAGACGTACACGATTACGCGTATACACCGTATCAGCGTTGGTGCTGTCATAGCAGACTGCAATTCCCTCTACGCTGCAGTATTCCTCCAACAGGCTTTTCGGCAACGTCAGCAGCGGTCTGATGATATCGCCCTGCTGCGCCCGCATTCCGGCAAGTCCTTGAAGCCCTGCGCCGCGCAGCAGCCTTAAGAGCAGTGTTTCCGCCTGGTCACCCTCGTGATGCGCCGTAACAATCGCCACAGCGCCCTGCTGCGCCGCTATGCGCCTAAGCGCCGCATAACGCAGGCGGCGCGCAGCATCTTCTGTAGAAAGCCAGTTCTGCGCCGCATATGCTGCAGCCTGCACGTGCTCCGTAAAGCAGGACAGGCCCCAAGCCTTGCAGGCACGCTGTACTGCCTGCATATCACGCAGAGCCTCTTCTCCGCGCAGTCCGTGCTCAACGTGGCAGACACTGTAGCTTCCCCATCCCTGGGCTGCCAAAGCAGCACAGGCATGTGCCAAAGCCAGAGAATCGGCACCGCCGCTAACAGCCAGCAGGTAATGAGCATCCGGCCGCAGCAAATTTTTAATTGTTTTGCGCAGCTTGTAGACTGCAGGTGCAATCTGCCTCATAGCATATCTCCTTCAGCAGCGGTTCAAACGTGTCGTATCGCATTTTTCTATGCTATAAAAGAAAAGGCACTCTCAGGAGTGCCATTTCATTAATTACCAGCTTGCTTATTTATCACGTCTGGCACCACGACCACCGCGTTTGGACTCAGTATTACGTTTTAAATCCAGCATACGGTCATCGCTGTCTTTCAGGAATTTGGATAATTTATCCTCAAAGGAAACGGGCGCCATAGGTCTTGCGCTTTGCGGGCGCATACCGCCACGACGTTCACGATTGTCGCCTTGCGGACGCATACCATTGTTGTTGCGGCGCTCGCGGTTATCGTTTTGCGGACGCTGCGGTCTCGGCTGCGGATTTGCAGGCGGCGGAGTGAGCTGTTTTATAGACAGACCAATTTTGCCGCGATCATCTACAGATAATACCTTAACCTTAACCTTGTCGTGCTCCTTTAAAAAGTCATGCACGTCTTTTACATAAACATTAGAAACCTCAGAAATGTGAATCAGGCCAACCTTGCCCTCAGGCAGTTGGACAAATGCGCCAAAATTGGTGATACCTGTAACTTCACCCTCTACAATTGCACCTACTTCAAGTGACATCGAGAAAAAAATCCCCCTTAAAAATTCTTAATACTCTTGTATTATACTCTTTAATTTTTCATGGTGTCAATAAAAAAAGCAGAACAAAAGCTATGATTTCTTGTTCTGCCTTATTTTTTCTCATCAACTATAAACAGCGGCACCTCGTCTTTACCCACCATGTTGTAATCCTCACGGGCGAGCTTTTCAATATAACGCGGGTCATCCAGACGTTTACGCTCTGCCTCCAGCTCAGTCTTCTGTTTTTGTAAAGCAGCAATACGTTGCTGTGTAGCAGCCTGTTCCTGTTTAATCTGATAAATAGAATACTCCTGCTTGCCAATAACGAACAGGCAGGCAACATTAAAAGCTTTAGATTTATGTCTTACACGACGTCTAACCATATCATAGCCCCCCAGCATTGAGTATTCCGCAGTATATCTTTAGAAAAGCCCGGCAGCAGCTGCCGGGCTTAAAGCACTATAACAGCTTATTATTTTACGTTAACAGCATCCTTGAAAGCTTTACCAGCTTTGAAAGCAGGAATGGTTGCAGCAGGAATAACTACCTTCTCACCATTTTGCGGATTTTTACCTTCACGTTCTTTACGAGCACGTGCTTCAAAAGTACCAAAGCCTACTACTTGTACTTTGTCACCCTTAGCAACTACCTCTTTAACGGTTTCCAGGGTAGCGGTGATAGTTTTCTCAACATCTTTTTTGGTTAAGCCGGCTTTTTCAGCAACAGCAGCGATTAACTCAGTCTTGTTCATCAAAAATTCCTCCTTAATTATGACTTTAGTTATTATTGCAAATGCTTGCGGAGCACGTAACTTCGTAACGTAACTCAAATTTAACTAGCAATAGTATTCTACACTCTAAACCGTTTTCCTGCAAGCCTTTTCCGAAAATATTTATAAAACAAGGGGAAAATAGCATTATTTTAGTAACTTTATTGCAAATCTACCTTATAAATCGTTCTTACGCTCCAAATCCTTAGCCTGATTCCAAAATTCATCCAGCTCAGTCAAAGTGAAATCCTGCCATTTTTTACCGCTAGCTTCCACCTGTTTTTCCACGTAATTAAAGCGGGAAGCGAAACGGTTATTGGTTCCGTCCAAAGCAACCTCCGGCTCGATACCGTTATGACGCGCATAATTTACCACGGCAAACAATACATCGCCAAGCTCACCCTCGGCAGCAGCCTTATCGCCTGCCTGCAAAGCCTCCTGCAGCTCGCCCAACTCCTCCTGTACCTTAGCCCATACGGATTCGCTGTCCTGCCAGTCAAAGCCTACCTTGGCAGCCTTGCTCTGCAGCTTATAGGCACGCAGCAGCGTCGGCAATCCCTGAGATACGCCGTCCAATACATGCTTACGCTCCTGTTTTTCCTGCTTCTTGATAGCCTCCCAATTTACCAGCACCTCATCGCTGTTGTCGACATGGGTATCGCCGAAAACATGCGGATGACGGCGGATAAGCTTATCTACAACCTCGTCGATAACGTCCTGCAGATCAAAGCGGCCTGCCTCCTGTGCCATGCGGGCATGGAAAACAACCTGCATGAGCACGTCGCCAAGCTCCTCACGCATGCCGTCAACGTCGTCAGCATCCACAGCCTCCAGATATTCGTAAACCTCTTCAATCATGTTGCTGCGAATGGATTTATGTGTCTGCTCTCTGTCCCAGGGGCAACCACCGGGCTCACGCAGGGTGCGCATAACATCAGCCAATGGCTGGATGTCGAAATCATCAAAGCCTGCTTCCGGCAAAAAGTCTTCCGCATAGCCTTCTTCGTCGCCTTCTTCGGCAAATTCGTCCTCATCCTCGCCAAAGGTAATAATACCGGGAACAGCTTCCGCATCATCAACATTTTCAAATACAGTATCCTCGGCTCCCTCAGGCATCGGCGGAACATAAGCGCTCGTAAGGTGGTCGATGTTCGGCTGTCTGTCCAGCTCGTACAGCTTAATCGGACGGCATTCCTCATCAGGCAAACCCAGATTACGCAGGAAATAAATTTCGTATTCGTCAGGCAGTACATCCATCAGCGCAATTTTCAAATCGCTGGCCACCATCTGGCTGTAAACCTGAGTAATCATCAGCGGATGCTGACCGGCACTTGCAATCTCCGCAAAATCCTGCGCATCAATAATCTGCAGGCCGGCAATCGGGTCGATGCCCAGCTCAACGTAAGCCAAATCCAAGAAGCTCATGGAAGGCTTAATAACCAGCTTAATGCCCTGCGCCTTCGCAGCAGTACGCATTAAAACAACGGTTTTTTCCGCAACCAGCGGGCTTCCGGGTACGGCATAAACAATATCGCCGTTCTGCGCTGCTGCCAGCACACGCTCGACAACACTGTTATATACCTCCTCAAAGGAAGCAGCCTTTTCGTATAAATCGTCACATGAAGTAAATTTTACGTTTTGCTTTTCCAGCTCGGCAACGGTAGGATGCACCGCCGTGCGCAGGATAACCTGAGCGCAGTTTTGCAGAAGTCCCATAGTTTCCAACGAAAGATGTCCCACAGCACCGGGGCCTAAGCCGACAATTGTAATTGTTCCCATGATAGTACGCCTTCTTTCTTAATTATTTAAAAAATCGTTTCACTACCGGCAGCTGACGCAGCTCCTGTCTGTTCAGCACGCCTAAAAGCGGCAGCAATATGATATAGCTTATCCCGGCAGCCAGCATAGCGGCGATTGTTGCCAAAGCCGACGCACCGCCAAGCAGCATATGCACTTCTACGGCAACAGCACCCATCACCGCTGCGGTGGCGATGATTTTTGCAATACTGAGCCAGGAAAATCTTATACTGAATTTATACAACGCTATAATATTCAACAGCGCCGTCACGCCAAAGTTAATATTCGTTGCCCATGCTGCGCCAGCAATACCGTATTCCGCATTCGTCAGCTGACAGACGGCAACCAGCTTGGCTGCAATACCGATAAGCATATTCAGCATCGGCAGATTGGTATGCCCCATTCCCTGCAGCATACCTGTTGTAACCTGCTGCAGGCCTAAAAGGCAGATAGCAGGCGCCGAATGCATAATAGCAACGCCGGCCTTTGCCGTACCGTACAGCAGCAGGCTGATAGGCTCCGCCAACACCCACATGCCTACGGAAGCAGGCACTGTTATCAGGCAGCACAGCTTCATCGCGGTTGCCGCCTTTTGCTCGATAATCTGCCATTTATTCAAAGCAAAGGCTTCGGAAACAGCAGGCACAAGGCTTGTTGCCAGCGACATCGTCGGTATCGTGGCCATTAAGAGCAAGGGCTGCGCCATGCCTGCCAGATAACCGAACTGCGCCGTCGCCTGCTCCACACTAAGACCGCCGTCAATCAATCGGCCGGGCACCAGCAATACGTCAATGCTGCTGGTAACAGGCACGAGGATATTGGCGCAGGACACTGGCAAAGCCAGCAGCAGCAGGCGCTTAATCAGCTTACTGCTGCGCACAAGCTCGGCAGCAGGTGCCTGCACCTTCACTGCATCAGCCTGCCACTGCTTGCGGTAATAGCGGTAAAAGCTGCCCATAACCACAAGACCTGTCAGGCTGCCCGGGACAGCGCCGAAGGCAGCACCGGCAGCCGCATATTCCAAACCGTAGGGCAGCAGCACATACGCCAGCATCACCATCGTCACTACGCGGATAAACTGCTCCACAATCTGCGAAACGGCAGGCGGTGTCATCAGCTGATGTCCCTGAAAATAGCCGCGGAAGCTGGCTAAAATCGTAGCAAAGAAAATTGCCGGTGTCAGCGCTATAAGCGAATAGTAGGCACGCGCATCGGTAATAACGCCGGCATCAACCAGCCAGCCCGCCGCCAACACCAGACAAACCGCCAGCACAGCGCCCACGCAGGCCATCAAACGCAGCGAAACGCGAAACACCTGACGCACATTAGCATAGTCCTTCTGCGCCAGAAAACCTGCGACAATAATCGATATTGCCACCGGAATGCCGGCCGCAGAAATCGCAAGCAGCAAAAGGTATACGGGATAGGCCATCTGGTACAGACCGATACCCTCGCCGCCCAGCAGACGTGAAAGCAGGATGCGGTTCACAGAACCGATAACCTTTACCATCAGTCCTGCCAATGTCAGAATCATTGCGCCGCGCAAAAATTTATCACTGCTCATCTCCTGCTTTCACCTCCTTTAAATCAATCTTCCAATATCAGAGCAGGCAAAGTCTGTTCCAGCCACGCCAGGGGCTCCTGCTTTGACGTACCCATTCTGTACGTCAGCTGCTGCTCCTGACCGTTTTTCAATGTCATCGTCTTAGGATGCTGCATCAGCAGCTTCAGAACGGCCTCCGGGTTTACCTGTGCCTTCTCGCCGAAGGTCAGGCGGATAATTCCCTGACGCACATTTACGCCACGTATTTTCAGCACTCGGCACAAGCCCTTAAGCGCTGCCAAACGCCAGAGCATTTCCACCTCCGGCGGCGGATTGCCGAAACGGTCGATAATTTCGTCCAGAAAATCCTCACGCTGTGAATATTCCAGCTCGCTGAAGCGACGATACAGCTCCATTTTATAACGCGGATCCGGAATATAGCTGTCCGGAATATAGGCCTCTGCCTGAATTTCCAGAACCGGCTCAGGCTCAGGCTCGGCCTCCTTGCCGTTTTTCAGACGTTCAATGGTTTTTTCCAGCATCTCGCAATAAGCGGCAAAGCCTATGCCGGTAATATGTCCGTGCTGCTGCGGGCCGAGCAGATTGCCGGCACCGCGGATTTCCAAGTCACGCATAGCAATCTTAAAGCCTGCGCCCAGCTCCGTAAAATCACGGATAGCCTGCAGACGCTTTTCGGCAATTTCACTCAGTGCCTTATTAGGCTGATACACAAAGTAAGCATAAGCAAGACGCGAGCTACGTCCTACACGGCCACGCATCTGGTAAAGCTGCGAAAGGCCGAAGTTGTCGGCACCGTCGATAATAATCGTATTCGCCAAAGGTACGTCCAGACCGTTTTCCACAATCGTAGTACACAAAAGCACGTCGCAGCCGCCCTCATAGAAGGTAATCATGGCATCCTCTAATGCGTCCTCATTCATCTGCCCGTGGGCAATTTTGATGCTGATGCCCGGAACCAGACGGCGCAGCTTGGCAGCCAAAGGCTCCAAAGCACTCACGCGGTTACTGATATAGTAAATTCTGCCGCCGCGGCGCAGCTCACGCTCCAGCGCTTCCTTAATCATGCCGTCGTTATATTCGCTGACATAGGTTTCAACAGGCAAGCGATCCTCCGGCGGCGATTCGATAACGCTCATATCACGGCCGTTGACCAGCGCCATATGCAGCGTACGCGGAATAGGCGTTGCCGAAAGCGACAAGACATCTATACCGAGATGCCATTTCTTGATTTTTTCCTTTTGGGCAACGCCAAAGCGCTGCTCCTCATCAATAATCAGCAGGCCGAGGCTGGTAAAATTCACATCCGGCTGCAGCAGACGGTGCGTACCGATAAGAATATCAACCTTACAGTCGGCAACCTCCTGCAGAACCGTGCGCTGCTCCTTCGGCGTACAAAAGCGGTTCAGCAGGCGAACCTCTACGCCGAAATTGCGCACGCGCTCCTTAAACGTAATATAATGCTGCTGTGCCAGCACTGTTGTAGGCGCCAGCACCGCCACCTGCTTACCGTCAAGCACAGCCTTAAAGGCAGCACGCAGTGCCACCTCAGTTTTGCCGTAGCCTACATCACCGCAGAGCAGACGTTCCATCGGCTGCGGCTTTTCCATATCAGCCTTGATTTCGGCAATCGCCTTCAGCTGGTCCGGTGTTTCCTCATAAGGAAAGGCTGCTTCAAAGTCCTTTTGCAGCTGACAGTCCGGTGAAAAGGCATGCCCCGGCATAATCTGCCGCTGCGCATATAAACGCAGCAGCTCCTCCGCCAGCTCCGTAATCGCCTTAGCCGCCTTGGCCGTGGTACGTTTCCAGTCATTGCCGCCCATTTTCGACAAACGCGGCACACTGCCTTCGCTGCCGACATATTTATGCAGCATGCCGACCTGCTCTACCGGAACATAGAGCTTATCATCGCCGGCATAGGCCAAAAGCAGATAATCACGGTGAATGCCGTCAACCTCAACGTTTTCTACGCCTATATAACGGCCGATGCCATGCACCTTATGAACAACATAATCTCCGGCCTTGATATCCGAAAAATACTGCAGCTGTTGGCCCTGATTTTTAGTATGCAAGCGTTTGCGCTTCTGCATGCCGAAAATATCATTTTCTGTCAGCAGCAGCCATTCTTCATCCCAGAAGCGAAAGCCGTGATCCAAATCGCCGTAGGTTACATTGACGACTCCCGGCTCAAAGCTCTTTTGGGCAAAATGTCCCTTTAAGCCGTAGTTGCGCAGATTATCCGCAAAGCCACGGGCCTTAATGCTGCCGGAAAGCATAATCAGCGGCGTAATTCCCTCCGCCAGCCAGTTCTGCAAATCCTCCACCAGCAAATTAGTATTCTTATTATACGGCGCAACCGCGCGCACCGGTATATTCAGCGAAGGCAGCTGCTGCAGATAGCTGTGTCCCAACGCCGATACCAGCACAGCACCGTTAGCGGCCAGCTGCTCTATAAGCTCCTGTTTGTTGAAAAGCTCGGAAGCATGCTCCTTGTTTTCCTTGTCCAACTTTTCCAGCATACTGAAAACATGCACCGGCTCATCAACAACTACCATAGTATCCGCAGCGCAATATTCAAAGATATCGGCATCATAGCTGAAGCTTTCATCCACCTTCAGCGGAGCAATTTTGATACTGGTGAGAGTCTGCAGACTGCGCTGGGTGTCAACATCAAAGCTACGCATAGCGTCAAGCTCATTGTCGAACCATTCGATGCGTACCGCCGCACTGCTGTTAATCGGGTACACGTCCAAAATATCACCGCGCAGGCAGAACTGTCCCAAAGCATCAACCTGCTCTGTACGCTCATAGCCCAAATCAAGCAACGCGGCAGCTATATTACGCTGTTCGTGCTCCTCGCCGACAGCGAGCTGCAGCGCCTTGCCGGACATACCGCTCGGACGCAGCTGCTTTTGCTGCAGCGCCTCTGCTGTAATGAAAACAATGCCACGCTCCTCACCGCTCAGAAAGCGCAGTGCTGCCGCACGTCCGGCCTGCAGCTCCAGGCTCTGTGTATCGGCCTGCACACGCGGCAGGCTTACAGGATAAAGCTCCTGCATCGGCAAATCGGGGTACAGATAATTAAGCTCGCGGCGATAGGTACGTATTTCCTCACGCGAAGCAGTAATAAAGGCCATACTGCCCTTGCCGCCCAGCAGCTTATCTGCGGCAGCAAAAAAGACCGGCTTGCTGCTTCCAGCCAACCCGGTTAAAATACAGGCCTTTTTTTTCTTTTGATATTCGGCTGCCTGCCGCACTTCCTTGACAGCGGCAACCTTATTGACTAATAAATTTTCCATAGGCTATACAAATTGATAAATAGGGCTGTTACAAACGTAACAGCCCTATAATCTGTTTTAAAATCAGAGCTTAACAGCAAGTACTTTGCGGTCCAGGCTGTGAATAGCATCAACGAAACGTACAGTGCCGGTTTTGTAACGGGCAGAAATAGTATGAGTACGTACGCCGTCGCCGAAGTAACGCAGACCGTTCAGCATGTTGCAGTTGGTAATAGCGGTAGCAGTAAACATGCAGTCATCGCCTTTTACCAGATCATCCAGAGTCAGCACCTTGTTAACATCAGCAATACCCATCTTCAGGCAGCGTTGAGCCTGTGCTTCGTCTTCGGGAACCAGACGAGCTTGCATATCGCCGCCCAGGCATTTAACAGCAGCAGCACCCAGAACACCTTCCGGAGCGCCACCCTTACCAACGTACATATGCACGCCGCTGCCTTCGATGCAGCATTCAACGATCGGGTTAACGTCGCCGTCGGTAATCAGGGAGATACGTGCGCCTGCTTTACGGATTTCGTCCATCAGGCCGTAATGACGTTCGCGGTCCAGCAGAACTACGTTCAGGTCGCTTACTTTACGGTCCATTGCTTTAGCAACGCGTGCCAGGTTTTCGCTCATCGGAGCATTGATATCGATGCAGCCTTTAGCACGGGGGCCGACAGCGATTTTATCCATGTACATATCAGGAGCATGCAGCAGGCAGCCACGCGGAGCGATAGCAATAACTGCGATAGCGCCGTTTTGTCCTTTAGCAACCAGGTTGGTACCCTCAATCGGGTCAACAGCGATATCAACCTCAGGGCCGCCGGCACCTACTTCTTCGCCGATATACAGCATCGGTGCTTCATCCATTTCACCTTCGCCGATAACAACGGTACCTTTAATGTTTACGGTATCAAAAGCTGCGCGCATAGCGTCAACAGCCAGACCGTCAGCCCCGTTCTTGTCGCCTCTGCCTACAAGATGACCGCAGGCAATAGCTGCCGCCTCGGTTACACGTACAAATTCCAAAGAAAGCTCTCTGTTCATTCTTCACAACACTCCTTAATATAATTTCATATGGTAATAGCACTGCTTGTGCAGCGCAAGAGAATTAACTCTATGTCCAACCTTTATTATGACACGTTTATTCTGATTAATCAATCTAAATTTTATTTACAGCAACAGCATCAGGCAAACCTGCCACGGTAAAACAAAGACAATATACAGCAAAAACAGGCTGAACACTACGGTTACACCTGCACGAAAGGCATCTACAAGATACACCGCCTCCAGCGACCGCACCAGAAGATACAGCATCCACAGACAGCCGATGAGAAACAGCACACCTAAAAGCGGCAAGCCGTTAAAACCCATCTTGCCCGCAAGCAAGGCTCCCGGTGTGAGCAGCAGAAACGGCAGCGTCGTATAGCCCAAAAGGCAGATAAGCCCGACGGGGTCGCCTGCCAGCGCACCGAAGGTTTCCATAATGCCGTGCAGCAAAAAGCCGTAAAGCGTTAAAGCTGTTCCCGCAATCAGCACCGTAGCAATAATAATGCCGAAGCGCACCTCCAGCGGCGAATCCAGCAGCCAGCAGTTTGTTGCTACGCCAAAAAAGCTGAAGCTGAGAGTGAAATAAAAAGCACTGCGCCAAAGAGAAGGCTGCTTGGCAATCGCAGCCATGCCTGCACCGGGCTCAAAAAGTACCTCAAAGGTTTTGCGCCTCATAGCTCATCACCTCGTCATACCGCCTGCCGGCGCCCCGCTCTGCTGCAGACTGCCTGTCAGCTGGTTCACAAGCTCTGTTTTAATCAGCTCCGCAATATGAGCGCTGAGCAGAAACTCCCACGGCTGCTGTTTTTCCTTAGCCTTCACCGGCGGCAGTCCGTCGGCACCCGGCTTAATCTTGCCCAATTCACCAGCTGCGGCAAGCGCATCGTAATAATCACCGATTTCATCTACCAGGCCCAGGTTCTTAGCCTGCAGGCCGGTATAAACACGGCCGTCAGCCAAGG
>OHSB01000356.1_pt1 | contig 12498 bp, 10 predicted proteins | sample 1578591 | NCBI WGS metagenome assembly OHSB01 (sample SAMEA3879508, study PRJEB24766) | human gut metagenome | biome: human-associated habitat; feature: feces | place: USA | collected 1985/1987 | reverse complement strand
AATTGCTACTGACTGGAACGATATTTAATTGCGACGCGCAAGCAACTCTTTTCTCATCTCTCTACGCAAGCACACCTCAATGATCAATTCCATTCCTGGAAGAAACTCCCTTATGGAAGTAATGCTTAACCTCGCTCATATCAGTAACAAGGTCGGCAATTTTAATAAGCTCTTCCGGTGCACCTCTACCAGTAGTAATAACCTCAACGTTATTTTTATGCTCACGCAAAAAATCAACAACCTCCTGCGTCGGCAGCATCTGAGTAGCAAGCACAATATTCAGCTCATCGAGGATAATAATGTCCGCAGCGTGCGAGCTGATAGCCTCTTTCGCCTCTTCCCAGCCGTCACGGCACATCTTTAAATCAATAGGATCGGGATTACGGAAATTAACAAAGGCGTCGCGTCCCACCTGCCGCAGCGCAAACCAAGGCAGATTCTTTGCAGCCCGCGCCTCGCCGTACTCAGGATCATCCTTCAAAAATGAAAGCATCAGCGTCTTCATACCATAACCGGAGGCACGCAACGCTACGCCCAAAGCGGCAGTAGTCTTACCCTTGCCTGTACCTGTATAAACCTGCAGCATACGCTTCACCTATCTTTCCAATAATAAATGCAGCAATTCCTTCGCACCCTTGGCAATTTCCACCTTGCCGGGGTAACGCTCCTTGAACTGCGTCAGCGACATATCATCCAAAAACAGCTTATCATTATTCAAAACCACATCCGGCAGAATAATCTTCTTGTCCTGAACGTTCGCTAAGATATCGCTGCCCGTCAAAAGACCGGTAACATTCACCTTGCCGCCGAAAAAGCTGTTAGGCACAGGCACAAAACGGTGCTCCGAACCGAACTGGCTGTTCAGCTTCGCCATCAAAGGCTCCAGCACACGGTAAGCGCCCTCACCTACGGGAATCACCGCAGGCTCTGCAGGATGAAAGCTCTGCATCTGCGCCAACGCCTCGTCCCACTCCAGCATAAAGTTGGCAGTCAGGCCGATGCCGTTTTCCAGCTGCGGAAAACCGTCGTACCATTCGGTAGGAGGAAAGGGCTTTTCCGCCAGCAGATAAAATTCATCGCCCAAGTAGATAAACGTCTTGCCTGTTTCCTTACGGCAGCGCTCCTGCCATGCGGTCACCTGATTCACAACCTCTGCGGCCTGCTCCTTCGTAAAGGTGGCAAGCTGCGTCAGGTGCTCGCGGTGCTTAGTTGTGCCTACGGGAACAACCGCCATCGTCAGTACATTGGGATACTGCGCGTACAAATCGTGGAAGCTCTTGGCAAGAATCTCGCCGTCATTATAACCGGGACAGCACACAATCTGCGTATGCACCTGAATGCCCGCATCGAACAAAAGCTGCAAGCGCTCCATCAGCTGACCGGCGAAACGGTTGTGCATCATCTGGCAGCGCACCTGCGGGTCGGTAGCGTGTACCGAAACATACAGCGGCGTAAGATGCGTGCGGATAATACGTTCAAAATCTTCATCCTTCATATTGGTGAGTGTAATGAAGTTGCCATATAAAAAGGACAGACGGTAATCGTCATCACGCACATACAGACCCGGACGCATACCGGGAATCATCTGGTCAACAAAGCAGAAAACACAGTTATTGTAGCAGGTCGCAACTCTGTCAAAAACTGCGGAATCAAACTCCAGGCCAAGATCCTCATCCGGATATTTTTCTATATGTACCTGACGGCGTGTGCCATCGGTGGCCTCTATCTCCAGATCAACCTCGTAATCGGAGGTATAGAAGCTCAATTCAATTATATCCTTAACCTGTACGCCGTCCACGCTGCACAGCTTTTCGCCGGCCTTGATGCCTGCGTCCGCTGCCAAGCTGTTCTTGCGTACACCACTAATAAGTCCTACCATTACAACTCCTTAAAAAATGCAGATAATCAACCGTGAAAAGATTAGTCGTCAAATTATTATATCATATTAGCTTAAAGAATGCAAAAAGGGGACGCACTGACGTGGCCCCCAAAATAATATTGATATATAAAAAAGAGGCGACGCTCTTTCTGTTTACATAAATACTGCGCCCATTAGCGACAACCTTCAAAAGTTCACAAAGCGCAACTTGCACAAAGTATGGCTTTATGTTATATTATAAGTGATGAGACAACCGCCCAACCAGGTGGGTTGCCGATTTAGGTTACGGAAAAGCCGCCCTGTTCTCGTCAAAGTATAGGGGCGGTTTTTCTATGTCCGTATGCTTTTACTTTCTGTTCTGAAATATGAACGTCAGCAATGCTACGATAAAAATTCCAAAGGACATTAAATCCTGAAAGCTGAAATATACCATAGACATCACCTCCATTCGTAGAGAATGAAGGCAATCCCACCCCGTGAACCGGTTGTCAAAAACATTTTATCATAAATTATAGATTAAAGCAATAGAATGTTTGCTTATAAAGGAGAGCTGGCAATGCCAAAGAAAAAGACAGCATTGACAATAGAAGAACGCTTGCAGCAGGCGCTGGTGCCTGCGGAGGAACAGCCTTATGAGGTGCCGGAGAATTGGGTGTGGGTTAGGCTTGGAGCTGTTAATAAATATATTTCTAAATCAGTAAACCCTATTAGTGAACCGGATAAAATTTTTGAGTTGTACAGTGTTCCGAGTATGGTTGACAATTATCCTGAAATTATCGCAGGCTCAGACATAGGTTCTTCAAAACAAAGTGTTTGCAAGAAAGATGTTTTGTTGTGTAAAATCAATCCAAGAATAAATCGTGTATGGAAAGTTAGTCAGTTTACTGATAATGAATTGATAGCTTCTTCTGAATGGATTGTCATTAGGAATAATCATATTGATGCAAATTATTTAATGTACTGCTTTCAGTCAAAATATTTTAGAGAGTTTATGCTTTCTAATGTATCTGGCGTTGGTGGTTCTTTGATGAGGGCGCAACCTAAATATGTACAAACATATCCCATCCCTCTTCCTCCGTTCTCCGAACAGCAACGCATTGTCGAGCGCATCGAAGAGCTTTTTGCCAAGCTCGATGAAGCAAAGGAGCGACTGCAGGAGGTTGCGGACAGCTTTGCCGTGCGCAAGGCAGCAATTCTGCACAAGGCATTTACGGGTGAGCTGACAAAGAAACATGAAATAGAGGATTCTATTGTAATTCGTGATAAACTGTTTGCTGAACGCGAAAATATGGTGCAAGATAAAGTTTTGAAACGTGTTAAAATCAAACCGTTGATTCGGGATGAATACAAATTACAGCTTGCTAAAAATTGGGTTCAATGTAAATTAGGTGAAGTTGCTTTCGTTACCAAATTAGCAGGTTTTGAATATACTAAGTATATTCATTTAGAAGATACAGGTGAAATTCCTGTAGTTAGAGCGCAAAATGTAAGAAAAGGATATTTAGATACAACAAATTTATTATATATATCAAAATCGGTTTCTGATGCTTTGAGTAGAAGTGCTCTGAAAGAAAAAAGTGTTTTGATAACTTTTATTGGAGCGGGAATAGGTGACGCCTGTGTTTTTGATGAAAATCAGCAGTATCATTTAGCTCCTAATGTTGCTAAAGTCGAGCCTTTTAACAAATCGGAAGAGAAGTTAAATGTTTATTTCTTATTGTATTATCTTTTATCATCGTTTGGTCAATATGAAATTTTTAAGAATATGAAAGCTACAGCTCAACCGAGTTTATCGATGGAAACGATTCGTGAAATAATCATACCTTTGCCGAGCATTGAAGAACAGCACGAAATCGTGCGCCTCATCGACGACCTGTTGGCGCGTGAGCGCGCAGCACAGCAGGCTGCGGAGCAGGCGCTGGCAAGCATCGACCTGATGAAGAAATCCATCCTCGCGCGTGCCTTCCGCGGTGAGCTGGGCACGAACAAAGCGAGCGAAGCGAGTGCGCTGGAGCTTTTAAAGCAGGTGCTGGCGGAAGGCTGAAGCTAAATAAAAATCAAGACCTTGGCAGGGGCAAAAGCTGATGCTAAGGTCTTTTTTGATATATCTTTATTAGCGTCTTACAGCGAAATACTTGGATACCCCGTAGCTGCTCATGCGAACCTTAGGCATTTCAGCTTACAGTTAACCCCAACCTTAGTCACGTCAGTCTGGGCATAAGCTAAGCACAGATTTGTAAACACTACCGCGTATACCGTTCGGCAGAACTACGAAAAAATAGCTATTTCCAGCAAAGCGATTTAGCTTATTTAAAGCTTTTTGGTAAAACTTTTTCTCGAAAAAGTTTTTGCTTTGCCGCGCTTTCCAGAAAGCGCGAACCTTTCTTGCAACTTCTTTCAGTTATGAAAGAAGTTGATATTACGTAAGCGATATTACGTAAGCGTCAAATCATGCCGGTAATTTTGTTTGCAGCTTGTCCGCAGCCTTTTTGCATCCCAAACTTTAAATTTACTTCATGCTTTTACTCTGCTATACTATAAATGTACAAGCGTTGAGGAGGTGCAGTCATGCCATTGGAATATTATTTTATGCTGGCGGGCCTTGTCCTGCTGCTGATAGAATTTGTGGTGCCGGGCTTCGGAATTTTCGGTGTCAGCGGCATGGTGTGCCTGACAGTCGGCGGCTTTTACGTTTTGGGCGGCAATGCCTGGGCGGCTCTGGTGCTTTTGGCAGTGTATCTGTTTTTAGTGCTGGTGATTACGCTGCTGTGCGTGTATCTGCCCAAGGAAAGCAAGTATAATCCCTTTGTGCTGTGGACACGCCAAAAAAACAGCGAAGGCTACACCGGCGGCAAAAACTGGAGCATGCTGGTGGGCAAAAGAGGTACAGCCTTGACCACGCTGCGTCCTGCAGGCACGATTCTGGTGGACGGCAAGCGTCTTGACGTGAGCAGTCAGGGAGATTATATCGAAAAGTCTGCTCCCGTGATTATTGTGCGGGTGGAAGGCAGCAAAATTTTTGTAGAACAGACGAAGGAGTGACGTTATGGATTTATTATTCAGTATGATTTTCGGCAGTGGCTTTGCGGTAGTCATTGCTATTGCCGGTATTGCTATTTTTCTTAACTTTGTGCCGTTGGGCCTGTGGATTTCGGCCATCGCTGCCGGTGTTAACGTAGGCATTTTCAACCTTATCGGTATGCGCTTGCGCCGTGTGCCCGCGTCACAGATTGTGCTGCCTTTGATTAAGGCGAATAAGGCAGGCCTTGACGTAAACGTAAATCAGCTGGAGGCGCATTATCTGGCAGGCGGTAACGTGGACCGCGTTATTGATGCTTTGATTGCAGCTCACAGAGCGCAGATTGAGCTGAGCTTTGAGCGTGGCTGTGCCATTGACCTTGCGGGACGCAACGTGCTGGAGGCTGTGCAGATGAGCGTTAACCCCGAGGTTATCGAAACTCCGGTAGTAAGCGCTGTTGCCAAGGACGGCATTGAGCTGAAGGTAAAGGCGCGTGTAACCGTGCGCGCCAACATTGACCGCCTGGTAGGCGGTGCCGGCGAAGCAACGATTATTGCGCGTGTCGGCGAAGGCATTGTAACAAACGTAGGCTCTAGCGCCGACCACAGCAAGGTGCTGGAAAACCCCGACTATATTTCCAAAACAGTTTTGGACAAGGGCCTTGATGCAGGCACTGCTTTTGAAATTCTTTCCATTGATATTGCGGACGTAGATGTAGGCCGTAACATCGGCGCTGCGCTGATGACCGACCAGGCGGAGGCTGATAAGCGCATTGCTCAGGCACGTGCTGAGGAACGCCGTGCGATGGCTGTTGCCAAGGAGCAGGAAATGAAGGCCTATACGCAGGAAATGCAGGCGAAGGTTGTAGAAGCACAGGCTAAGGTGCCGACAGCTATGGCGGAGGCGCTGGCTAACGGCCGCTTGGGCGTAATGGATTACTACCGCCTGAACAACATTCAGGCAGATACACAGATGCGCCGCACGATTGCCGAGGTAAGCCCGGAGGGCGAGGAAAAGCCTGAAGGCAGTAAATAAGCGAGGTGCAGCTTATGGGCGGTTTATTTGACAGTGATTTAATCCCACTGCTTTTTGTCCTCGTAATGCTGGCCAACGTATTTTTGGACAGGCGCAACCGCCGCCGCAGGCAGCAGGAGCTGCCGCCAGAGCAGCCGCAGGAAACGGCGGAGCCGACGCAGGCAGAGCAGCAAACGCAGGCTAAGCCTAAAGATATTGCCGCCGAGTTTGAACGCCGTCTGAAAAAGACGACGGAGGAGGCGCAGGCACGCAAGCGTCAAAGCAGCCGCGAAGGCGGCGTGGTGCATGACGGAACGCGCGTGCGCCGTGATGATGGCAGCAGAGTTCACCGTGACGGCGAAGCACTGCATGACCATACCGGCAGAATTCACCGTGAAAACGAAGCCCTCGTGCATGACAAGGGCAAGGTTTATTATGATCCCCGCGGTGATTACAGCTACGACGAAGCAAAGATGAACGCTGCCGCAGCGGCGTTTAATGCGCGCTACGCACAGCAGGCGCAGCCTGCACCCAAAAAGCGCGTCAAGCTGAAGCATGCGGCGCTGGTCAACGGCATTATCATGGCAGAGGTATTAGGAAAACCGCGCGCTCTTAACCCCTACGAGGAGCGCTGATTTAAAGATTCTCACAAACAGTAAGGAGATGTTGGAGAATGCTGGAAAAGCTGGATTTGAGTAAAAAAGTGTCCAAGGAAGATTACAACAAGCAAATGGATGTGCTGGGTGAGCGCCTGGGAAAGGCGCAGCGCCTGGCCCGCGACGCCAAAAGACCGATTATCATCGTGTTTGAGGGCTGGCGCGGTGCACGCCGCAGTGCGCTGATTAACGAAATGATGCAGCAGATGGATGCCCGTGGCTTTAATGTTTATTCCAGCGTGCGTTTGCGCGGCGTAATTCAGGAGCAGCCGTTTTTCAGTGCCTTCTGGAAGCGCTTGCCGGCATTGGGACATATTGCCGTTTATCACCGCAGCTGGTATTATCTGAAAAATGCCAACGAGCTGGCGGATAAAGAGGATAACACCAAGTATCCTGCTGTTTCCTTTGAGCATATCAACAACTTTGAAAAAATGCTTACGGATGATAATTATCTCGTGCTTAAATTTTTCCTGCATCTGTCACCGGAGCAGCAAAAGAAAAATATCGCCAAGAATGCCAAAACACTGGGCAAGGCGTGGCGTGACCTGAATCCGGCTCTTGATGAAAGCGAAGATTACGATAAATTTTTGCCGCATTACGAAAAAATGCTGGAGGCTACCGATACGGTAAATGCTCCCTGGCATCTGATTGCCGACGATGATCCGCGCAGCGCGCGTCTGGAGGTATTCGGCACGATTGCCGATGCTATCGAAAAGGCCGTACAGATGCCTGTTGAGCCTGCCTCTGACAAGCGCACCGCGGCAACCTACGATGTGCTGAGCAAGATTGATGCCAACAAGGAGCTTACTAAAGAAGAATATAAGGAAAAGCTGGACAAGTACCAGAAAAAGCTGACACAGCTGCAGATTGAAATGTTCAAGGCGCAGATTCCGGTAGTTATCGGCTTTGAGGGTTGGGATGCCGCAGGCAAGGGCGGTGCTATCCGCAGACTGACGGCGGCATTGGACCCGTTGGGCTTCCATGTGCACCCGATTGCGGCGCCGAACGTGGTTGAAAAGCAGTTCCATTATCAGTGGCGCTTCTGGACTAAATTGCCGCAGCCGGGCACTATAGCAATTTTTGACCGCACCTGGTACGGACGTGTCATGGTAGAGCGCATCGAAGGCTTTGCCAAACCGCAGGAATGGCAGCGTGCCTACGATGAAATCAAGGATATGGAGGCGCAGTGGAGCGAGCACGGTATCGCCATTGCCAAATTCTGGCTGCAGATTGACAAGGATGAGCAGCTGCGACGCTTCAATGATCGTCAGAATGACCCCAATAAGCAGTGGAAGATTACGGACGAGGATTGGCGTAACCGTGATAAATGGGATGCTTACGAAGCGGCAGTCAACGAAATGCTGGTGCGCACCGATACCTCGTATGCACCGTGGACTGTGGTCGAGGGCAACAATAAATATTATGCCCGCTTAAAGGTTTTGAAAACAGTTATCGATTTGTTTGAACGCAAATTGGCAGAAAAAAATCAGTAAAATACAAGAGGATATCAGCGTATTTTTGCGCTGATATTTTCTTAATACATTATAGATACTCGGAGAGGAAATGCTTTGTCCTGGAACTGGCGCGCAGGTGTATCCGCCGGGCTTACGCCATCCGGTAGCGTTTATTTACCCCAACGTCTACCATCTGGGCATGTCGAATCTTGGTATGCACATTCTGTATCAGATGATTAACGAGCGCGGCGACAGTGCCTGCGAGCGCTTCTTTTTGCCGGATAAACGATTGCAGCAGGAGCATATCAAAAGCAAAACACCGTTGCTGAGCTTGGAAAATCAGCGTCCGCTGGCAGATTTTGACGTTATCTTCGTCATGCTGTCCTTTGAAATGGACTATGATAATCTGCTGACGGTGCTTGATTTGGGCAATATCCGCCTGCGGGCGGCGGAGCGCAATCAGCGTGAGCCTTTGGTGATTATCGGCGGTCCCTGTGCTACCTTTAATCCCGAGCCTTTGGCCGCCGTGGCTGACGCCTTTGTTATTGGCGAGGGCGAGGAAACGGTGCAGTATGTGTTGGATACCATCTACCGGGAGGAAAGCAAGCAAGAGCGCTTGGCGGCGCTGGCGCAGGTGCCGGGCGTTTATGTTCCCAGCCTGTATACGGCGCAGTACGATGATGAGGGCGAGTTTACCGCCCTGCTGCCGCAGGAAGGTGCGCCTGCGAAGGTAGCGCGCCAGTGGGCGCGTGATATCGACGCTTATCCGCACACCTCTGCTATCGTGACAAGCGGAACGGAATTTGAGGATATGTTTATCGTCGAGGTGGCGCGCGGCTGCGGCCGTCACTGCCGCTTCTGCATGGCAGGCTATTGCTTCCGCAAGCCGCGTCCGCGTAAGCTGGAAAATATTTTGGCAGATATCGCCAAGCGTCCCGAGCGTACGAAAAAGGTGGGCCTGATGGGCGCTGCCGTTTCCGACCATCCGCAGATGGCAGAGCTGACGGAATACTTAGTAGAGCATAAGATACCGTTTTCCGTGGCCAGCATGCGTGCCGATATGCTCACGGAGCAGATTGCGCATGCGTTGGCGCAGAGCGGCCAGCGGACGATGACCGTAGCGCCGGAGGCAGGCAGCGAGCGTATGCGCGCTGCGATTAACAAGGGCATTACGGAGGAGCACGTTTATAATTCTATCGAGCTGGCTGCTGCTGCCGGAATGCGCAACATCAAGCTGTATTATATGATCGGTCTGCCGGGAGAAGAGGACGAGGATATCGTCGAAACGGTGGAGATGATTAAACGCGTGCGTGCCAAGATGGATGCTGTGGGCAACAAGGGCGAGCTGGTTATTTCGGTCAACGGCTTTGTGCCCAAGCCCTTTACGCCGTACCAGTGGGCGCCGCTGTGCAATGTGCGCACGCTGAAGAAGCGCTTTAAAATTTTGGGCGACGGTCTGAAGAAGGAAAAGCGCATTAAGCTGATTACCGAATCGCTGAAGGAAACCGTGGTGCAGTCCGTGCTGGCGCGCGGCAGCAGACGTATCGGCGAAGCGCTGCTGAAGGCGCATGTGGAAGGCCGCAGCCTGAAGCAGGTGCTGAAGGAGGAGGGCCTTGATGCCGAGGAGCTGGCGGAGCGCGAGTTGCAGGTAGGCCAGCCGCTGCCGTGGCAGCATCTGGACATGGGCGTGACGCAGGAATATCTTGCGGCCGAGCTGCAGCGCAGCGAAAGCGGCAAATTTACCCCGATGTGCTTTGACGGCTGCCGTCGTTGCGGTGTCTGCCGGTAGTAAGGCTTAGGCAGTGAAATTACTGCTGCTGATAAAAAAATTAAGCATCCCTACACTTTTTGCAGTAAAAGTGTGGGGATGCTTTTGTTATTTTACGCTATAATGATGCTGAGGAACACAGCTTTTGCTGCTTCGGAAGCGGTAACAACCCTTCCGTCTGCTTGCCGGTGCTCGCAGCCACATCCCCTTACAGGGGAGATATATTTGTTCCGCAATCAAGGGATGGATATACAAAAGAAATTATTTTTGGGCATGACCTTGGGGATGGCTTGCCTGCAAAAATTTATCCCTGAAATGCAAAAAACCTGCTCTTTTCAGAGCAGGTCAGCTTGTAAGAATTAAGCCATAGCGTTGATTCTCTTTGCAAGTCTGGATTTTTTGCGAGCTGCAGCATTCTTATGGATAATGCCTTTGCGAGCTGCTTTATCGAGCAAACCGGAAGCAGTAGCCATAGTAGCTTGAGCGTCTTCTTTAGCGCCGGTTTTAGCCAGAGCCTCTACTTTGCGGGAAGCATTGCGGAGAGCTGCTTTAATCGGAGCGTTTTTAGCACGACGTTCTGCGTCGGTCTTTACACTGCGGATGGAAGATTTAATGTTCGGCAACGAATTTCACCTCCTGAATTTTCTTGTACTGCATTATTCTACCACGAATGCGAGCATTATGCAAGAGAAAATCACAAATATGCCTGCCTGTTCCTGTAAAAAATATTTTGCGGTCGCTTGACCTGGAGCTGACTCCAAATGCTAAAATATAAGCAGAAAGCAGGAAAACAATCCTGGCAGGAGGTAAGCGGGATGAAAATAAACGAAGTAAGCAAAATGTATGACATTACAGCGGACACGCTGCGTTATTATGAGCGCATCGGCCTGATTCCGACAGTCAACCGCAGCGAAAGCGGTATTCGCGACTACACCGAAACGGACTGCAACTGGGTAAACTTTGCCAAATGCATGCGCGCAGCAGGAATTTCGGTAGAAAGCCTGATTGAATATGTGGCACTGTTTCAGCAGGGCGACAAAACGCGGGCCGCACGCAAGGAAATTTTAATCGAGGAGCGTGCCAAGCTGCTCGAGCGTATGGCGCAGATGCAGGAAACGCTCGATAAGCTGAATTATAAAATTGACAATTATTACAAGTGCGTTGAATTTGAGGACACTAAACTGAAATAAAACGCAGCACGAAGAGAGATGGCGCCGAGCTGTCTCTCTTTTTAGTTTACAGGCTTTGCCGTATAATGGTATAATAATTAGTACTAATAAAACAGGCTCAAGCCAATATTGGCCTGAAATAATACATTATAATGAAGGAGCAGGAAGAGTAATTTATGATTGAACAAAATCACATTCGCAACTTTTCTATTATCGCCCATATAGATCATGGCAAGTCTACCCTGGCGGACAGATTGATTGAATATACAGGAACGCTGAGCAAGCGTGAGATGGAGGAGCAGATTCTCGATTCCATGGATTTGGAGCGTGAACGCGGCATCACCATCAAGGCGCAGGCTGTGCGCAGCATTTACAAGGCGCGCAACGGCGAGGAGTATATGCTGAACTTTATCGACACTCCGGGCCACGTAGACTTTACCTACGAGGTTTCGCGTGCATTGGCAGCGTGCGAGGGCGCACTGCTGGTTATTGACGCTACCCAGGGCATTGAAGCGCAGACTTTGGCTAACGTGTATCTGGCGCTGGATAACGATCTGGAGATTATCCCGGTTATCAATAAGATTGATTTGCCGAGTGCCGACCCTGAACATGTTAAAAGGGAAATCGAGGACGTTATCGGTATTGATGCTTCCGACGCAGTTCTGTGCAGTGCCAAGACAGGCATTGGCATCGAGGACGTGCTGGAAGCAATCGTAGCGCGCGTGCCGGCGCCGCAGGGCGATGCGGAAGCACCGCTGAAGGCATTGGTATTTGACTCCAAATTTGACGCTTACAAGGGCGTAGTTTTATATATACGCATTATGCAGGGCCGTCTGCGCAAGGGCATGAAGATTCGCATGATGGCAACCGGTGCGGAATTTGATGTTACTGAGGTTGGTTACTTCAAACCGGGCATCGTCAATGTTGACGAGCTGGAGGAGGGCCAGGTAGGCTTCTTTGCTGCCAGCATCAAAAATGTTAAGGATGCACGCGTAGGCGATACCGTAACCGATGCCGATAATCCTGCCGAAAAAGCGTTGCCCGGTTACCGCAAGGCTACACCGATGGTATACTGCGGTTTGTATCCGGTAGAGAATTCCGATTACGATAACCTGCGTGATGCTTTGGAAAAGCTGCAGCTGAACGATGCTTCCCTCACCTTTGAGCTGGAGACCAGCGCCGCGCTGGGCTTCGGCTTCCAGCTTTCGGCATAGCAGTGGATGGAGTAGGTCTTGGGCGTTACCCGAAGCTTCCGGTTGTAAAGATCCATCGGGCAAAAATACTCTGCCGGAAAGATCTCCATTTCCGCGATGCTCTGCCTTGTTCCGTCCTTGCGCACGCCCAGTGCCTGCAACACCCTTGTGTTCCGCTCCGGGCAGGGTGTCAGGTCCGCGCTGCCGTCCGCCTTTAAAAAATCCAGTGCATCGTAATCCCGCAGCAGCGCCTGCACCACAGGGTTGCCCTTGCGTGCCCCGAACCCCAGCCCGGTGGCTACCTCGTTATTGGTCTGAAACCCCATAAACCCGGGCAGTTCCAGCA
>OHSB01000350.1_pt1 | contig 12608 bp, 12 predicted proteins | sample 1578591 | NCBI WGS metagenome assembly OHSB01 (sample SAMEA3879508, study PRJEB24766) | human gut metagenome | biome: human-associated habitat; feature: feces | place: USA | collected 1985/1987 | reverse complement strand
CCTCGTTGGCCCGGTCGATCAGGATGTAAAAATAGCTGCCCGCTTTCGTGGTCACGGTGATAAGCTGCTTGTCGCCGTAAAAATCATCCACCAGTGTTGCGTTGCCTTTGGGCGTGATGGACACGCCCTCCGGCTCCATGCCGCCCGTAGTCGGTTCTTCGTCCACGATCTTCGGCAGAGGTTCCGGGGCAGGGTCAGTTCCGCTTGCAAAAGCAGGCATGGAAAATGAACAGAGGCAGAGCAGGATAGCCAGCAGTCCGGCAGCGAAACGGTTCCAGTTGTCAGGTTTCATCGGCGGCATCCTCCTGTTTGTGGTACGGGGTGACGGTAGGAGCGGCGTTCAGCGCACCGCTGCGCAGGAAGGCCGCGAACTCGTCCGGCTTCATGTTCATGCTGCGCACCAGCTGAATGATCTGCAGGTTTTCCTGTTCAGTCTTTGCAGCTTCCAGTTCTTTCAACTGCTGCTGGTATTCGCTGATTTTTTCTTTGAGCCGTTCAATGTCGCGCTCAATGCGGGAAAGTCTTTTTGCCATACAAAATCCTTTCTGGCGTCACGGTAAACGCCCATAGCTGTAAAAATGTTCCTGCCAATATTTTGAGTTGAGGTTTGTGTAAGAGATAGGGTCGCCGCAGTGCAGCATGATGGAATTGCCTACATAGATACCGCAATGGCTCACGCCGGGGGTATCGTAGGTTCCCTTGAAAAACACAAGGTCGCCCGGTTTGACCTGCGCCGTCGAAACAGGAGTACAGAGGTTGTAAAGGCCCTGTGCGGTCTGGCGGCCAACGTTCCAGCCGGAGTGATTCAGCACCCACGAAATGTAGCCGCTGCAATCAAAGCTGGTGCTGGGCGAACTGCCGCCCCACACATATGGGTAGCCGATGTACTTCGTGGCTTCCTCCATCATGGCGGCAAACTTATCATCCTTTAGTGCTTCCGGGGGAATATCGTAGTAGGTGGGCTGCTTGATGGTGGACGCATTGGGGTATTGCGCTTTGCCAAACAAATCCGGCCGGTTGCCCAGCGTGCGCATATAGAGCGAATAGGCACTGAGCTGTTCTTCGGTCAGCACTTCCACGGGTAGGTGGGACAAATCTTTGTTCTTCAGCTTGACCGTGCAGATGTAGTATTCATACGGTTCTTGGTAGGTGATAACTTGCGGCACACCATACGGGCCAATAATGACCATCATTTTTGTACGGTAACGTATCTGCATGGTCACGGTCTCGGTCAGGATGTACTGCTTTTCAAAGAGCATTTGCAGCTCCGCCTGAACCTCGCCGATGGTAAACACCCCTTCATGGAACGCCGTGAGAATGGAGATCAGCACATAAGGGTCATGCTCGATCTCGTCCAGATCAAAACGGTATTCGTCATATCCGGGGTGCAGAGCTTCATAGTGATCCAGTTCATATTGAAGTTCCTGCTCCAGTTCGCAGTAGGCCGCCTCTGCAGCCAGCATATCCGCGTCCTCGGAGAGATAAGAGGAAGTAAATACGCTACCTATGCCGGAGCCCGCCATCATGGAACAGGAAGATACCCCGCCAAACAGCAGGGCAACACAGGCGCCAATGCCGATCACCAGCAGCACCGCCCGGCTATGGTGCTTGATGTAGAGGAATGTTTCCTTGAAGGCGTCCTTTGCTTTCTGCGCCGCACTTTTCGCCGTGGCCGCTGTGTTCTTTGTGGTTTTCTCTGCCTGCCGCAGCTCCTTTGCATAGTTCCGCTTGATCCGCTGTTTCTGCAGAAAGCGGGATACCGGGTTAGAAGCCGCCAATGCAGGATCATCATGTAGTGCCTTTTGGTAAAGGTAATCGGCGTTTGCCTTAAAAGAAGCCTGCTCTGCCTTCGCCGCGTCACGCCAGGGCTTTATGCGGTGATGGTGGACGGCGGCACGGACTTTGCCTTTTCCGTAGGCAAGCCCACGTTCCGTCAGCACCTCGCCCTTGTGCCCAGCCTCCACACCCACATTTTCCTGTTCCACCTCATGTACCTTCGCATGGGCGGCATGGACAATCTCATGGACCGGCCGAGAAAGCGGATTGTGCCGCAGGCGTCCATTGGGGCGTTTCTCCACTTCTTCAAAGTGAAGCTGCATCTTGCCTTTTCCGGCTGTCTCGTCAAAAACACGCTCGGTACGGAGAATTTTCTTTGCGGGGATGGCGGCTTTCGCCGCGTCCAGCCTGTCCGCCGCACGGTCGGAACGGTCAATGTACTTCCCAAGTGCGGGATCGGCACGTTCTTCCTCGGTAAATTGCAGGCGGGAGGACGGGCGCTGCCTTGCGGCAGAACCATCCCGTACCGCCTGGGTGTCAGCCTTTTCCGCCTTTCGTGCGCTTTTCTTCTCATGGTGTTCCGCCGCACGCAGGGCAAGGTCAGCCGCAGTGCCAGCGGATTCTTCCGAAGAAGCGGACAGTTCCGTTTCCGGCTCCCGGCTGCTGATATGTTCCACCTCTCCCGTGGCAAGGTTTTCCGATACCGCACCGTCGCGGGTCATTTTCTGCGTGATCTTATCGGTCGCTTTCAGTTCCCTCATAGGCAGTCACCTTCCTTTCCATAGGGGCAAAAGTCGCCGCAGGTGCCATTCTCGATCATGGCGATATAGCGGAAAATGGGATAGGCCTGGGGCGGGCAGACCGCATTTCCCAATGTTTTCAGCCGCAGCGCCCGGTCATCCATGCGCTCGGTCATGCGGGGGATTCCTTCCGGTTCGGCGGTCCAGAGGATACGTCCGTCCATCCTTTCGGGAAGCCCATGAGCCATTCCACCCAATCCGGGTTCAGTGCTGCCGTTTCGGACACCGGCTGTTCCTGGGAGATGATCTGCGCCGACAGGTTCCCGTCCTTCTTCGCCGGATCGAAGGCCGACGGCTTCAAGGTCGAGCGGAAACCGTCCGACGCCACCGGGGTCAGATAGAATACCGCCGCCGACAGGCTCAGGCTCCAGATCGCCCCGTTTCGGTTCCTCTTGCGGAATATCCCATTGTCCGACAGGAACACATCCAGGCTTGCCGCGTCCCTGGCGGTGTTGTTGTCGGAGGCAAGGGGTGTGGGAAACATCAGCCGCGACGATAAAAGTTCGCTGGCGCTCATGCCATGCGCCGACGCCGCAAGCCGGAAATACGAATGGGAGAACAGCGTATCCCGCTTTTGCCAGGTCAAAGATCGTTTTGTCGAGCCCCATATTGATGAAGCCAGCAACATTTTCCCCAAGCACCCAACGGGGCCGCAGCTCGGTAATAACGCGGCACATTTCCGGCCACAGGTAGCGTTCATCCGCAAAGCCCTTCCGTTTTCCGGCGGTGGAGAAGGGCTGACAGGGAAAGCCGCCTGAGATAACGGTAACTGTTTCAAGTCCTGTTTTTTCAAAAAACGCCTCCTTCGTAAAAGTAGTAATATCCCGGAACCTGGGAACATCCGGCCATCGTGCGGAGAGGACGGAGTGCGGAAAATCCGCCCACTCACACTGGCAGACGGTTTCAAACCCGGCAGCCTCCGCCGCCAGGTCCAGACCGCCAATGCCGGAAAACAGGCTCACATGGGTCAGGTTATTCATGGAGCATCCGCTCCCGGATGGATTTCTCCATTGTATCGTAGGCCCAGGGCGTATCATCCGTGGGTAGACCCCAACGCCTGCAAAGGCGCTTCATCCTGCGCTCATAGCCGGACACGCTTTTCTGGATTTTCAAAAGTGCCTTTTCGTCCGCAGCCTCCGCCAGTCTGCGGGTCAAACTGAAATGATAACAATAGAGATCATACAAATCACCGATCAGAAGCCGAAAACTTCCGCTACCAATCACATATTTTTCATCATTCATGCGCCGCGCCTCCTTTCCCGGTTTCACCAAGTTTTGTTGTCATAATGCTGTAAAGTTCATTGTCCTTCGGGAAGTCATCCACAAAAGGCAGGATCACATTGCCGAAGAAGATCAGCCCCTCGCCGGGGCCTGCGTTGCTGATATGCGCCGCCTGCTGGTTGGAGATATTCAGACGCTCACAGAGGATTTTCCTGTCTCCGCTGGCCTGGTTCAGAAGGTACACAAAATCGCTGTTTTCAAAGATGTTCTCGATCTCCGGGGAGGAAAGCAGGTCCTTGATGTTCTGCGTGATCCCCGTGGGGATACCGCCCCATTTGCGAAAGCGTTTCCAAATCTCCACGCTCCAGGAACCAACTTCACCGCGCAGAAGAAGGTGGAACTCGTCCACGAAGTACCAGGTGGATTTGCCCTGATCCCGGTTCTGGGAAACACGGTTCCACACCTGATCCTGGATCACCAGCATACCCAGGCTTTTGAGCTGCTTTCCCAGCTCCTTGATATCGAAGCAGACAATGCGGTTGTTGATATCCACATTGGTACGGTGGTTAAAAACATTCAGGCTGCCATGCACATACAGTTCCAACGCTGCCGCGATCCGCTGCGCCTCCGGCTCCGGCTGCCGTTTGATCTCGTCATACAAATCTTCCAGCAGCGGCATATTCTCCGGGCGGGGGTCTGCGATATAGGGGCGGTACACGATCCGCACAGCACGGTCAATGACCGTCTTTTCCACCGGCTCCAGACCGTTCCGGCCGCCTGCCGCCAATTCACAGAACGACAGGATAAAATCGGATTTCAGCGCCAGCGGGTTATCATCCTCACTGTAATTGAGATTGATATCCATAGGGTTCACATACTGCGTGCTGGTAGGTGAGATTTTGATGACCTGTCCTTCCAGACGGTTCACCAGCGGAAAATATTCCGCCTCCGGGTCGCAGATCAGGATATCGTCCTTTGTGTTCAGGAACACACCCACGATGGAACGCTTTGCGGAAAAACTCTTGCCGCTGCCGGGCGTACCTAAGATCATGCCGTTGGGCGTTTTCAGCTTTTTGCGGTCAGCAAGGATCATATTGCCGGAAGTGGCATTGAGCCCGTAGTAAAGAGCTTCGCCGCCGTGGAAAATCTCCTGTGTGGTGAAGGGAACGAACACCGCCACCGCCGAAGTGGTAAGCCCGCGCTGTATCTTAATGCGGTTGACACCCAGGGGCAGAGCCGACACGAAGCCGTCCTCCTGCTGAAAGTCCAGCCGCACCAGGGAGCAGTTATATTTCTGCGCCACGCTTGCCGCACGGAGAAGGTCATTCTCCAGCTTTTGCTTGCTGTCCGCAAAATTTACCACCAGGAAGGTCATCAGGAACATTCGCTCATTCCGGCTTTGCAGGTCACGGAGGATGTTCTTTGCCTCGCCTGCGTAGGTGGCAAGATCGGTGGGGATGATATCCATATCGAAACCTTCCCGCACTGCCTTTTTCTGTGCGTCGATCTTCATACTGTCAATGTCAGTGATCTTCCGCTTGACCGTTTTGATCGCCTCGTTCTGGTCCATGCTGCGGATATGGAGGCTGACAAGCAGCCCGCTGTCCGTATCCAGCAGTTCGGTGAGCATACGGTCATCCATTTCCGGTGCGCTGATCTGCAGAAAGGACACGGCACAGAATTTATCCGCCATCGTGAACTTCCGTGCTTCACCGAAGCGGAAGGAAGATGGTGCGATAAAATCCTGAACCGACAGGCCGGAAGGGGCAAGCCAGCTCCATTCAAAGGCAAACCGTTCCCCGTCCGGGTGCAGGATGCCGTGGAGCATTTCCAGCCACTCCTTGCCGCCAAGCTCCTTTGCCAAAGCACCCATGACCTTGAAATGGTTAAGGGCGTCCATGATGATCCGGGAAAATCGTGCCCGTGCGGTTTTGCTGTCCCGTGCCTCAATGGTGAGGGTCAGATACTTTGTTTTGATAAGACCGTTGTTGCCCCGTTCAAGCTGCTTGCGGAGCATTTGCGTGTAAAGCTCACGGATATGGTCGAAGTGATCTCCCTGCGCCGCGATCTCGATACGCTTCACAAAATCCTCCCGGTTCATGCGGCGGCTCACAAGAGATAGCTGCATTCCGATAGAAGCGTCATGGGCGTTATACATATCGCAGAGGGCTTCAAAGATCGCCGTCTGATCGTCAGGTTTCGCAAGCTGATAATTCACATCCTCGAACTCGATACACTTCGACCAGGTGTGGACGTCCAGCTTGCACAGACCGTCCGGGTACATCTGGCGGAACGGTAAGGTGTCCTGTGCGGAATGTACCTTGCCGTCGCCTCTGGCGGTTTCCAGGATACGGCTGATCTCACGCTTTTCTGCGGCGGTCAGCTTTACCGTGGGTTTTGCCGCCTGCCGTGCCTGCGGCTCTGGCTTTCGCTTTCTGAACAATGGCTTTCACCTCCTTTTCCGCCTGGGCCTGCCGCTCCAGGGCTGCGTAGAAATTGTTTGTCTGGTAAGGCCGTTCCTTCGTCCGCAGGAACATACAGCGGATGACCTGTCCGGCCACCACCTCCAGGGGTTGACCATGCCGCTCATACATGGCGAGTAGAAAGAACGGGAGCATGACGATAATCATGCAGAACGCGGCGGCGCTGTTGCTGGCCGTGCGTCTGAGCAAAAAGAAAAGCGGTACTCCGATGAGTGCCGCCGCTCCGAAACATATAAGCTGCCGTTTGGTAAGCCCAAACAGCACTTTGGATTTTACTTTCGTCAAATCCTTTGGAATGGTTACATACGCCAATTTATCAAGCCTCCTTAATGCGCTCCGAACAGGCTCTTAGAGAGGCTGCCGGTCTTGAACAGGGCGAAGCACAGCAGGACCGTGTAGCCCATGCAGGCCCATATCGCGCCTGAGATATTTCCGTCCGTGGCGATACTCTGTACCAAAACAGAGTAGATTCCCACGCACACCATGATTAGAAATGCCTGGAACGCCAATGCAAACAGGGATTTCAAGTAGTTCTGTCCTGTATGGCTCCAATCCCGGTTCGTCATAGTGGCAAGCGGAATCGGTCCAACGGAAGTTGTCAAATACACCTCGATCATGCGGCCGTAGATGACAAGCATGATACAGATGGAAAGGGCGTTCATGGTAAGTCCCACAAAAAGGGACTGGAACCACAGCCCGAACAGTTCTCCCGTGCCCAGGGCTTCAAGCTGCGCCTCCATATCCGTGATGACGCTGCTGATATCAATGGAGGTATTCCCAATGATGACGCCTGCGCTGCTGTTCACAACGCTTTGCCCCACATCGAAGATACCCATGACGATATTCCATGTGTTCGTCACAATGAGAACGGCACAGAAAGTCTTGAAAATCCACTTGAAGAACATCCAGGTATCTACATCGTGCAGATTGTTTTTCTCTGTCACAAGCTGGATCAGCTCATAACACATTACGAATGTCAGGATAACCCCGGCGATTGGAACGATCACCGTTTCAGAGAGGTTTCGGATCATAGAAAAGACGCCGCTGTTCCATGCCAGCGGCGTCTGTCCCACTTCACCGGCGATCTCGCCTACTTTGGTATTGACCGTATCGAACATGCCCGACAGGTTTCCCGTGATCCCCTCGATGAGCAGCCCTCGGAGCCATTCATCGAGTTTGTCGAGTATGCCGCCCATAAGCGATCACCGCCGGACGATCAACCGAACAGGCCGGAGAGCAGAGGTACAAGGGTGATGCCGATGAGGGCGACACCGCCGCCGGCCATCAACTGTTTCATACCCTGGCTTTTGGAAGCAGGGTTGTCCTGGCCGTAACCTTCCAGAAGGTTGATAACGCCCCAGATACCAAGACCTGCGCCCAGGGCCACTACGAGAGTCTGCAAAACACCAACTGCACTGTTGAAAAATTCCATAAAATAATCCTCCTAAAAAATGTTTTTGATTTTGGGTTAAGTTGTTGCGTCAATCTCGTACACATCGAAGGTGTCCGTGGGTTTTACCACGGCACGTTGCTTCTTCATGTACCGCTCCATGTCAAAGACATTTTTAGGGTCGGCGTCGGCCGTGTATCTGTAATTCGGGTGTCGGGTGAGGTCGTACTTGTCCGAAAGGAACGGGCGCACGCCCCGCAGCATGAAGATACACTTGCCGCCGTCCATCACTGCCAATTCGTCTTGGGTCATCAACTCCTTTCCTAATTTCTGATAACTGAGGCCGTGGGAAACCTGGCTGCCCCGGTTTTCGGACTGGTTATAGAGATCAATGGTCTCTTTTCCCAGCAGCTCCGAAATTTCCTTGAGGGTGGATTTCTCTTTGCCTCCCAAAAACAAGGTGCTGTCACAGTTACCGACGATGGTATCTGCCGCGTCCTTGTAGATGGTCTTTAGCTGACTCTGCGACTGCAAAATAATAGAAGCCGATATCTCACGGCTTCGGATGGTGGCAATCAGCTTATCGAAGTTCGGTATCTGGCCGATGTTGGCAAACTCGTCCAGGATCAGACGGACATGGATAGGCAGCCGCCCGCCGTAGAAGTCATCCGCCTTGTCGCAGAGCAGATTGAAAAGCTGACTATACATGAGGGCGGCCACGAAATTGAAAGTGCTGTCCGTATCTGACAGGATCACAAACAGCGCCGTCTTTTGGTCGCCCAGGGTATCCAGTTCCAGTTCGTCATATTCCATCAGGTCCCGCAGCTCCTTGATATCGAAGGGAGCAAGCCGGGCACCACAGGAAATGAGAATGGATTTTAAGGTCTTGCCGGCAGCCATCTTGAATTTGCGGTACTGCTTGACGGCAAAGTGGTCCGGCTCCCGTTCCTCCAACTGAGAAAAGAGCAGGTCCACCGGGCTTTGATAAGTTTCGTCATCCTCTCTGGCTTCACTGGCATTGATAAGGTCCAGAAGTGTGATGAAGTTCTTTTCTTCCTCCGTGGCCTCGTACCAGATGTAGCCGATCAGTGCGGAATAATAGAGGCGTTCTGCTTTGACCCAGAAATCTTCCGAAGATTTTTCGCCTTCGCCCTTCGTGTTCATAATCAGGGCGTTCACCAGCTTTAAGATATCTTTCTCTGATCGGATATAAGCCAGCGGATTGTATTTCATGGATTTTCGGAAGTTTATCAGGTTGAGGCACTTGATACGGTATTTCTTCCGTTCCAGGAAAGCGCCGATCTCCGGCAGCAAGGTTCCTTTCGGATCAGTGCAGACATAGGACGAATGAGCTTGCAGCAGCGACGGCTTACAGAAGAACCGCGTCTTGCCGCTGCCGGAACCGCCGATCACCAGAATGTTTTTATTTCTGGCATACTTCGGCTGCTTTGGACGGCTCGCCATCGTGATCCGTTCCGTCTGCGTCATGGGGATGTTCTGGAAAAAGTCCTTGTCCATGTAGGGAGCAATATCCGCCGCCGTACCCCAGCGGGCAGAACCATACTCGATCCCGTGGCGATACTTCTTAGCGTTCTTGCCTTTCAGGTAGACCGCCATGCGAAGGACCACCGCACCGGCTATGCCGATCAGCAGGTCCGTGGGATGGAAACTGAGCCACGGGGAGGAAAGCGCTGCCGTGAAGCCGTCCCCGATGGAAAGTAGCTTGCCGGAGAGGTCAGAACCGGGCGCAAGCCGGAAAGCCTGTGCCAGCTTATCGAAGGGATACACGAACAGAAGATACGGAAAGTTCAGTAAAAACAGTTTTTTCATATCTGCACGCTCCGATCTTTGACCTTTACTTTCTCCCGGTCAATGGTGCGGTGTTCCGTTTTCTCTGCTGCCTGTTCCTTCGCCTGGGTCAGCCGCTCCCGGATGGATGGCTTTTCCTCACGGCTTATTTTCCGGCTGGCAAACTCCTGAAACGCCGCTGTGATGGCATCCGCGTCCCGGCTTTTGAAAAAGACCAGGTAACGGGGCTGCTCTGCGGCGGTGTCTTTCTTCAAGGCAAAATCCACATGGTATTTCTTCGCTACACGGGAGAAAGCCTTGATATTCTTGTCACTGATCTCGATATTGGCAAGACCGGCGTTCTGGCTGGCAAGCTGTTTAAGGCTCTGCCTGCCGCGGTAGATTTTGGGCTTCTGGCTTTTCTGGATTTCCTCCAGGAACTTTTTGACGGCTTTTTCAAAGACTTGCTCGCTTAGCTTGGCTCCGTCAACAATGAGCGTTACGGCGCCCCGCGTTACTTCCTCCTGCATTTAGCCTCGCCCCCTTTGCCCGTCCCCGTACATATCGTGCTGCACCAGGGAAGAATAGTAGCTGTTGATGGTGGTCGGGGCGTTATACAGTGCCGCCAGAAGGTATTTCTTGATATTGCGGACATAGGTGGTGTTGTCCTTCATGCAGTCCATGACATACTGAACATGGGAGCTGTCCAGCTTCATAAACCGGGACTTTACCACCTCCGCCGGATAATCGTCTCCGGCAATGCGGATGACTTTGCGGGCAGAACATACGGTATCCACGATCAGGTCAACGATCTCGTCAAGCTGCTCACGGTCGATATGGCTGTCCTGCACCAGATAGCTGTACTCGATGTTGTCCAAAATCACTTCACGATAACATTCTCTGGCTCCCATCCGATCCATTCCCATCCTTGCCCCTGCGGGGGTAGGGGGATTTGATTGGATAGGATTTGATATCTCCGTACTTGATAAATCAGTCTTTGTTTGATTAGTATTTAATTGTGCGGGGTTTTCCGTACACGGTTCCGCCGTATCCGGGATACCCATATCCGGGTTTTCCGTATATGGCTTTGCCGTACCCGGTAAAGGCGTACCTGGGCTTGACGGCGGTTCGCACTGAGGCATTTCGTAAATGACATACTCGGTATCCGTGATCTTGCCTTTTTCATCCCGAAGCTGTGTGCGCCGGATATACCCGTGGGTTTCCAGCTCCTTCAATGCCGCACCGATGCTGTCCACACCTTCCCGACAGATCGCCGCAAGCCCTCTGGTGGTGTAATTCCACTCGTCAGGGAGCGACAACATCATGGACAGCAGCCCTTTGGATTTCAGGGTCAGCGTCCGATCTTTCAAGTGATGGTTCGACATGACCGTATAATCACGGGTCTTTTCAATACGAAAAACAGCCATCTTCGCACCTCCTTCCTGTGAAAATAAAAAGTGTTGATTTTGAGTGGTTTATCCGTCTGTATGCCTCCGTAGCTTCCCGCATGGGAAAACATCCACGTCCTGTCCAGAACGCAAGCCACAGAGGAAGAAACAGAAGATTTTCCGCTGATTTTGATACATTTTGGGGGCGGCTACCTCTCACGGTCTTTATGGTCATAGTGGAGATCGCCGGAAAGCACCTTCGCATGGTTACGGATTTTGATGTGTCCCTTTTCCTGATTTTCCAAAGCCTTGCTGTATCCGGCGTCAGTCAGGAACAGGCGCATTTTCTCACCCTTCCAGCCAACAGGCGAGTCATGGGTAAGAACATCAAAGACGATCATGTGTCTGGTCGCCGGGTCGAAACGCTCCAAAGCCATAATGTCATGGCCGGATAACTTCTGCGCCCCGGATTGCTGTCTGGCCTCTGCCAGCATTTCCCCGATGGTGCGGGCTTTCTCCGGCAGACGGTATTCGGCCTGCACCTTGCGGATCAAATCCATGCACTCCTGATCCGACAGGGGGCGGAGCTTGTCCAGAAGGCCTTCCGCCGTTTCTTTCGTTGCCGGGTTCGGCGCATAGCGCCATGTCATGTAAATCTCATTCAGGGCAGCGTTCTGATTGGTACTTTCAATCTGAAACACCATCCTCATTTCTGCTTCTGTCAGTTTCATTGCCAGCCTCCTTCAAAAATGGGTATAAAAAAACGCCATAGGTTTTTTGAGCCTACGGCGTTTCTTGCGATATTCACAATTCTAAACTTTCCAGCCACTCGTCAAAAGATTTCTTGGAAACGCGGATCGCATTGCCTATGCGGACGATCCTGAACTCCTCCTGCTTGACGAGCTGATATGCGGTTGTGCGGCCAATGTTGAGCATGGCTGCAATCTGTTCCACGGTATATGTGCGCGGTTCCGGCAGTGACTTTTTCTCTTTCTTGTCCATAGTAACCTCCATGTATTTGCCTTGTCATTTTGACTAAGGGAGTGAAGAATGGCAGTAGCAATCGGCTTTGGCTGGGTGTCCTCTTGCTAAGAATTTGCTAATAGGACCACCCAACGGACACATAAAACTGCGTCAAAATAGGTGTTTTGCATCATAAAGTTCGTTTACTACAAGTCATTCTGCGTAAGGGATGATATTGGAAGTTACATCCGAACCGTGTATCACATGGTAAGCCATACTCCTAAGCACTAGTTGAGGGTTCGATTCCCCCTGGGAACATCCGAAAAAAGCAGTAATGATTGAAAAAAATCATTGTTGCTTTTTTGTTTTGGTTGGAAATTTCACCATTACCCATTTCCAATTACTATCAATTACCTGTTCCCTTCTCCTATTCATATACTTTTCCTTGCGTTCCAATTTTATGTCTTCTATAATAAGGTATAGAAACAGCTATACATTCCAAATGATAAGGAGGCAGCCGCTATGAAAAAAATAATAACTACAATCCTTTGCCTTATGCTGACACTTCTTTTCGTCGGCTGCGGAAAAGCCGATACCTCAGAGGTAGAAATCGATTATGGAACCTCTTCCCTTTATTCAAAAGAAGACATGGACGCCGCCATTAAGGTTATACGAAAACAGTTCCGTTCCTTTGAAGGCTGCGAATTACATAGCCTCTCCTATATATCCGATGAATCCTCCTGGCTGTCTGTTGGTTCCAGTCAGTTCCATATTGATAGCGGCATAACAATTTGTTACT
>OHSB01000349.1_pt1 | contig 12705 bp, 14 predicted proteins | sample 1578591 | NCBI WGS metagenome assembly OHSB01 (sample SAMEA3879508, study PRJEB24766) | human gut metagenome | biome: human-associated habitat; feature: feces | place: USA | collected 1985/1987 | reverse complement strand
ATGCCGGAGCCCATGTTGTAGAGCAGCAGTCCCATGACGCCGGCGAAGTAGATGGTCAGGTACGCCGTCTGATCCGGCGCCACCTCCGCCGGTGTTTTCATCAGCTCCAGCATCAGCGGCGTCATGGCGATGCCCACACCGGTGAACACCACGCCCATGATGACGGTGAGCAGCATGGCGGTGTGGACGGCCTCACGGACCTTTTCCGGGCGGTGAGCGCCGTAGTACTGGCTGATGACCACGCCGGCGCCGCTGGACATACCCAGAAAGAAGCCGATGAGCGTGTTGATGATGGGCGTCACCGTTCCCACGGCGGAGAAGGCCTCGTTGCTGACGAAGTTGCCCACCACCCATGTGTCCACCATGTTGTACAGCTGCTGGAACAGATTGCCCGCCAGCAGCGGCAGGGCAAAGCGGACGAGGTGCCGCGTGGTGCTGCCCTGCGTCATGTCCACATCGTAGCGGGCGTGATGCCGCGCATGGTGGTGCAGATGGAAGTGGAAGTGATGCTGCATGATACTCTCTCTTTCGTACAAAACTGCCTTTTACAGTATCATACCATTCATATCCCGTATTTTCAACGGGGAATATGTATCAGAAACTCCTCTACCTCCGCCGGACGCATGATGGACACCTCGTAGGCTGTCCGCTCCGTCAGCACGCCGTTCTCGTTTTTTGTGTAGACCCGGCTCTGGACGCGGCCCTCCACCGTGAGCCGCTGACCGGTGTGCATATCCGCCGTCTGGGCGGCCACTGCGCCCCACGCGATGCACGGCAGGTAGTCCGCCCGGCCATACCGCCGGTTCACCGCCAGAATGATGTCGCAGATCTCCCGCCCCAGCGGCGTCCGCCGCGGCACCGGCGTCTTGCACAGCACACCGGACAGCTGGATCTGGTTGAAGGGACTCTCACCGCCGGGGGTGAGCTGGTGGGCGAACACGGAGATCACCAGACGGCTGCCCTGCCCGCTCTTGTTGTTGAAGGAGCGGAGCTGGCCGATGACCGTCACCGTATCGCCCGCCGCCACCGGCACGGCGTCCAGCAGCGCCTTGGGGACGATGACCGGCAGCTTGTCCGCCTGCCCGGACAGGCGCAGCACCGACAGGGTGAACCGGTAAAAGGCGCAGCCGTGGTTGATGTGGGACAGGACGGGGGCGTCCGCCGCCTGTCCGCAGAGATGGACGCGGTTGTAATTCAGTTCCATAATTTGAACACCTCGTTTGTTGAGATGTCCCACCCTATGCTGTGGAAAGCGGAAACATACCACTTTTCAAACGGCAAAAACTGTGTCATAATACCCGCAAAGGAGTGTGATCCCATGCGCTATAAAGGCAAGGTCTACCGGCCGCCCAGCGAGGCGTACAGCCTCATCGTGCAGGTGACCTACGGGTGCAGCCACAACCGCTGCGCCTTCTGTGATATGTACGATGACAAGCATTTTTCCATGCGCCCCATGGCGGAGATCCGGGAGGATTTTGAGCTGGCGCGGCGGGTCTACCGCCGGGTGGAGCGGGTCTTTCTGGCTGACGGCGACGCTCTCATGCGCCGCACGGAGGATCTGGTGGAGATCCTGGGGCTGGTGTACGGCCTGTTTCCGGAGTGCGAGCGGGTCACCTGCTACGCCTCGCCCGCCAGCCTGCAGGTCAAGAGCGAGGATGACCTGCGCCTGCTGCGGAGCAAGGGCCTGCAGATGGTGTATATGGGGCTGGAGTCCGGGTGCAACGCGGTGCTGGAGAAGATGCAGAAGGGCCACACGGCGGCGGAGATCGTGGCGGCGGGACAGAAAGCCCGGCGGTGCGGGCTGGCGCTGTCGGTGACGGCCATCTCCGGGCTGGGGAGCGTGGCACACTGGCGGGAGCACGCCGCAGACACGGCCAGAGCCGTCAGCGAAATGAAGCCGGACTATCTGGGGCTGCTGACGTTGATGGTAGAGCCGGGAACGCCGCTGGAGACGTGGGTGAAGGACGGCGGCTTTACGCTGCTCACCCCGGCGGAGGTGCTGAAGGAGACGGAGCTGTTTTTGCAGAACGTGGACAGCGAGGGTACCGTGTTCCGCGCCAACCACGCCAGCAACTACCTGACGCTGAAGGGTACCCTCAACGGCGACCGGGACGCCCTGCTGGGGCAGATCGGCGCGGCGTTGGCGGGGCGGCGGGACCTGAAACCGGAGTTTTTGCGGGCGTTGTGAGAAAACCCCTTGACATCCGGGAAAAAGGTGTTACAATAGCCCCATATTCAGAAACCATTGAGTAAGAGAAGTACCTGCACGGGAAACTTTCAGAGAGCGGCGCAGCGGTGGAAGCGCGGCAGCGGAACGTGCGGCGAATGGCCTTACGAGGGCGGGGAGAAAGCCTGCAAGGGCGAGTAATACCCGACGGCAGCCGCGGCCGTTACCCCGGCGGAGCGCATGACCGTGCGTGCAGAGCGGGCATTTCGCCAATTTGGGTGGTACCGCAGGAACGTAGCTTACGTCCTGTCCCATGGAATTCCATGGGACAGGACGTTTTTTTGTTATCTCATAAAATTTGTCATACAGAAAGGAAACATCATCATGGGAAAGATCATCCTCACCGGCGACCGCCCTACCGGACGCCTCCACGTCGGCCACTACGTCGGCTCTCTGCGCAACCGCGTGATGCTGCAAAACAGCGGCAAATTTGAGAAGCTGTTCTTCATGATCGCCGACGCACAGGCCCTCACCGACAACTTTGACCATCCCCAGAAGGTGCGGGAGAACATCATGCAGGTGGCGCTGGACTATCTGTCCTGCGGCATCGACCCCGCCAAATCCACCATTCTGGTGCAGTCCCACATCAGCGAGCTGACGGAGCTGACGTTCTACTACATGAATCTGGTGACGCTGGCACGGCTGGAGCGGAACCCCACCGTCAAGGCAGAGATCCAGCTCCGCGGCTTCAACCACAGCATCCCCATGGGTTTTCTGACCTACCCCGTCAGCCAGACGGCGGACATCACCGCTTTCATGGCGGACACCGTGCCGGTGGGCGAGGATCAGCTGCCCATGCTGGAGCAGGCCCGCGAGATCGTCCGCCGCTTCAATGAGCTGTACGGCGAGACGCTGGTGGAGCCCACGGCGCTGCTGCCCGATAACGCCGCCTGCCTGCGTCTGCCCGGCACCGACGGCAAGGCCAAGATGAGCAAGTCCCTGGGCAACTGCATCTACCTGTCCGACGAGCCGGACGACATCCGCACCAAGATCATGGGGATGTACACCGACCCCAACCACCTGCAGGTGTCCGACCCCGGCAACACCAAGGATAACCCGGTGTTCCTGTATCTGGACGCCTTCTGCACCGACGAGCACTTTGCCCGCTACCTGCCGGACTACGCCAATCTGGACGAGCTGAAGGCCCACTATGAGCGGGGCGGCCTGGGCGATGTGAAGGTGAAGAAGTTCCTGAACAACGTGCTGCAGGAGACGCTGGAGCCCATCCGTACCCGCCGGCAGGAGCTGGCCAAGGACCCCGACGCTATCATGGAGATCCTGCGGCAGGGCAGCGGCGTGGCCAAGGAGGCGGCGGCCCAGACGCTGGACAAGGTGAAGCACGCCATGCAGATCGACTATTTCGCATAATTCGTACAAACAGCGAGACCCCGCACCACGCGGTATTATGATTTAGGAGGCAACTAAGATGAAAGACACGACCACTATCCCCTACAAGATCTACCTCACTGAGGACGAGCTGCCTCGGAACTGGTACAACGTGCGTGCGGATATGACCAACAAGCCCGCGCCCCTGCTGAACCCCGGCACGCTCCAGCCCATGACGGCGGAGGAGCTGGGCCATGTGTTCTGCGATGAGCTGGTGAAGCAGGAGTTGGACGATACCACCGCGTATATCCCCATCCCTCAGGAGATACGGGATTTTTACAAGATGTACCGCCCGTCCCCGCTGGTGCGCGCCTACTGTCTGGAGGAGAAGCTGGACACCCCCGCCCACATCTACTACAAGTTCGAGGGCAACAACACCTCCGGCAGCCATAAGCTGAACTCCGCCATCGCACAGGCGTATTACGCCAAGGAGCAGGGGCTGCGGGGCGTTACCACCGAGACGGGCGCCGGGCAGTGGGGTACGGCGCTGAGCATGGCCTGCGCCTACCTGGGGCTGGACTGCCGTGTGTTCATGGTCAAGTGCTCCTATGAGCAAAAGCCCTTCCGCCGGGAGGTCATGCGTACCTACGGCGCCAACGTGACGCCGTCCCCCTCCGACACCACCGAGGTGGGAAGAAAAATTCTGGCGGAATTTCCCGACACCACCGGCTCTCTGGGCTGCGCCATCAGTGAGGCAGTGGAGGCCGCCGCCAGCCGGGAGGGGTACCGCTATGTGCTGGGCAGCGTCCTCAATCAGGTGCTGCTGCACCAGTCCATCATCGGTCTGGAGACCATGGCGGCGCTGGAGAAGTACCACATCAAGCCCGATACCATCATCGGCTGCGCCGGCGGCGGCTCCAATCTGGGCGGCCTCATCTCCCCCTTTGTGGGGAAGATGCTCCGGGGCGAGGCGGATTACCGCATCATCGCCGTGGAGCCGGCCTCCTGCCCCAGCCTGACCCGGGGCGTGTTCCGCTACGACTTCTGCGACACCGGCAAGATCTGTCCCATGGCCAAGATGTACACGCTGGGCAACGGCTTCATCCCCTCCGCCAACCACGCCGGCGGCCTGCGCTACCACGGTATGAGCAGCGTTGTCAGCCAGCTGTACCACGACGGCTATCTGGAGGCGCGCAGCGTGGAGCAGACCGCTGTGTTTGAGGCGGCGGAGCTGTTCGCCCGCTGTGAGGGCATCCTGCCTGCGCCGGAGAGCAGCCACGCCATCCGCGTGGCCATGGACGAGGCGCTGAAGTGCAGGGAGACGGGGGAGGCGCGCACCATCGTGCTGGGTCTCACCGGCACCGGCTACTTCGACATGGTGGCCTATGGCAAGTACAACGACGGGGTGATGAGCGACACCATCCCCACCGACGAGGAGCTTGCCCGCGGCTTTGCCACCATTCCTGACTTCCCCGGCAACGAATAAGGACGATTTACGGGAAAAAGACCGCCGAAAGGCGGTCTTTTTTTATATTACCTATGTAACTGTCATAGTCTTTACTGGGGAACATTGTCTGTGTCTGTCTTGCCTATTTCCCCATTGTTCTGCGCACCTATCTTCCTTTGCTTAACTTTCCTAACATACCTGGTTACCGAAATCAAAGCAAGTGCTATCAACAAGGCCGCCGTTACCAGAAACAGGAACTCCCTCACATAGGAATAACTGTACATATATTCGTTTCCATTATAGACTCTATTGCCATTATGCAGCACAGAAAAAAGAACGAAAGTCACAAGCTCTGTCGGCGCTACAATCGCCGGGAGTATCGTTAGTTTCATTTTATCACCTGCAATCACCTGAATAATATAGATGACTACTCCTACCAACATGCAAATAAGTAAAGTCCATCCAAGCCAATTAGAATCCAAATTAGTCCTATCGATGAGAGAGCAAGATCTTCTTTCTATGATTCTAATTCCAAGAAAGCTGGCATTATAAACTTCGCGCGTATACATCCCCGGGAGGAAAAACAAGAGCGCTACAACACTCTGTATCACAACTGCCAATATATTTCGAGTGGTTGTTTTCATACTACATTCTCCTCATTTCTGTACTTCGTTGAATTTCAGTCCCTTTTCACACAATTGGCGAACAGCCTCAACAAAATACGGCAATTTGTTTTCCTGCTGATACGCTTCGATCCGTCGTATCAAGTCGGCATCCCTCGCCACAAATGCTATCTGCTTACCCACAGTCTCATCTCCTCCCTCCTTCTCATATTGATTTCGTCTCCTTACTATATAACATTTTGTTTTATGTGTCAAGATAACAAAATGTTTTGTCTATACTTTTGCGTAAAGCTTTAGAAAGGGGCGGCACGAATGTATAGACGCATCCGCGATCTGCGCGAGGACAAGGACTTGTACCAGAAAGACCTTGCGGAATATTTGAGGTGTACGCAGGTCTGCTACTCTCACTATGAAATGGGCAAGCGTGATATTCCCACGGATGTACTGATAAAGCTGGCGGATTTCTACCACACCAGTACAGATTATCTGCTGGGGCGCACGGACGAGAGGAAACCTTATCCGGAAAGACATAAGGCGTAAAGAAAGGCCGCCCTCCGGCGGTCTTTTTCCTGCGGAATCTTGACAACGGCGACTCCGGCGGGTAGAATACTAAGTCGGCATCTACTCTATAATAAGCAAAGGAATGGTATGTATCTATGGCTAAGGATCAGAGAAATGTGGAAGCGATCACTCCCATGGAGGAGGATTTCACCAAGTGGTATACGGACATCTGCCTGAAGGCGGAGCTGGTGGACTATGCCAGCGTCAAGGGCTTTCTGATCCTTCGACCTTACGGCTATGCCATCTGGGAGAATATTCAGAAGTACATGGACACGGAGTTCAAGAAGACCGGTCACGTCAACGTGGCCATGCCCGTCCTGATCCCTGAGAGCCTTCTGAAGAAGGAGGGCGAGCTGGTGGAGGGCTTCGCGCCTGAGGTGGCATGGGTCACCCACGGCGGCAGCGAGCCGCTGGAGGAGCGTCTGGCGTTCCGTCCCACCTCCGAGACCATGTTCTGCGACCACTGGGCCCATGTGCTCCACAGCTACCGGGAGCTGCCCATGCTGTATAACCAGTGGTGCAGCGTCATCCGCTGGGAAAAGACCACCCGCCCCTTCCTGCGCAGCCGCGAGTTCTGGTGGCAGGAGGGTCACACCATCCACGAGACGGCGGCCGAGGCGGAGGCAGAGACGGAGCAGCAGCTCAACTGCTACGCCGATATGTGCAAAAACGCGCTGGCCATGCCCGTGGTGAAGGGCCGCAAGACCGACAAGGAAAAGTTTGCCGGTGCCGAGGCCACCTACACCATCGAAGCCATGATGAAGGACGGCAAGGCTCTGCAGAGCGGTACCAGCCACTACTTCGGCGATAAGTTCAGCAAGGCCTATGACGTGACCTTCACCGGCCGCGACAACCAGCTGCATCATCCGTTCCAGACCAGCTGGGGCGTTTCCACCCGTCTGGTGGGTGCCATCATCATGACCCACGGCGACGACGACGGCCTGATCCTGCCCCCGGCAGTGGCCCCCATCCAGGTCGTGGTCGTGCCCATCGCCGCCCACAAGCCCGGCGTTTCCGAGAAAGCTGCAGAGCTGGCCGAGAAGATCAGCAAGTACGCCCGCGTCAAGCTGGACGACAGCGACAACGCTCCCGGCTGGAAGTTCTCTCAGTGGGAGATGAAGGGCGTGCCCCTCCGTCTGGAGATCGGCCCCAAGGACCTCGAAAAGAATCAGTGCGTCCTCGTCCGCCGCGATACCCGCGAGAAGATCTTCGTCTCTCTGGACGAGCTGGAAACTGCCATCCCCGCCCAGTTGGAGGCCCTGCGCAAGGACCTGTACGAGCGCGCTCTTGCCAACCGTGAGAAGCGCACCTGGGCTGCCACCACCATGGACGAGGTCAAGGAGCTGGCCAAGGCCAACACCGGCTACATCAAGACCATGTGGTGCGGCGACCTGGCCTGCGAGATGAAGATGAAGGAAGAAGTCGGCCTGTCCAGCCGCTGCATGCCCTTTGAGCAGGAGCACCTGAGCGATGTCTGCCCCTGCTGCGGCAAGCCCGCCACCAAGATGGTCTACTGGGGCATCGCCTACTAAGCCGCCCCATAGTCAGAGCCTGATCAGATGAAAAAAGCAGCTTTCCCGTTGGGCGGGAGAGCTGCTTTTTTGTGTCTGTCTATTGACAACCATGTATCTACTGTATATACTGTAAATATACAGACGCAACGGAGGCGGCAGACATGAATCTCTTCATCGATAACAAGAGCGGTGCACCCATCTACGAGCAGCTCTACACCCAGATCAAGAACCAGATTTTGAGCGGGGAACTGCAGCCGGAGGAAGCGATGCCGTCCATCCGGGGGCTGGCGCGGGACCTGCGCATCAGCGTTATCACCACAAAGCGGGCCTACGATGAGCTGGAACAGGAGGGTTTTTTGTATGCGGTGCCCGCCAAGGGCTTTTTCGTGGCAGCGAAAAACACCGAGCTGCTCCGGGAAGAGAACCTGAAAAAAATCGAAGCACACCTGACGGAAGCCGTCCGGCTGGCGGCACCCTGCGGGCTGACCAAACAGGAACTGACCGAAATGTTGGAATTGCTGTGGGAGGAATGAACCATGAACGCATTAGAACTGCACGGCCTTGAAAAGCACTACCCGGATTTTGCGCTGGGGCCCATTGATCTGGAACTGCCCGGCGGCACAGTCTGCGGGCTGATCGGTGAGAACGGCGCGGGCAAGAGCACGACCATTAAGCTGATTCTGGACATGATCGACGGGGACGCTGGCACTGTGAAGCTGTTCGGACAGGAGGGGATCACCCCGCTTGCCAAAGCCGATATCGGCGTGGTGCTGGGCGGCGAGGGCATCCCCACCTGCCTGACCGCGCCGCAGGTGGGTAAAGTGATGGCGGGCATCTATCCCAATTGGGATGCCGCCACCTACGCCGACTGGTGCCGCCGCTTTGACCTTCCGGAGAACAAGAAGTACGGCGACTACTCCACCGGCATGAAGATGAAGCAGTGCCTTGCCGTGGCACTTTCTCATCACCCCAAGCTGCTGCTGTTGGACGAAGCCACCAGCGGCCTAGATCCGGTGGTACGGGATGAGCTTATCGATCTGCTGCTGGACTTTGTGCGGGATGAGAACCATGCAATTTTGATCTCGTCCCACATCGTCAGCGATCTGGAAAAGCTCTGCGATACCATTGCCTTTCTGCACAAGGGGAAGCTCCTGCTCTGTGAGGACAAGGACACGCTGCGGGAGGAGTACGCCCTCTGGCACGGCACTGCCGGGCAATTGGAGGAGCTGGATAAAAACGCCATCGTCAGCCGTCGGGTGACAGCCTACGGGGCCGAGGCACTGGTGAAGAGGGAACTTGTCCCGGCGGGCAGCACCCTGACACCGGTGAGCATCGAAGAACTGTTCGTTTTGATGGTGAAAGGGGAGAATGTGCGATGAAAGGTTTGCTGTTGAAGGATTGGTATCAGGTCAGAACCAGTATGAAAACCATGTACCTGACGGTTGCATTTGTGCTGGTGATCTGGGTGCTCAGCACATCGAACGCCTATGTGTTCCCGGTGAGTTATGCGGCCATTTTTCTGGGCATCCTGCCGGTGAACCTGCTCACCTACGACCAGAGCGTCGGTTGGGTGGAGTATGGCCGGACGCTTCCGGTGAGCAAAAAGACGCTGGTGGCGGAAAAATACCTCATCGGTCTGTTCTGCGCTGCGGCGGCTGTTGTAATCGGAGGACTGTTCGTAACGGTGATCCCTCTGCGTACCGGAACGGCCCCGGACGAGGATGTGCTGTCCCTGCTGGCGGGCAGTGTGTGTGCCATCCTGCTGATCAACGGTATTTCCCTGCCGCTGCTGTACCGCTTTGGGGCCGAAAAAGCCCGCATGATCTACGTCCTGACCTTTGCCGGACTGGGTGCCCTGCTGGGCGGCGGCGGTGCCGTGATGGATGAACTGCAGCAGAACGGCACGGGAAGTGGATCGCTTCCTGTGCCCCTCTGGCTGGCCGCAGTGCTTCTGCTGGCGGTACTGGCCCTGTATGCCGTGTCTTGGCGGGTGTCGGTGGCATGGTATGGAAAGTATAAGAAGTAGGCTTTTCTTTGTGCAATATAGCAATAATCTGGTAAAAAAACTGTAAAAGGGGTTGAAAAATCCGCCCGGCCGTAGTATCATAACGGGGCCGAAGGGCAAATCTTTTTACAGGAGGCGTTTGATTTCCATGTCCAGTGACCATACGGATCACCCTAAACAACGCTCCTCCTGCGATGCGGGCAAGGCGAACGAGTCTGCCGCGTCCTGAACTGCATGTGCCCATGATACACCGCAGGAGGTCGATCCCGACTGACGCGGTGTATTTTTTATGCCCGGAATGGGCAGGGAGGGAACCAAGATGCAGAAGAAAAACTACCAAGAAGAGATCCTGAACCTCATCCACAGCGGCCTTCCGCAGCAGGAACTGGCTGAGCGTCTGTCCGACTACCACGAGAACGACCTTGCCGATGCGCTGGCGGCCCTGACGCCGGACGAGCGTCAGAAGCTGTATGCGGTGCTGGGTGTCGAGCGAGTGGCCGAGATCTTCTCCTACCTCGACGATGCGGAGCCGTACCTGAAAGAACTGCCCTCCGAGAAGGCCGCGAAGGTCGTCTCGAACATGGACTCGGACGATGCAGTGGACGTGCTGGATGACCTCGAAGAAGAGGATAAGGACAAGATCGTCAAACAACTGGATCAGGACTCCGCCGAGGATGTCCGGATGCTGCTCTCCTACGGTGAGGACGAGATCGGCAGCAGCATGACCACCAACTACATCTGCATCCGGAAGGACATGACCATCCGGCAGGCCATGAGTGAGCTGGTGAAGCAGGCGGGCGAGAACGACAACATCTCCACCCTTTACGTCGTGGACAAGGAAGACAAGTTCTACGGTGCCATCGACCTGAAAGACCTCATCATTGCCCGGGCAGAGGACAGCCTCGAAAAGCTCATTGCCCGGTCCTACCCCTATGTGACCGACCACGAAAAGATCAGCGACTGCATCGACCGCATCGTAGACTACGCCGAGCGCTCTCTGCCTGTCCTGAACGATGCCGGCGAGCTGGTGGGCATCATCACCTCGGCGGATGTCGTCGAACTGGTCGATGACGAGATGGGCGACGATTACGCAAAGCTGGGCGGCCTGACCAGCGAAGAAGATTTGAACGAGGGCGTCTTCGAGAGTGTCAAGAAGCGCCTGCCCTGGCTGATCGCTCTGCTCTTCCTCGGGATGCTGGTGTCCTCGGTGGTGGGTGCCTTTGAGTCGGTGGTGGCTGTCCTGCCCATCGTCATCTGCTTCCAGTCCATGGTGCTGGATATGGCCGGCAACGTCGGTACGCAGTCGCTGGCCGTGACGATCCGTGTGCTGGTGGATGAGAACCTGACCACCTCCAAAAAGCTGCATCTGCTCTGGAAGGAGATGCGGGTGGGTCTGGTCAACGGTGCGCTTCTGGCCGTCATGGCGCTGGGCTTCCTCGGCTGCTATATCCACTTCTTCAAAGCGTATGCGTGGGGCGAGGCCTTCCTGCTGTCCGGCTGCGTCGGCGTCGCGCTCATCATCGCAATGGTCGTTTCCAGCTTGGTGGGCACCATCATCCCCATGTTGTTCCATAAGATCCACATCGACCCCGCCGTGGCTTCCGGCCCGCTCATCACCACCATCAACGACCTCGTTGCCGTGGTCGTCTACTATGGCCTTGCCATGATCGTCCTGATCGATATTTTCCATCTGGGTTAAAGTGAATAAAACGAAAAAGCTCCGGCACACATCCCGTGCCGGAGTTTTTTTAATCGAAACCATTATTGACGAAGGAAAGAGCGCACAGTAACGACGACGACCTGCTTTTTGGATTCTTCAATGCGGAAAATGATCGCGTAACCTTCCACAAAAAGCTGGCGGTAACCTTGGTTTGCGTAGGTGCCGACCCGCCGCTCCGGGCATCGGTATGGCAAGGCTTCCAAAGAGAAGATCGCGTTTTCCAGCCGCCCCAGTAGGCGGAAAGCTGTTTCCGGTTCCAGCAGGGACTGTGCAATGTAGCTGTAGATATCGTCCAAGTCCTGCACGGCTCGGCGAAGCAATTTAACGTTGTACTGTTCCAAAATGCTTTCTCCTCAGCGATGCGAGCGTTTCTCTGGCATCATAGAGCCGCCCGCTCTGTGCGTATTCTGCTTCGGCTTGTGTGATGGCAGCGTCTGCGGCGGCAGTTTCCATCATGGATTCATACGTCTCAATGCTCATGACAACCAGATCACCGTAGCCGTTTTTGGTGATGAAGACCGGTTCCTTCCGGGCGTGGCAGATGTCCGAAATTTCATTGGTGTTTCGTAAATCGGTAATGGGTCTGATCTGCGGCATAATGCCACCTCCTTCTTTGTACATTATTATAGCAGAATTCCGTACAAAAGAAAAGCCCTCCCGGCCGCTCACGGCTGAGAGGGCTTTCCGTTATCTGTTTTCGATCCAATACCGCTGGGTCAGCGTTCCGTCCAGCGAGTCATAGGCTTCGTCTTCGAGGACGCCGCCGTTGGCACGGATGGTCTTGGCGGAGGCGACGTTGTAGTGGTCGCAGCAGATGCGCACTTTGGCAATACCGCGCTCCTTCGCTTTTTTCAGCGTCAGGCAGAGCATCTGGGTGGCGTAGCCGTTCTGCCGTTCGGAGGGGCGGACGCTGTAGCCGATGTGCCCGCCGTAGGTCAGCAGATAGTCGTTCAGGTGGTGGCGCAGGTTCGTCATGCCCACGAGGCGCTCGTGCTCGTCCAGCGCCAGATATTCGGTGGCGGGGACCAGTCCGGCGGGGGTCGTCTCCGGAGATTTGAGGTTCCGGATCGCAGCCAGCCATGCGTCGAAATCATCGTACTTATCCAGCGCCGAGGTGCCGTCCATCCGGGAACCAATGGCCAAGAATTCTTCCCGGTAGGCCATGACCTGCTTCCGGTCGCTCTCGTCCGGTTCGCGGAGATGGATCTTCTGGGGCGCCGTGCGGCGGGTGGCGGTGCGGAAATCCGGGGCTTTCATCAGGCCGTGGCGGTTGCAGTAGAAG
>OHSB01000346.1_pt1 | contig 12741 bp, 8 predicted proteins | sample 1578591 | NCBI WGS metagenome assembly OHSB01 (sample SAMEA3879508, study PRJEB24766) | human gut metagenome | biome: human-associated habitat; feature: feces | place: USA | collected 1985/1987 | reverse complement strand
TTCCTTTCTCATCAGGACCGCGCTCACTCCGATGATGCCTCCGATCGTGAGACTTCCGGTGTCACCCATGAACACCTGTGCCGGATAGGAATTGTACCAGAGGAATCCCATCAGCGCGCCCACGAAGGCTGACATGAATATTGCGATCTCTCCGCTTCCGGGAATATACATGATGTTCAGATAGTCTGAGTTCACCAGATTGCCTCCCAGCCAGGCCAGTATTCCAAGCACGACACCCACCGTGGCGCTTGTCCCAGCGGCGAGCCCGTCCATTCCGTCCGTAAGGTTCGTTCCGTTGGAGCAGGCCATGATGACAAACACGATCATCAGCACATAGACCGCCCATTTGCAGTACCAGCCCCATCTACCTTTGAACGGTGAGAACCATTTGTAGTCAAACTCGTGGTCCTTCACGAACGGGATCGTGGTCTTTGTGCTCTTGATGACATTCTCCATCTTCCAACCGGAATCCTCCGCCACGAGGGTTTCGGTGTCCACGTTCAAGGCTCCTGGGTTGCCTTGCTCGACTACATTGGCCTTGCCAGCGACAACGGGAACCTTTTCCCTGATCACGATGTCATCGCTGAAGCAGACGGCGAGTCCGATGACAAGTCCTAGGGCGAGCTGGCAGACCAGCTTGGCTTTCGGATGGAGTCCTTCCTTGTTGTGTTTGAAGACCTTGATGTAGTCATCGGCGAATCCAAGCGCTCCGCACCATACCGTGGTCAGGAGCAGGAGCTGGATGTAGATGTTCCTCAAGTTGCAGAACAGCAGGACAGGAACCACAATCGCAAGGATGATGATGACACCACCCATTGTCGGAGTGCCTTTCTTCTGCATCTGGCCTTCCAGCCCGAGATCCCTGATTGTCTCTCCGATCTGCTTGCGCTGTAGCCATTTGATGATCTTTCGGCCCGCGAAAAACGAAAGGAGCATCGCCGTGATGCTGGTAAGCATCGCCCTGAAAGACAGGTAGGTGAAAAGTCCCTGTCCCGGGATGTCGTATTGCCTGAGATATTCAAAAAGATGGTAGATCATCGCTTGTCCTCCTTTTTAGTGGCCGTCAGGCTGTTGAAGATTTCGGAGACCACCTCGCGCTCGTCGAAATGCCGGTGCTCGGTGCCGATAATCTGGTAGGTCTCGTGACCTTTGCCGGCGAGCAGGATGACCCCACCGTCCTTGGCGAACATGATGGATGCTCTGATCGCCTCTTTCCTGTCGGAGATGAATATGGCCTTGGCCAGTCCGTTGACGCTGAATCCCTTGCGGATGTCGTTCATGATGTCCTCCGTCCTTTCAGTGCGGCTGTTGTCGGAGGTCACGACAATCCTGTCGGCGTACTTTTCGGCTATCGCGGCCATCTCCGGCCTTTTTGTCTTGTCACGGTCTCCGCCGCATCCGAACAGGCAGATGAGCTCCTTGCCGTTGTCTATGTCCCTCAAAGTCTTGAGCACATTCTCCAGGGCGTCAGGAGTGTGGGCGTAGTCGATGACGACAGAGAGATTCCTCGGCCCGCTGATGACCTCCAGACGACCCGGGGCGGACTCCAGCTTGCTGATGGCCACCAGAGTCTCCTCCGGATCAGCCCCTACGGCGATAGCCGCGCTGTAGATGGCGAGAATGTTATAGGCGTTGTGTTGCCCGATAAGCCTTGTCCAGGTCTCCCGCCCGTCGATCTTTGCCTTGGTGTTCTGCACCATCACCTCTCCGTTCTTGTCATCGATGTTGGTGATCGCGGTGGCCGTGGCCGGAAGGTTGTCGAAGAACAGTTTCTTGCAGCGGAGATATTCAGCGAATGTCTTGTGATAGTCGAGATGGTCGTGGGTCAGGTTCGAGAATATTCCGACCTTGAACTCGAGTCCAGCCACTCGTTCCTGCTCCACGCCGATCGAACTGACTTCCATGAAGCAGAACTCGCAGCCGGTGTCCACCATTTCGCTCATAAGACGGTTGATGGTGATAGGGTCGGCTGTTGTGTTGGACGTCTCCAAACGCCTGGTTCCAACATAGTTGGCTATTGTGGAAAGCAATCCGCAGTTGTACCCCTGCGCCATAAAAAGGTGATAGAGAAGGGTCACCGTGGTGGTCTTCCCGTTGGTCCCCGTGATTCCGACAAGCGTGAGTTTCCGGGACGGATTGTCGAAGAAATCCGCCGCCATCATCGCCACGGCGTGACGGGAGTCCTTGACTTTGACGAATGTAAGCCCTCTGGTGGCCTCTCCGGGATATTCGGAAACAGCCTTGTCCAGCGCTTCCTCATCCTCATAGACAATCGCCGCCGCACCTGAGGCTATGGCTTTGCCGATGTAGTCATGCCCGTCGCTGTCATGTCCTTTGACGGCGATGAACATGGCGCCGGAAGTCACCTTCCTTGAGTCGTTGCAGATGTCGGTTATCCCGAGGCCCAGGTTTCCCCGCACCTCGATGACACCTGCGTTCCTTATGATATTCTCCAGTCTCATTTCAAATTAAATGTTATAGTCGAACCGTCCGCGACCTTCGTCCCTGCCTTTGGATTCTGGGAGGATACATGTCCTGTCCCTGAATATGAACACTTGAGCCCGCTGTTCTCTATGATGAATATCGCATCCTTGAGTCCAAGCCCCATTATGTCAGGAACGATCGGATTTTTCATGTCGGATCGGACTGTCATTTCCTTATCTTCGCCCATCACCGGGACTTTAGCCATGGCGGTCACCTCCGCACCCCATTCAGGGTCAAGTGTGTAGATAGCGTCCACAATCTCGCGCATCGCCGACGCCGGACCTACACCACCGTAAAGACTGCCTCTGATCAGGCTTGAGTTCATGCAGATGATGGCGCTGTACTTAGGATTGTCCGCAGGGAAGAAGCCGACGAATGTGGCCAGGTTGTGATAACTGCCATCCGCCGTCTGGGTGTTGTCCTTAGGGTCTCTTCCGTATTTCTCGATCTCTTCTTTTGAGAGGGACTGCCTTGCGGTTCCGGTCTTTCCGGCCACTGTCAGCTTCGCTCCCTTTAACCTGTAGGCGGTTCCCTCGGAGGTCACGGCCTTCAGAGCCCTGATCAGGGTGTCCGCTGTGGCTCTGGAGCAGATGGATGCGTTCAGGACGCTCGGCCCTTTCTTTGTCTTCACGACACCGTCTTTCTCTATGCTTTCAACCAGATACGGCTTCATCATCCTCCCCTTGTTGGCGATGGCGTTGTAGAACGTCAGGGTGTGGAGCGGAGTCTCTCTGACCGAATAGCCTATGGCTACGGATCCCAGGTCAGTGGAGCTCCAGCTCTTTGAGTCAGGAGACGGAAGCACAGGCTCCCGCAGCCCTTCGAGGTCAAAGTCGAACGCCTGTCCGAGTTTGTACATGTACAGCTTGTCCATGAACCTCTTAGGGTTGTCGGAGTAGTTGTTTGTCGCAAGGTACCGGAACACATAGTTGGATGAGATCTCGAAACCATGCAGGATGGAAATCTTGACAAGGTTCTTGACATGATCGTCTTGGGGGTATCCAGGCAGTTTGCCTTCGTTTGTGGGGATCTCATCGTCAAGAGATTTGATGTAGCCATCCTCAAGGGCTGTCATCAACGTTGTGGTCTTGAACACGGATCCCGGGTTGGCTCCGTAGCCGATCGCCATGTTGTAAACCTCGTTCAGACTGCTGTCTTTAGGACTTTTGGTCAGGTTCACCATCGCGCGGATGGCGCCGGTCCTGACATCCATGAACACGGCACAGCCATCCTCGATCTTAGGGTTGGCGGACATCTGCTTCCTCATCGCCTTGTCAACGATGTCCTGAAGGGTTATGTCAAGGGTTGTCCTGACATCCAAGCCGTCCACCGGCTTGACGTATGTGCTGTCGTAGTTCTGGATCTTCTCCTTGTTGTCGGTAGGCTTGAGCCAGATCTCGCCTTCCTTGCCGTGCAGGACATAGTCATATTTGCCTTCTATGCCGATGTGGCTGCGTCCCTTCTCGTCCTCCTTCTGGCTGCTGTTGTCCTTGACGTAACCGATTGTGCGTCTGGCCAGTGTGCCGTAAGGGTATTTTCTGCTGTCATGCTTCTCGACGATGATCCCGCTCTTGTACCTGCCCTCCTCCATAAGCGGAAGGCTCTCCAGCTTCAGAAGAGTCCCTCTGTCAAGGTTTGTGAGAAGCTTCATGTACCGTTTCCTCTCGTTTCTGCCTTTGACGATCATCCTGTAGTACTCGTCGGCGTTGATTCCTGTCTCGGCGGAGAGGCCGGACGTGAATCTCCGCGCCTTGCCCAGCCAGTCGTTCTCAAGGCTGTCCGCCTTCCGTGGATCCTTCTCGCTCATGAAATCCTTCTTGAGCACGGTACAGTCCATGTAAAGATCGTACATCGGAGTTGACAGGGCCAGCAGCTTCCCGTCGCAGCCGATGATCGCACCTCGCTTTGGCTCTATGAGGCTCCTTGTGCTTTGAGGAACGAAGTATCTGACCAAATCCTTGTCGGGCTCCCAGACAAACATGATGTAGAGCATCCTGCCGAACACGGCCAGGCCGACGAACAGCAAAAAGATGTAGAAGCAGTACAGAATCAGACCGATCCTGTCCTGCTCTTTCTTTGTCGTGTTCTGTTTTGGTGCAGCCATCGCCGTTATTCGTTTAACCTGTCAGCCGGTTTCTCCGGCATTGTCAACTTCGAGCCTGATTCCTCCAGCATAGCCTGGACCTTGCTCATCCTTGAAAGACCCGCAAGCTCGACGGTCTTCTGAGCGTGGTAAATCTCCATGTCGGCAAGGACCTTCCTGTTGTCCTCCACCCTGGTCAAGGTCTTCTCGATCCTGAGACTCAGCCAGATGCTGACCCAGAAAAGGAAGAACGTGTAGATGATGTGGATGAAATAGCGGCTGACATGCAACCTCAGCAGCAATTCTCCCTTAAGTGTCGCCAGGGCAGCGTTCTTGAGCCACGCCCAGATGTCGGAGAATTTCCATTTCCTCAATTCCGTCATGGCCTGTTCCCTCCGTCTTCAATTTTCTCGGCGATCCTCAGCTTCGCGCTCCTTGCCCTCGTGTTTGAGGCTATCTCTTCCTCTTGAGGCAGGATCGGTTTGCGGTTCACTGCCTTGAGGGGCGCATGAATATTCCCGAACATGTCCTTTTCCTCCTTGCCGTCGGCCCTTCCGGTCTTGATGAAGTTCTTCACCATACGGTCCTCAAGGGAGTGGTAGGTGATCACTACCAGCCTTCCGCCAGGTCTGAGGGTGTCGGCCGCGCCTTCGAGGAATTTCTCCAGAGATCGCATCTCGTGGTTCACCTCGATCCTGAGAGCCTGATAGACCTTCGCAAGGTACTTGTGCTCAGCGAATTTCGGAAGGGCGGCCTTGATGGCCTCATCGAGCTCGCCGGTGGTTCCGATCGGATTTCTGTCCCTTGCTGAAGTGATCAGCTGGGCGACCTTGCGGGCGTTGTCCACCTCTCCGTAGATGCGGAGAATTCTTTCGAGATCCTCTCCTGAATATTCATTGACCACGTCCGCGGCCGTCTTTCCGCCCTCGCGGTTCATCCTCATGTCCAATGGCGCGTCGTAGCGGAAGGAGAATCCTCTCTCCGCCGTGTCGAACTGGTGGGATGACACTCCGAGGTCGGCGAGGATGCCGTCCAGGCCGCCTGTGAGTTTTTCTTTAAGGGTCTGGTCTTCGGTCTCGTGCGCCTCGTTCAGCACGAAATTGTGTATGAACCGGAAATCGGCCCGCACCATAGTCAAGCGAGGGTCGTCTATCCTGTTATTGATCGCGTCGCTGTCACGATCGAAGGCGATGACGTGACCGTCTTCATTTAAGCGTGAAAGTAGTTCGGCGGTGTGACCACCGCCCCCGAATGTGACATCGGCGTATGTTCCTGACGGATTGGTGACAAGGGCGGAAATGCTCTCGTCAAGCATCACTGGTGTATGGTATTCTGACATCGCGTGACCCTCCTATCTCTCCTGAGACAGCTGTCCGGCAATATTCAAGAATTCTTCGTTTGAGATTCCGCTGGCCTCGAATCTCTCCTTGGCCCAGATCTCGATCTTGTAATCGTTGCCCGAGAAGACTACCTCTTTCGTTACACCAATTGACTCCAAAAGCTTCTTGGGGATGGAGATGCGTCCGAGCTTGGCGTCCGGTTCGACGATCGCGCGGTCGCGCATGTACTCCCTCCAGAAAGCGGCGTGAGCACGATTAAAGAAATTGAGCTTTGACTTGACCTCCTCGGACTGGCGCTCCCACTCCTCAAAGGTGTACATCTCAAGGCAATCCTCGAAGATGTCTTTCTTTATGACAAACCTCTGATCGCCCTCGGATGGCATCAACGACTTGAACGGCGAAGGGAAAACCACTCTCCCTTTGTCGTCGATCTTGCCTGAATATTCTCCGATGAATGTGATCATAAGTTTTCGTCTTTCACGCTTGGTTACAAAGTTAGGAATATTTTTCCATTTTATTCCACCTATTTCCAAAATTTTCCACAATGATTTCAACAACCGTTGTACGGACGCTTTCAGGGCCGTTTTTTCATTTCGGCGACAAGGGTGTCAAAATCATCCATTGTGCCAAACTGTTCTGCAATTTTATAGTAATCGGAAATGTCATATCCCTGATCGACAGAAGTGGTCGGGGACAGAAAAGGGACCGGTCGATCGGCCGGTCCCTTCGTTGGTATATTCGTGAATATCTTAGAAATTCCCCTTGTCGGCGTTGTCCCACCATACGCGGGTTCCGCCCTGGTCGCCGGAGTGGCCGGTCTTGCTGGAGTTCTCCTTGTTGAGGAGTTCGATACCGGTCTTGAGACCCTCGGCATTGGTGTCACCGGCATTGCTGCTGTAGATCTGGCGGCGTACGCCTTCCTCTGTGGTGACGGCTCCGTTGCTCTCGTTGACGTAGGCAGGGAAGAGAACCGGATAGCCGGTACGCCTCTGCTCGGCCCAGGCCTCGGTTGAGAGAGGGAAGAGCGCGATGTACTTCTGGGTCATGATGCGGGCGAGCTTGTCCTCGTTGGAGGCATTGTTGTCCCACTTCACGCCCAGCTTGTTGAGGGCTTTGGTGTTGAGTTTCGGATCGAAAGGATCGACGAAATCAATCTGCGTGTCGGTTCCGCTGATGTACTTCTCGACAGCGCCTTTCGCATATTCCGCGATCTCGGCGTACTTGCCCTTGTAGGCAAGCTCATTGGCCATAGAGGTTCTGATGCCTTCCTCGTAGAGGGACTTCACGTCGCCGGATGTCCAGCCCCTGAGGGCGGCCTCGGCGAGGAGGAAGTAGGACTCGGCCTGCTTGAAGATCGGAAGCGGAGCGCTGTAGATGCCCTTGCTGTTGCTGCCGTCTACCCAACCGGAGAGCTTGCCCCAGTCGTTCGGCTTGCCTGGCAGACCGCTGGCGAACCTGATGCCGTAGTAGCCGGTTCCCTTCGCAACTTCCTTTCCGTCGGAGGTGGTGAACTTGTCCTGGTTCTTCGCCATGTACAGAGGCTGGCGAGGATCCTTGAGACCTGACATCAATGTCACGAGGTTGGCGTTGAATCCGCAGTCTCCCCAAGCGAACATAAGCCAAAGCTCGTTCTCGAGACTCTTGTCGATCATGATGTCCTTGCCGCCTTGGCGATCGCAGGAAGGTCGTAGCCCGCGGCCTTCATCTCGTCCGCTCTCTTGGAAAGACGCAGGGCGATACGGAGTCTCATCGTGTTGGCCACCTTCTTCCACATCTCGAAGTCGCCGCCGCACCAGATGTCGAATGTGCCGAGTCCGGCCTTTTCGTCATCTGTAGGCTTGTTGAAGGCGTCCAATGCCTTCTGAGTGTCGTCAAGCATTGTCTGGTAGAGCTGCTGCTGGCTGTCAAACGGGAAGTATGACTCATACTCACCGGACAGGATGGAGCTGTGGGCGAGAGGGCCGTACACGTCGGTGGTCATCATAAGGCTGTAGGCCTGTACGATTCTCATCACGCCGGCGAGGGCTGGCTGGTTCTTGCCGTCAAGGGTGGCGATCAGTCGCCTTGTGTTGTTGAACACGTGGAGGTAGTGGTTCTCGTACATACCGCCCGAGTGTCCTCTGTTCTCGCCCATGTCACCGTTGGTGAAGTTTCCGTTAGGGGTCATGAAGTAACCGCTGTAGAAATCCACGGTGAGGTTTGTCCAGAACTGGAACATGTTCTGCTGAGGAGGGTAGCAGTACTGCATCGGCTCAGCGCACTGGGATGAGAGAGGAAGATCGTCCGGGTTCACCTGCACGTCGCTGGTGTTCATCTTCTCGAAGTCGCCTGTGCAGGCTACGATTCCGAGTCCGAACAAGGCCGCTACTGAATATTTTAAAATATTTTTCATTGTCTTGGAAATTTTTAGAAGTTGAGTTTAAGGTTCAGACCGAAGCTGCGTGAGGTAGGGAGGGCGAACATGTCGATGCCCTGCCAGCCGTTGCCTGTACCTGCTGAGACATCAGGGTCGCAAGGTGCGTCCTTGTAGAAGAAGAACAGGTTGCGGCCGATGATGGATGCTGTCACGTTCTTGCCGTTGCCGAGGAGGTTACGGAATGTGTAGCCGAAGCTGAGCTCGCGCAGACGGACGTTGGTGGCGCTGTAGACGTAGTTCTCGTTGGCGTAAGGAGAGTTGAAGTTGCTGGCTCCCGTGGTCTCGTACCAAGCCCTTGGATCGAAGGAGACTCCGTCAACGGTGATGGAGCCGGCGTCGCGGGCCTCGCCTGACCTCTGTGACACTCCCCAGCCGTCCAGCGTGGCCTCGGTCATGGAGATGACCTTGCCGCCGAATCTCGCGTCGATGAGCATCGAGAGATTGAAGTTCTTGTAGCGGAATGAGTTGCTCCAGCCGGCGTAAACCTTGGAGTTCATGTTGCCGACATGCTTGAGTTGGTCGTTGTTGTCGTCGCCGAGGATCGGCTGTCCGGCATCGTTCTTCTTGATCTTGCCGCTCTCGTCCCTGAGGATCTGGCGTACATAGAGGTCACCGTAGGAACCGCCTTCCTTGAGGATGATCTTGGCACCTCCGAAGTTGGAGAGTGTAAGGCCGTTAGGAAGCTCGTCCACGAGTTCCACGATCTTATTGTTGTTGTAGGAGAAGTTCACTCCTGTCTCCCAGCTGAAGTCGTTGCTGAACTGCTCGTACCAGCTGGCGGTCATCTCGATACCCTGGTTCTCCACATTACCGGCGTTCACATAGCGGTTGCGCAGACCGGACTCGTAAGGAGAGGCTACGGAGAAGAACTGGTTCTTGGTGTTGGTCTTGTACCAGGTGGCGGAGACGTTGAGCCTGTTGTTGAAGAAGGCTCCGTCGAAACCGGCCTCGATGGAGTGGGTCATCTCAGGCTTGAGGGTTCTGAAAGGAGCGCTGTCCGGAGCGGAGATCGATCCCTGTGAGCCAAGGCTGTAGAGCAGGTTGGTCATGTAGACAGGGACATCGTTACCCACGATGGAGTAGCTTGCGCGGAACTTCACGAGGTCCACGGCTGGGCCGAGGTCGGCGAACTTGTTCAGAAGGAAGCTGGCTCCCACTGAAGGGTAGAAGAATGACACATTGTCGGTGAAGGCAAGAGCCGATGACCAGTCGTTACGGGCGGTGACATCGATGAAGAGGCCTTCCTTGTAGCCGAACTGCGCGGTCGCGAACACGGCGTTAAGACGCTTCTCGGTGTTCCAGTGGCCACCCTTTCCGACAGACGACATATTCCCATAATAGTTGTTAGGGGTGAATATGTTAGGGTAGTAGACATTACCGTTGCCAGGGGCTGTGAACTGTGTTCCCTCAGCCCAGAGATCCACGTTTCCGGTCTTGCTGTGGGTGAAGCTGGAGCCGGCGGTCACGGAGAGTGAGAAGGTGTCGTTCCAGTTGTGGTTGTAGCCGACGAGCACATCTCCGTACATCTGGTCGCTGAAGTAGCGGTTGTCCTTCATTCTGCCCATAGGGTAGAGGTCACCGGTGCTGGAGGCGTAGGCGTTGTGCACAAAGTGCTCCTCGCCTCTCTCGTAGCGGAGACGGCCCTGTACGTAGAGATCCTTGGTGATGTCCCATCTCACGCTGCCGCCGAACTCGTAGCGGTTGCGGTCAACGACCGGCTTCTGGCGGTTGAGCACCCAGTAAGGGTTGCTGTACTGCTGCTGCTTCGTGTTGGTCCAGTTCTGGACGTAGCAGCTGCGTGAGGCGTCATAGACCTCGTAGTTGTTCTTGTAGTGATCCCAGTCCTCGCCTCTCGGGAAGAGGTAGGCGCCGGTCAGAGGGTTCCAGAGGAATCCCGATGCGGACTGGTTCTCGATGTGCTGGTTGGTGAGCTTCGCGCTTGCCTCTATCTTGATGTTGTCGAGGACGGTGAAGTTGACCTTGGTGTTGAAGTTGTGGCTTCTGTACTCATTCTCAGGAGTCATGCCCTCTGAGTAGACATTGCCGTAGGAGAAGTAGGCTCCGAAAGAGTCGTTTCCGCCGGACACGGCGAATGTGTTGTTGGTCGTGAAACCTGTGCGGAAGAACTTCTTGAGATAGTTCGGCGCCTTTGAGGAGAGCTTGCTGCCCCAGCTGTAGGTGCCGTTGTCCGACATCCCGTAGTTGTTCTGGAACTTAGGAAGCACCATAGGGCTTTCTGCTGTCGTGTTGCTGGACACGGTGACGTTCACCTTGCCGGCTGCCGCTGACTTTGTCGTGATCATGATCGCTCCGTTGGCGGCCACGGCACCGTAAAGCGCTGCGGCTGACGCACCTTTAAGGAGGGTGATGGACTTGATGTCGTCAGGGTTGATCGTGGACATCACATCGCCGCCGTCCCTCTCGCCACCATAGTTGGAGGCCACCTGGGATGAGGTGATGTTCTGCATCACAGGCACACCGTCCACAACAATGAGAGGCTGGTTGCTTCCGTTGATGGACTTGTTGCCTCGGAAGAGGATCTTGGATGATCCGCCGGCTCCTGTCGAGTTAGGAGTGATGACCAGACCGGCGCTCTTTCCCTGGAGGGAGTTGATCATGTTGATGCTCTTGATGTCGTTGACATCCTTGCCGCCGACTGTCTCGGCAGCGTAGGTAAGGCTTTCCGACTGGCGGACCATACCCATGGCCGTCACCACGACTCCCTTGAGAGCTGTGGCTTCCTCGAGGATGACGATGTCGAGTGTGGCCTGGCCGTTCCAGACGATCTCCTTGGTCTCGTATCCGATGATGGAGACGGTGATCACATCGTTGGCCTTAAGATTGCCGAGTCTGAATTTACCGTCGATGTCTGTGGTCTCACCGGTGGTTCCACCTTTGACAAAAACGGCGGCGCCTACGACTGGGCCGTTGGCGTCCTTGACTGTACCGCTTACGGATCCTGCCCTGTCCTGGGCCGCCGCCGCGGCTGAGAACGACACGAACAGAACGATGGCTGCCACTACGGTCGCCATTCCTCTGAGTGTCGAAGATTTGATTCTGTTTAACATAATTTTAAAATATTGGTTTTGTTGTGTAGTATGTCAATGTGTGTGTACTTTCTCTTCTTTTCTCTTCCGTCTCTTCCGCTTTTTCATCTCTTCCGCCTCTTCTGTCTCCTCAGCTTCTTCCTCTTCTTTTCTTTTGCCTTTGTCGCTCTCCACTCTCTCTCTTGCCTCTTATCCTCCTTTTCCTCTGTTTTCTCATCCACTTCTTCCGTCTCTTCTGTCTTCTCTGCTTCCTTTTTTTCTTTTGCCTTTGTCGTTTCTACCGTTTCTTCCACCTCTTTTCCCCTCTTTTTCTGCCGCTCCTTTCGTCTCTTCCGCTTCTCTCGCTTTTTGCCCCTTTTGCTCCCTTCCCATCTTCCGTCTTCTGGCTTTTCCTGCTCCTTTCACCTCTTTCTTTCTCTTCTGTTCAAAAGCCCGGTCAATTTTGCCTGCTCCTGGTATTTATCCCAGCTGATGTCTCCACTTTCTACCTCTTTTGTCCCAAAGCTCGGTCAATCTTAGGATGTTTGTCTCAACCTCCAGATTAAGCCTATGGAATATTTATTCATTATGCAAAGTAAAGTATCATTTTGTAAATATACAAGAGGTTTTCTTCGGAAATGATAAGCTGCGGTTAAATTTTGTTTAATAATATTAACGAAATCGATTGCTCAACTTTCATCTGTTGATTTCCTGTCCCCTCCCCTGGTCATTTCCCTGTCACGTTTATTTCTTCCGCATCTCTTTCATATTTTTTCCCCCTTCCCCGTAGCCCTTGTCATCCCTCTCTTCCAGGTGCGTGATTCCTCTTCGCACCTGGAGTCCGTTCCCGCTGTCGGCCAGTCACTTGCGCTTCCAGGTGCGTGAGAAAAGTCGCACCTCAGAGCCCCACCCCACGTCCTAGTCCTCCGTGTGGCCTTCCCTCTCTTCCAGGTGCGTGATTCCTCTTCGCACCTGGAACCTGAAATGGCGGATATTCAATGATTTGCAGTTCCAGGTGTGAATTAGCCGTGGAATATTTGGATAGTTTGCTGATTTGTTTGTACCTTGCCGATGGAAAAGGGATGGAATTCCGTCCTTGAATATTAACTTAAACAAAATGTGGCGTTTATGGTTGAGGTGAAAGATTTGAACGAAAGAAAAACTGGGCAGGAGCCAGTGAGAGAGCAAGAGGAGGCTGGATGGTTCCACATTTGCTCGCAAGGACTGGAGGGTGTGGACTTGTTCCCGGATGAGAAAGCCTTCATAACTGGGGTGAACAAGTTCGCGGCGGCCTTCAAACTATTCGGAGAAGACATCGAGGTCGCGATCCTTGTGCTCGTGTCAACCCATTTTCACTCATTGGCTTGGGGGCGGAGAACCGATGTGGTCAGG
>OHSB01000345.1_pt1 | contig 12763 bp, 14 predicted proteins | sample 1578591 | NCBI WGS metagenome assembly OHSB01 (sample SAMEA3879508, study PRJEB24766) | human gut metagenome | biome: human-associated habitat; feature: feces | place: USA | collected 1985/1987 | reverse complement strand
CTCGAATCAAACCCGGCATTGCCGAAATCCTCACTCACCTGTGCCTTTGCAAAATCCAACACAACCCGATTTGCCGCATTGGCAGTATGATTCACACACTTCAGACGAAGTATAGCACAGTTATGCTTGAAAGCGAACGAGAGGGCACCCTCTTTCAGTTCAGACGTCGCGGTCATGACGTCGTAGGCGGAAAGGTTATCCACTTCGCCATTCTGCTTGCTGAAGTCAATGTCGATTTTCCCTTCGGAGTTCAATGTGGCAGCAGAGCCGTACAAGCCTGTAAACAAGGTCGATACGGAAACTCCATCCGGAACGGACTCTGCAGTAAACGAAGTACCTGCAGCCGTTTTGCTGAAGAAGACAGGAGACGCCCCGCCATCATAATATGCCTTGAAAGACTCGGCATCGCTCCACGAGACCTTCGTACCCGCTTTTTCGCCATAGTTTCCAATCTCATACACGGTCTTGGTCGCAGACGATGATATATAAGCATTGGCACACAAAGACTCTCCTGCCGTCTGGACTCCTTCTTTATTGCAAGCCGCAACGGCAAGTGCGGCAAGACAAAGGACAGAATAATATACTCTTTTCATAAGCTCTCCTCACCATTAATAAAACATCCCACCAAATTCGAAATCATCCGGGTCATCCGAATTTGCATTGGACGGCTTCGACCCGCTGTCGCAAAATCCATTTTCTGCAACAACATTGAAGACAGTCACTGACGGTGCTTCATAGCACACTACTTTCCCGAAATCTGTTTTGTAAATATTCATCTCTTTTCTTTTTTAATCGATAGCGGCTATGATAGCGGCGCCATACGACATGATTTTCGACCGACAAAAGTATATCCAAGAGACTCTCACGCCAAAAATTCTTTGTAAAGAAATGTTACTTTAACGGATAAACGATTAAGTGCCAGCTCGTTACAACAAGCCGACACTCCTAACACACGAATACAAGCTCCATGTGAAACCCTAAAGGGAATTATGTTGCTTTAAGAGGTAAAACGTTACTGAAACAACTTTTCCACACGAGAGGAAACCTCTTCATAAACGTCTGACACAGACTTTCTTGCCTTGTAAAAAGTAACCCTGGAGGTAAAACCGGACTCAGCAGCTACCACGTCCTGGATAGCATCAGGATATCTCAATTTATACAAACGCGCATATTCAAGCCTGAACATATTCACGAGACGATAATAGCCATGAAGGGCTATGAACTTGTCCGCTTTCTGCGCATTGCCGCGACTGACTGCCGACAGGACTTCGGTCTTCAACAAGTGAGGCTCCTTGAAATGACGCCCGATTATGGTGAGGACCTCATCTTCGATACTGCCTGCCGTGCAGCACAATTCCTGAGGAACACTCTCCACAGGCTGCAACTCAGGCAGGGACCTGCCTTCCTGAGGCTTCAGAATCACACAAAGAAGCCATACGAACACGACAGAATATAAGAGATTGTTCGCAAAGAAGAGCCAAGGGTCCTTCGTCAGAAACAGCACCCAGCCCAGCAATATAAAAACAAACGGCAACCACAGGACCTTGCGGGCAAACTTCAACGGGAAATCCTCCGGATTGGAATAGTTGTCATTCACGTACAGGTCAATGTCTTTCCTCAGTCTGGAAACCGTGAATCCTGCCACTACCGTCGACAACATTCCTGCAACGGCAGAGCCATTGTAAATCAACCTCTCATGGGAAGAGAAAAAATGCGGGCAAAAGACAAGGACGAGCAAAAGCGCAGCCATCCATAGCAATTCGCACCAGTTGAGTATCTTTCTCCACAAGAACTTGCCGCGAAGCTCCCATCTGAAATAAATCCTGTACAAAACCGACACTGTTAGGGAAATGTATATAATCCAAACAGATACGGCATAAGTCATTACCGCCGGGCCCGACGGCATCAGCACATACGGCACCAACAGGACAGGCATCGCAAAGAAAAGCGACATCTGTCTTCTGGCTGGATAATACACCTTTTCATTGTCAGAATATGGCGAGCACATGTGAAACCACCGCACGACTGCACAAACCAGCCCGGCAACAATCAAGACAAGGCAAGCGTCAGAAAATAGCGCTTCGCGGGATATGGACGTCCAAAACATCATTACCAAATAAAGAAGAGGCTGACCCAAAAGGTCAGCTTCTTTGTTTATAAGGATCGTATCTGAATGTGATGATAGGTATTGCAGAGGACACCATTCGCATTATTCGCTCCAGATCATCCAAACGTTTCCTGCGTGCTGTTCGATGACCACTTGTCGCTGTCGGGCGCCCTCACGATACCCGTATCAGCTGGTAGACACGCATACTCAGCCCCTGTCATCCTCCCGCTATAGCCGCGTCAAAAAATATAGCTACTCCTTTGATAATCAAAAGAATAGCTATTGTTTTTGTATGAAAGATTTTGTATATTTGAAGTGCAAAAAACAAAAAACAAATATCACTCATACGATGACAAAGATACAATATAAAGATTACAATCAGAACGATTTTCTTCTTTTCCCTCCATGCATTGGCGACTTCGTTCCCGAGAATCATCCCGTCCGCACCGTAAATGCAATCCTGGACAATCTCGACATCAGTGAAATTGAATCCACCTACAAGGGTGGCGGCACAACGAGCTATCATCCGCGCATGCTGCTCAAGGTAATCGTGTATGCCTATTTGACCAACATCTATTCCGGACGGCGCATGGCATCTCTGTTGGAGGAGAACGTGTTCTTCATGTGGTTGAGCGGGATGAACCGTCCAGACTTCAGGACAATCAACCGCTTCAGGAGCGAGAGGCTTGCTGACGGACGCTTCGAGTCCATCTTCCATCAAGTCGTGGAACTGCTTCATGACGAGGGCCTCATATCTCTGGACGTGCAGTACATAGACGGCACCAAGATAGAATCCGTCGCGAACAAGTACACCTTTGTCTGGAAAGGCTCCGTAGAGAAGAACAAGGAGAAACTGCTGGCCAAGGTGGATGGCGTCCTGAAGGAAGCCGAAGAGGCACTTGCCGAGGAGAATGCCGCCGAACAGCCGGAGGAGATCACCAAGGAAGACCTTCAACAGCGCACGGACCGTATCCTTGAGAAGATGGACAAGGAAGGTGTTGCGGACAGGAAGCTTCGCAAGGCCTTAACCAAGGTGAAGGAAGAGAGCCTTCCGAAACTGGATGAGTATGACAAACATCTTGAGATACTCGGAGATCGGAACAGCTACAGCAAGACCGATCCGGATGCCACGTTCATGCACATGAAGGAGGACGCCATGAACAATGGCCAAACCAAGCCGGGTTATAATGTCCAGATATCTACTGAAAACCAGTATATTGTCAATTATGACCTGTACTGGAGACCCACTGACTACGGCACGCTCATCCCCTTTCTGCAGTCCTTCCGTGACAAGTTCGGCTTCCACAGCAGCGAAATCGTAGCAGACTCTGGATATGGCAGCGAGCAGAACTACGAGTTCATGTTTGCCAACGGCATGACTCCATATGTGAAATACAACATGTTCCACAAGGAGATGAAGCGCAAGTTCCTGAAAAATCCATTCCTCCAAGCGAACATGTACTACAATGAGGACCAGGACTACTACGTGTGCCCAATGGGACAGCACATGGAGCATACCGCTGACAGGAGGACGGCATCTGACTTAGGATATGTATCCCACACTTCAGTGTACAGTGCGGCTGACTGTTCGAGATGTCCGTTGCGCGGAATGTGCTATACCGGCAGGCGCGACCGAAGATCAATGGAGGTCAACCCCAGGGCGGACTCATACAGGAGCGCCGCAAAAGCACTGCTCACAAGCGAGCGCGGACTGATGCATCGCAGCAACAGGCCAATAGAACCCGAAGCCTGCTTCGGAAACATCAAGTTCAACCATGGCTTCAAGAGGTTCCGTCTGAGGTCAACGAGAAAAACGAAGGTGGAATGGGGGCTGGTGTCTTTGGCGCATAACCTCAGGAAGTATGTTGCTTATAAAGCAAAGTCCAAGCACAAGCAGGCTCAAAGTATGGCACTTGTTGCTGAAAAACCGGCAATGAAGTCAGCTGTGTAGCTGCCGGAAGGCTCCGACAGAGCGTGGCCGGCCGCGGCCTCGTGAGCGGCTCCCGGAGGAACGAAGTTCCGGAGGGTGGATGGAGCGAAGCGGAACTCTGTCGGAGCCTTCCGACACACTATATAAAAAAAGAGACCAACCCTTTTGGGTCAGCCTCTTCAGGGACACCCCGGAAGAGGCGATTACGCCACAACTTGTGGCGCGATTGCTGTCCTATCTGCCGTGGGGTCATATACGCACGCTCCTTGACAAGAAACTTAATGCCTCGGAAGCCATCTTCTACGCCTGCAAGGCCATCGAACACGGCTGGAGCAGAGCGGTCCTGCTGAACATGATAGGCGGCAAACTGTACGAATCCTCTGGAAAATCCGTCAATAATTTCAAAATCACAATTCCCGGCAGCGACAGCGACTACGCAAACGAGATCATCAAGGACCCATACAACTTCGGTTTCTTGAAACTGAGGGAAAACTATAAGGAAGCCGACCTGCAAGCCGCTCTTGAACAAAATCTCATAAAGTTCCTCACCGAACTTGGGCAAGGCTTCGCCTATGTCGGCAGACAGGTGCGTTTTGAAGTGGACGGCAAGGAATTCTTCTGCGACCTGCTCTTCTACCACCTCAAACTCCGGCGTTATATAGTCGTTGAATTGAAAGCCGTAGAATTCGAGCCTGAATTTGTCAGCAAGGTAAATTTCTACTGCAATGCGGTCAATCATCTCATCAAGCGTCCCGACGAAGGCGACACTATCGGCTTGCTGATCTGCCGCGAGAAAAACGACCTTGTCGCACAATGAACGGTCGAGAATCTGCCCATACCGGTTGCCATATCCCGCTACGAACTCAACAATCTGCTGCCGGTGGAGAAAGACGATGAATAATTCACCTCACGCTACAGTCCGAAGCCTTGAAAGACACCTGATACTGCCTCACAACTGCGCCTGTGGCCAGATAGAATCCTCACACGGCAGCAGACGACTTTTCAAATGGATACAAGGCAGTAACAGCAAGACAGGACTCATATGTATGGAACAGATGCAATATACCCCAAATAGCGCAGACAAGCACACATTATACATAATCAACGACTACGAAACTTTCAAGGCAAAAGAGAAGATACACAGGATCTAAGAAGAACTCAGGAAAAACTTTACAACTCGCTCAAGGAACTTCAATTCCGCATCATCGAGAAGAAGGAGGCCAGAGCCGTCTTCGACAAACTCTTCGGCAAGGCCGACAGTATCAAATGCGAAACCGCCCTGCTCGACAACCAGTGCGTCGGCGCCGCATACGAAGGAAACTTCAACAGGGCAGTCAAGGATTTCTATTCAGCCATGCACTTTGAGCAATCAAAATGCACTTCGCTGCGACGCAGCACCATTGCAGCGGGCAAGATTGCCGAGGCTGCAATCCTCATAAAAGACCTCATTGAAGACACCGCATGGCGCAAGGCTTCACACGAATCCTGTTGAAGCCCTGTGAAGAGCCTGTGAAACTCTGAAAATCCTTGTGGAACGCCACAAACCCAAATTGCAAGCGACTGAAATTCAGCCGCTTGCTTTTGTTTTGTGCTGATGAGAAAATGTTTTGTCTTGTGAAATGCGGTGGTCTATCTTCGAAACCGGATTCGACAGGATAAGGATGTTGGCCCCTGCCGGAATCCCATGGTCAAGCAGGTGGAGATCCCAATAGTCCCCACCGGGAGACAGGACTCAATAAGATTACAAAACATGGACGTAAATCTCATTGAACTGGCAAGGCATTGCCCCGAACTGACGATCTCGGTCAAAGCGTCAGACCTCATCACGGACTTCTCTACCATAGTAGAAGAAAATACCCCTCGTCCGGACATTTCAGCACCCGTCAGCGAGGCAGCCGACGAAAGCGGACTCATCTCAAAGATGGACGCAGCAAAACTCATCCGGACCTCACTCTCCACGCTCTGGCGCTGGGAGAACCTGGGTAACCTCACACCTGTGCGCGTCGGAGTAAGAGTCTACTACAGGTCGGAGGACATCGACAGACTGCTCGCAAGGAAAGGAGGTGCTAAATTAGCGACACCCTCACCACGCTGACCACCGAACTTCAAGTGGCAAGAGAAGCGGAAGGCGGCGAAATCCAGATCGGAGTCCTCACCATCAAGGAAGCCAACAAAGCGATTCCTGACGCAGCGCTTCGGCCCGACCCCGAAGACCGCTTCATCCTCATGTGCGCCGACTTCTTGCAGAAGCCTTACAAGGTCGACTCCGAGCTCAACGTCATCGAAGGCTGAGATAACTCCATAACAAAAAGACCGGCAGCCCTCATGAGCCGCCGGTCATATAAAGGTCATCGAATGTTGTCGATCGAATTAAGAATTCCAGATTTTTCTAAACGGATTGATAATTATCAGCAAATATCGTCAATAATATCAAGACACGCCTTTGTCTTACTAAAGATTCAAACTTCCGATTTACATATCTGTCTTGCAATCAATAGCACCGATATGAAGACAATCCCGTTTGGTATCACAAGGCCCGCTGTCGTAAACTCAAAAAAAGTAAACGCCAGATTCATGACAGCCGCAAGACACATGTATGACAAGCCCAAAGCCTTGAGATTAATCATGACGCGCGGCTCTGCCTTAAGGCTCAGCAGCACAGACCCCGCAGTCAGGGATGCAAACACACAGGCAGCCATTACCCACATTCTCAACGCCCCTTCACATAACAAAGAAAAGCCCCATGCAGCCAGAGCACCGAGCATGGCGAGCAATACAAGTTTCAGCCAGTCGACTTTCATAATCTTATCCATTTAAAAGCAGACATTTGTTTACCTCGGGTATTGAATCGGCCGTCACCCATGAAGTCAATCCATTCTTCCAGACAAGACTTTTAGCGGTCAATGTGCCATTCTGTATCAGCGGCACCAGTTCCGTCTCAGAAAAAGGACCGGCTACATTTTCACCGGCAAGCACATAATACTTGACTTCAACTTTGCTCATGGCAGGCGGTTGAAGCGGCACTTTGGGAACTGCCATCCCGGACATGACGGAGTTCATGGTGCCCACCATCTGCTGGGCCACAGCAAGGCCGACACCGAACTCCATCATTTTTGACATTAAATCTTCATTATTTTCCATATCGCTTTGTTTTTAGAACGCCGGAGGGACAGGAGGAACAGGAGGCGTGCCTCCCATTCCGAACAATGAGGCAAGTTCAGGTACCATGCCCGCTGCCGTCCATGACGGCATACCGTTTTTCCAGACTAGAGTTTGAGCGGTAAGGCTGCCCTGTGTTGCAAGTTGCCCGAGTTGGGCCATGTCGAATGGTCCTGCCTGCTGCCCGTTGACAACCACATAGAATGCAGCAGAGACTGGCGGAGGTGGAGGAACTGCGGGGCCGCCCGGCTGTGAAGGCATGCCCTGAGCATTCATGGCATTGCCCATATTGTTCATCATGCCCGCCATCTGCTGGCCTACTGCACCGCCCATCATCATTCCGGTCATCATTGCGGCAGGATTCATTCCGCCGCCGGAGCCGCCGAAATCCATCGTACCCATCTGGCCGAGGTTCTGTGCGCCGGTCTTGAGGACATCTGCCTGAAGGCCTGCCTGATATGCGCCCATATTCTGGCTCTGCGACTGGAGATGACGTGCATACTGAGATTCTTCGCGGTTGATTTTCATGCTCTCGCGCAAATTCTCGGCGTTGATGGCCTGCATGTCCTGCATATTCTTGATGTTGAGATCGCCCTGAGCCTGAGCCGTATTGAGAGCAATCTCCTGATTCTGAGCCGTGGAACGAATCGCGAAATCAGCAGTTACCTTCTGAAGCTTCAGCCAGTTCTCATCCTCCTTGTCCGGCTCGATGCGGCTGAGGTCGAATCGGCGCATCACGACACCGAAATCCTCGAAGTCAGCCTTGAGCTTTTCTTTGATGATATCTCCGATGCCCTCGATATTGCGCTCAATCTGTACAAGCGGGCAGTTCAGTTGATACAGAACGTTGGTGAGAGTTCCCTTGACCCTGCGGACCACGGCATCCTTCACCTGCTTCTCAAAATCTTCAAGAGTAAAATTGACAAGACGGTTGACCTTGATGAAGCCTTTATAATCATCAACCTTGAACGAGAATGTGCCGCCTGCCGCAACCGGAACGGACATGTCAGGGAAGCGCGGGTCCTGAACCCCAAAATACGGAATGGTAAATTTGACCTGAATGATGAAGTAGACTTCCGCCTGGAATGGAGAACTGCCTCCGAACGCAGCACCGACAATGCCGGCGAGTACCGGGAAGTTTGCCGTCTTTATTGTTTCGTCATAAGGCCCCACTATGAAGTCCTGCATCGCGCCGTCCTTCTGCTTATAGACAAACACCGCGACCTCTCCGTCCTTGACTCGGAGCGAGCTGCCGTAGCGGATGCTGTTTTCGCGGGAGGATTCGCCGAGTTCCTGACCTTCAGGCCGCCATTTCCAGACGAGATATTCCTGCTCGTCGCAGCGGATGACATTCATCAGCCCGCCGCTTTTGCCTTTACTGAAAAGTCCCATATGCCACTAACTGAAAATTAAAGTCATGATCCAAGGAATGGCAAATGCGACCACTAAACAGGCAATGCAAATCAACATCCGCTTGCTTGATGCACTAATTCCCAACTTCATTTCCATTATAGGTTTAAAACGATCATCATTGGGGAACAACAAGCTGATTTTAGTTTTCACCTCCTTTAGCTTCGACCTACAGGCATTTGACACCGTCCCTTCAGTCACTTCTCCGTCCATCATTCCTTTCAAACCCACAGCAAATTCCAAGAGATCCTCAGCAGTGTTTGGAATAGGGAATGTTTTTATATATGTCGGGATGGATGAGTCCAAGCCGTACATCCTCTTTATCGCTCCTAAACCCGATTCTTTTGCCGCCAATTGTTGAAGACCGGCGGAGAACTTCTCCATCGTTCTATTGGCTGCAACATTTGTGAAATAATGTCCGCATTCAGGGCATCTTGCCTCTGTGCCGGTAAGAACCGCGCCGCATGCCGGACATTTCTTTATGTTTCCGACCTTCTCCTGCACGGGAACGGCCGGTCTGGAAGCGGCTTTCATCTTTGCAAGCCTTCCATCAAGCACCATCTCGAATTCGTCGAGGTCCACGCCCATCTGACTGGCCTTGCGGAAAAGAATCTCCTTTTCCTTATCGGTAAGCACACCGTCTGCCAGAGCGGCATTAATCAATGTTTCAAGTTGTTCGTTGTACATAATTGTGATTGTTAAAAATATTTAATTATGGTCTGTTCTTATGCTTGCGAGGGCGGCGGATTCCCAGAAACTTTTCAAGGGCGGTTGCGACAAAGCACAGGCAGCAGCGGGACTGCTTCAAAATTTTACAGTCCTTGTCACCGGTGATTTCGTTCTCAATTCGTCCGAAACTGATTTCCTTATAGTTTGAACACCCCGGAAAGCGTTTTTTAAGAAACGTATTGTTGGCTTTGACATATTTTTCGTAAAGAACATTTACGATTGCCCGGAAACTGACAAACAGAAGTATGCAGGCCGCAGCAGTTGCAGTCAAAAGTACCAAATGTGAATCATTGTCGAAAGTAGCGTGGCCGACTTTCACCGCTGTCATTACAGTGATAATGACAGAAAGCATGACTAAAAAATGCATGAATTCGCCATATAGACCTTGTATGAATTCCGTCTTGGTTTTGCCATATGGATGATAATTTTCAGGAAAAATATCAAAATCCTCAAGCACAGGTTCCCCGGAACCGTCTTTCCGTTTTGGAAAGGCCTTTCTTCTTATCGAGTCAATAATGAATTGTTCCCGCCTCTGACCTGCTCCAAGAAAAGCGCATATATAATATAGGACAAAGACAATGTAATATGCAGCAATTGTCGTATATAGCAATACATCAATAGCATAATGTCCTTCCAGTTCAAGGCGGCCGATATCTGTTGCCCATTTGAGGTCCGAATATATCAGAACATAGCCATAGACTCCAATCACGGCAAGAAGGGTGCAAAGCAGAGTTAGTGCTGATGATAGATTCGAGTTATTGTTAATTGCATACTGCTCATGCAACTGCTTCTCAAGATTCTCGACCATACGCTGTGTTCATTGATGTTTCTGCATGATTTACTGAAGCATAGCCTACCTCTATAGGCAATATGCTGATTGGAGCATAAAATTTAATTGAACTGAAACCCACAAGAGGAGTATTCAATTTCACATCATCGATGTCGTGATAAGTAATCTGAACTTCCTTTGACTTGAAGAGTCCGCCCTTTACATAAGTCGGATAATTCTTGGGCAGTTCAATCCTGTCCTGAGCAATGAGATTGCCTCCTGCAAATGCGGATGATTTGTATACCTCTGCCATAACCGGATAATGAGATTAGCATGGCCACCCGCCCCACGGCAACCGCTTTCTTACAAAAAAGGCGTGGAGCCTGTATGCGCCACGTCTTAATGTGAAGGCGGTCGGAGTGCCTTTGAAGACAGATGTGGATAACAGCCCCACGCCTTACGCGTGGAGACAGCCATGCCAACCCTTGTCTTCGTGTTAAAGTTTCCGACGCTTTTCACATACAAGAACCGGGCATAACGCCTCTATTTATTTCTCATCGGACTTGCCATCAGGCAAATTCGTCCGTATACGGGGTAAATTTAGCAATAAAACATCATGCAAACAACATGACGGTGTTTTTTTTAGAAAAATCACCTGTTTTTCTCCTGCGCCTCTTGGCCAGAGTACGCAGGAACCTGCAGGCATTGGTCAGATGCTCCCCGTAGGAGGCGTCAAAATTGTGAGTGCCGTCAAAACGCTCGCTGCCAACTATTCTGTGCATTTCTTTATGAGAGTCCGTTTCAATGACGCCGATGCCGCCATCCTGATGAACCTGTCCACTTATTTCCTGTGCTACTGGCTGTTCAGCTCGGCCCTAACCACATTGCTTGACCGCAATTATATCACCCGGCGCAGGTTATTGGCACATATGTCATTGTGGGTGCTGTTCTCCGCGAGTTCCTGCATTGTCCTGAAACTGTTGCCGGAAGGGACGGCTCGGACAGTGGCGATATTGGCCTTGGCTGTGTGGCTGGTCGTATATGGGCTGTTCCTGACATGGCGGCTGCTGCGGACCTATCACAGGGTCATCCGCATTTTCAACGAAACCCATGCGGACGACATCGGGGCCTATATCAAGTGGCTTTCCGTTTTTACTTATTGGGCCGTAATATTCGGAGTGGGCTGCGGACTGCTGACGTTCCTGCCCGACAAATACGTCTATATCTGGATTCTGATGTCAATCCCGTTCTACATCTATCTCTTTCTTTGTTATCTGAACTATATGCTGTTTTACGAGCAGGTGGAAAATGCAATGGAGGTCAATGAAGAGCTGGATCATTTTGAGGCGGAGCCGATGCAAGAGACACCATCCTACCATGCCGAAATCGCGGAGAGAATCGCGGGTTGGGTCAATGTTGATGGTTACGTCCGGACAGGACTCACCATAAAAGACTTGTCAGAGCAGTTTCATACCAATCGTACCTATCTCTCCGAGTTCATAAATGCCACATATGGAGTGTCATTCCGTGACTGGATTACAGGGCTCCGCATTGAATATGCGAAACGCCTGCTCGTGCAATATCCTAAGTTGACGCTGGCTGACATTTCAGAAAGATCCGGCTTTTTGTCGCCGAGTCATTTCATCCGCATCTTCAAGGAAAACGCCGGATGTACGCCTGCCAGATGGCGGAAATCCAGTTGACGCGATGGCGGAAAAATAGCCTAAACGACAAAGATGTGCGATTCTGACAATTGAAACGCTGTTTGTCATCGGAAATCGGCCCGAAATGAATTTTCTTTGCTTTCTTTGTATGCTAACTCTATTAACAATTATGGATAAAAGAATTCTGACACATCTTGTCCTCCTGACATTGATCATCTCCTGCTCGAAAGGCAAACCTCATCAGACACCACATCCTGACCAGGGCGCGGTGGTGGTGACTGCCGACTGGAGCGGGAAGAGCAGCGAGGCGGACATCCCACAGAAGTACGTCCTGAGAATCGCTGACGTGAAACAGGAAGTGAGCGGAGAAAAGAACACGTTCAAGCAGCTTCTGGACCCGGGACAATACAGTCTCGCGGTGTACAACACGCCTGAGCATATTGCTGTTGCAGGCAATGTGGCTTCCATGGAAAAATCATCTGCCGGGAACATTGACCCCGCGCCTTCGCCCGATACAGGGACATCGGCGACGACATCATCCGCGATATGACGGATCTGCTGTAAGCGCAAGGCCGGACCGACAACATCCGGCCGAAATGATTATCTTTGCACTCTAAAGTAAACATATATGGAACTTGTAAGCCGCTCAGGGGCATTTGTTCCCGACTCCGAATATATACAATGGATAGCTGATATCAAGAGACGCATCCGCGACACCCGGACACGAATAGCAGTAAAGGCCACCAATCACACTATCCTGCTATATTGGTCCATAGGCACAGACATAATCGAACGCCACGCCGAAGCCAAATATGGTGACGGACTATACAATCAGCTCAGCAAAGACCTTCTCGAAGAATTTCCCGGGGCGGCCGGATTCTCTCCGAGAAACCTGTTGTACATGAAGCAGATGACTAGTCTTTTCTCTGATACTCAGGCATTTGAAAGAGGCTGACCCAAAAGGTCAGCTTCTTTGTTTATAAGGATCGTATCTG
>OHSB01000339.1_pt1 | contig 12814 bp, 6 predicted proteins | sample 1578591 | NCBI WGS metagenome assembly OHSB01 (sample SAMEA3879508, study PRJEB24766) | human gut metagenome | biome: human-associated habitat; feature: feces | place: USA | collected 1985/1987 | reverse complement strand
AGTAACTGATAACCAGTAAACTTTCCTCATTCTTCTCTCAAACACTTTTTATATGCACTTTCAAGCGGAAAAAGGGAGGGTGTGCATTCTATGTTTCTACGCAAGAAACATATTTGCTTTCATCTTATAAGTTTGTTACGTTTTTTATATATACCTTTGTCCGCTATATAGAAATTTAATCTGCATTGTTAGTATGAAAAAGGTCTTAAGATTATTGTTTTCCTTCACTATATTCTGTTCGTTGTTTCTCTGTGCTACGGATTCTGTGGCACAGTCAGTAGGCAAGTTTGTTGTTAAGGGCGTGGTGGCTGATGAGGCTACGAAGGATGGTGAGCAGTATGCCACTATGAAAATCACTCCCGTGGCAGACTCTACCGCTACGGCAGCGCTTGCCGTTACGGAGCGTGACGGAGGATTCAGTATGACGTTGAAGGCGGCTGGCAGATACCGTATTATGGTGAACGCGATGGGCAAGCAGCCCGTTGTGCGTGAGTTTGCTGTCTCTGCCGGTCATCCCCAAGCCTTGCTCGATACCTTATATATAAAGGAGGCTACGAATGTGCTGGGCGGTGTGGAGATCGTGGCGCAGAAACCGCTTGTCAAGGCTGACATAGACAAGATTACGTACGACATCGAGGAAGACCCTGACTCGAAGACCAATAACGTGCTGGAGATGTTGCGCAAGGTGCCGATGGTGACCGTTGACGGTGACGAGAACATAAAGGTGAATGGTAGCGCCGGCTTCAAGGTATACGTAAACGGACGACCTAACAATATGATGTCGAAGAATCCGAAGGATGTGCTGAAGAGCATGCCGGCTTCGTCCATAAAGAAGATAGAGGTGATCACAAACCCCGGACCGAAGTATGATGCGGAGGGTGTGGGTGGCATCCTCAACATCGTAACTGTGGGCAAAGGCATTGAGGGCTATTCTGTTACGATGAATGCGGGCGGCGGCAACACGGCTACCGATGCAGGCATGTATGCCACGGTGAAGCAGGGCAAGCTGACCGTGAGCGCCAATTATTCATACGATTACTATGACTCGCGCAACCGCAAGAGCAGCAATCTGTATGAGTTTACCGGCGACCCGCATACGCCGTCTGCCTATAACTGTACGCAGACAGGCAAGAGTCGTTCGTACAATCATACGCATTCGGGAGGATTCGAGGCGAGCTACGACATCGACACGCTCCAACTGGTAACGGCTTCGTTGGGAATATGGTCGAATCGTTCGCGTTCGCACAACACATACACCACCAATGCCACGTCGCCACTGACCGCCGCTCCGCTTTACGCCTACACCAACAGCGGACGTTCTGTCAGCGACTATATGTATATGGACGGAAGCATTGATTATCAGCGGCTTTTCAAACTTCCGGGGCGCATGCTGACATTATCGTATAAGCTGAACGGTGGAACGGACAGAGGCGACTATAATTCGGCTTACGACGTCACGGAGGTGACCGATGACTGGCGGGCGTTTATGAACCGGCTGCGTGATGAGCGCCGCGATGATGACGGACGAAGCATGGAGCATACCTTGCAGGTGGACTATACCACGCCGATTGCCAAGGCACACACGATGGAGATGGGTGTGAAGTATATCTTCCGCGACAACCGATCTAACGACGACCGATATATTCGTCCCAATGGTACGGCTGATGAATACGTGTTTGACGATGATTATTCCACGCACTACCGTCACGAGAACGACATCCTTGCCGCTTATCTTGGCTACGGACTGAAGCTCGGCAAATTGTCCGGCAGACTCGGTGTGCGCTATGAGCATACGTTCCAGAAAATAAAGTATGCGCTTGGAGTGGGGGAGAACTTCTCCACCGACTTCGACGATGTTGTGCCGTCAGTAAGTCTTGGCTATAGGCTTGACGATGCTCAGAGTCTGCGCCTTGGCTATAATATGCGCATCTACAGACCGGGTATTTGGTCGCTCAATCCTTATCTGGACCAGACCAATCCCGAGAGTCTGTCGCAGGGCAACCCTAACCTTGTGAGTGAGAAGAACCATAACGTGCAGTTCACGTATAATCTTTTCGCTTCTCGTTTCTCCACGAGTTGGACGCTGCGTTACAGCCTCACTAACAATAACATAACGAGCGTGACGACGCTTGTGGACGACCGTACGATTGAGAGCGTAAAGAATCCTACTGGCAACCTCGTCAACTACACCACATACCGTAATATCGGACGCACGCAGATGGCGTCATTGTCGGGATATCTGAGTTGGACGGTCTTTAGCAACACCCGTCTGAGCCTTAACCTTTGGGGCGACTATTCTGACTATGATGACCGCCAGTCGCTGCATAACTATGGTTGGTCGGGATCGATGAACGGTGGTGTGCAGCAGACTCTGCCGAAGAACTGGAAACTGAGCCTTAACTTCGGTGGCTGGACAAGAAGCACAGGATTGCAGTCGAAGAGCGACGGCAACTACTATTACAGCATGACAGCACAGAAGTCGTTCCTAAACAACCGCCTCAACTTCTACATGTATGCCAACAGTTTCTTCCAAACGGAGAAACACAGCAAGCATACCGTAACGGGCGAGAACTTCCTCAACCGCACCGACTCGTCATACAATCCCTGCCGCTTCGGACTGAGTGTAAGCTGGCGCATAGGCGAATTGTCGTCGGGAGTGAAGAAAGCGGAGCGCAGCATCGAGAATGATGACGTGAAGAGCAAGAAATAGTGTCAATTAGTAGTTATTAATTTTTAATTATTAATTGTAGGGTTGATATTTTGTAATAAAGATGGATGAAATAACAAGAGAAGAAGCTTTAAAACGATGGGAATCAGCTAAAAAACAAAAGAAAGATATGGTGGAGAGAATGCGTGAAATGCTTTATGAAGAATATAAAGCAAGAACAGGAGAAGAACCTGTATCATTCAATGTGTTGTTATGAAACAGTTCCTTTGAATAATATAAGAGGATGTGTCAAAAGTAAGAACTTGAGCAAAAATCAATAATTAACAAGGCAAACTGTAGGAGCCGCGGGCATTCCTGCCTGCGGCATTGCAGCAAGATACTCAGTAAGTTACGGTTGCTTGCAGTGCTGCGGGCAGGAATGCCCGCAGCTCCTACGATTTGCCTTTTCTCGCTATTTTTTTAGTTTTGACACATCCTATGTATATTTGTAAGGGCGCAGCACAATTAATAATTAAAAAATAATAATTAATAATTAACAAACCCTTCTTTTGTGTCCTTCGATATGTCGCGCTTGGGCCATGGCACTACGAGCATCAGTCCGGCGAGGATGATGCAGGCGTAGATGGTCCATCCTGACATTTCCTTTATGGCGGAGAGAGTGGCCTGAATCTGCACCTTGCCCTTTGCTGACATGGCTGCCATGTTCTGCGCTTCCGTCTCGCTCTTGCCCTGATACTGCATGCCGCGGGCTGTCATGTCGTAGGTCATGGCAGTCTCCGTGTTGGTGCGGTCATAGTCATGGGCGTAGCGGGTGATGTAGTATTGCTGGCGGTGCTGGAACACCACCTGATAGAGAGCCGAGCCGATGCCTGGTGCTATCACCATACGCACGGTGAGCATGATGCACACCCACGTGGAGAGCAACTTGTACGGCATACGCTGGTTGGCGTATACGGCGATGAGCGAATAGAGGAGCATCATTCCCGTGGCGCGGATTACGACCGGCCATTTCATGCGTTCCAGCATACCGTCCGTCTGCACCTCGAAATACATAAACAGCGAGGCGGCACCTATGAGCAGGAAGCCAAGGGCGAAGAACCACTTGAAGTGTACGCCCTTGCTGTTGAGAATCAGGATGGTAACCAGTCCGATGAAGTAACCGAGCAACACCCAGTTGCCGAGTACTGCCACCTGCATCTGGTCCGTCTTCATACCCACGCCCACGAAGATGTTGACGAGCATGGAGCTGGAGTTGCATATCATCAGTCCGATGAAGAGCAGGATGCCACCCTGGATGCTACGCGACTTGAAAGCCTTGAGCATAAAGTAAGGCGATCGGCGCGTCTTCTCTAAATAGAAGAACAGCAGGGACGACACCACGCAAATCACCGTTGCCCAACGGATGTTCGGACTGTCATACCAGTCGTACACCTTGCCGTAAACCGTCACGTAGACAAATGAGCAGCACATCAGGCAGAACACCACCACATTGCCGAACTTAGAGAACGACAGCGGGCTATGCTTCGTGGGGTAGGGATTGTAAGGCATACACACCAAGGTGATGAGCAATGCCACGAGGATGGCGCCGAGCATGGCATAATACACCATCTGCCAATGATAGTTGTAGGCGAACCATGCCGTTATCCACGTGCCTATCTGTCCGAGAAGCATAAAGAAAAAATAGATGATGGGCTGGCTCGCCTTCTTCTCCGTGTCGAGAGCGTCCCATCCCTTTTCGTCCATCGGCTCGTTACCCGGCGTGACGTTTCGCGTAGCCTCAATGCCGAAGCCATACTTGATGAGCGTAAAAAGATTACACATCAGCAGCGTCTGCCTCACGAATCCCATCACGAGGCTGTTGAGAGCCAATATGAAGAGGCTGTCCGTGTTGGCGCAGATATAGCTCTGCACAGCCAAGAGGGAGAATCCCACGAGGCTCATCATCTTCTGGCGTCGCACGCTCACCAAAGCATAGAAGAACGGCGAGAACGCCGCCATGCCTATGGACGTTACGAAGCTTATGAAGGCGATGTGTTCCGACTGGATGCCAAGCCCGCCCACCATCTCGCTACTGTTCACGGTGTAGGCACCGCTAACCGTCATGATAGGTATGAAAAGGATGACGAGGAAGGCGATGCCAAGTGGCTTTGGCACCCAGTTATAGAACGGAAAATTCTTAGGCAGGTGTTCGGGCACCGCCGTATATATTTCTGCTTGTGTCATTATTTATTAAGCTGAGCCTTTACAACTACCATCATTCCGGCAGCCAACTTCTCGTTGTCTTCCTTCGAAATTCCCTCAAACTCGATGCGTACCGGCACGCGCTGCTGAATCTTCACGAAGTTGCCGGCTGAGTTGTCTGTTGGCACGAGAGAGTATTTTGAACCCGTTGCACCAGAGATGGCTGTTATCTTGCCCTCGAACTCCTTGCCCTGAAAGGCGTCCACGGTCATGATGACCTTCTGACCAACGTATAGCTTCTCCACCTGAGTCTCCTTATAGTTGGCAATCACCCATTTCTGCGTGTCGGGCATGATGTACGTAATGGTCTGTCCGGCGTTTACCAGCTGTCCTTCCTCAAGGGCGCGTCTGCCGAGCTTGCCGTCGCACGGAGCCGTAACGACGCAGTAAGAGAGGTTGAGCTTGGCCATCTCAAGGGCTGCCTGAGCGCGTTCGATGGCAGCAGCTGTGTTCTTCTTGCGTGTCTGCACCTCGTTCACGCCAGAATAAGCAGCCTTCTGCTGACGGCGAACAGCGTCGAGCTTCTTCTTCGTTGCGTTATATTCTGTCTCGATCTGCTCCAGCTGTATGGGAGTGGCAGCGTTGCGAGCCACCAGGTTCTTGTAGCGCTGGCGGTCCTTCTCCAGCTTGGCGAGGCGAATCTCAATCTCAGCGATGGATGCCTCATACACTGTTGCTGAGGTCTGTGTGGTCTGCACCGAGGCGTCAATGACGTTGGCACCAGCCATAGCGTCCTTCAGCGCAGCCTCTGCCTCCATAACGCGGATGCGATATTCGCGGTCGTCGAGCACGAGGAGTGTGTCACCCTTCTTGATGTCCTGATGCTCCTTGAAGTATATTTTCTTTATATATCCCGATGCGCGCATATTTACGGGCGAAATGTATTGTTCCACCTGAGCGTCGTCGCTCTTCTCGTTGCTCTTATAGTCCATAAACATACAGCCAATCTTTACGATTCCCCATACGAGGATTGCCACACCGATGAGGCTTACGATTATCTGACGTATGCGCTGGCGCTTGAGCTGCTTGGCGGTTACTTCGTGTGACGACTGGTTGTTGTTGTCGTTTGCGGGGGGTGTATTTGTATTGTTATTTGTTTCCATTGTTATTTGTTCTTTTCTTAATTCAAAATAATTATCGTCACTGCAAGCTGCCGTAACTTGCAGAGTGTCTTGCTGCAATGCTGCGGGCAGGAATGCCCGCAGCTCCTACAGTTTGTATTGTCTACTTCATGAGTTTTTCCAGCTGTCCCGTGAGTTTCAGTAGTGTCAGGTTCGACACCTGATAGTTGAAGTGGGCGGTGAGGTAATTGTTCTGTGCGTCGCTCATGCTCATTTCGTCCTGCAGCACCTCAGTCATCGAGGCGATGCCCTCACGATAACGGTCGCTCGTCACCTTATATATATCCTCTGCGAGCAGGTAGTTGTCGCGCTGCTTGCTGAAGTTGCGCTGGTTGTTGGCGAGGTCGTTCACGGCGTTGGCGTATTGTGTCTGCATTCCCTTCAGCGCATTTTCGTAAGAGAGCTTGGCATTGTCGATGTCAATCTGTGCCTTTCTCATCTTCGATCGCTTCTCAAAGCCGTCAAATACGGGGATGCGCAGCGAGATGCCGATGCCGTTTGAGTTATACCAATGATTTGACTCGCCCGACTGAAACCAGTTCTTGAATTTGTCCGTGAAGGCAGAGTAGGTGAAGTTGCCGGTAAGGGCAAGCGTCGGGAGATATCCGTCCTTCACTAATTTTTTCTGCTGTTCAGCCAATGTCTTCTGCGTCTGTAAGAGTTGCAGCTCGTACTGATTCACGTTCAGTCCGGTAAGCGCAGCCAAGTCGATGGTCTCCACGTTAGCCTTCTCCACTACGATGTCTTGGTCAGCGGGATAGTCAATCACGTACTTCAGCATGTTATACTGCTGAGTGAGCATAGCCTTGGCATTGTCATACTGCACGCTGAGGTTCTCAAGGTTCACGTTCACGCGCTTCACGTCCACGCCGAGCGCCATGTCGTTGTCATGGAAAGCCTGCGTGATGTCGCGCAGTTCCTGCAAGCGCTTGATGTTGTCCTTGATGATGCCAATCTGCTCCTCCGTGTTCTGCGCCAGATAATACATCTTGCTTATCTGCATGATAAGGTCCTCCTTCGCCTTGGCGTAAGAGAGCGTGTTTAGCTGGTCGAGCGTCTTCGAGATGTCGAGAGCCGTCAGCGCAGTCTGGCTGTAGAGCGGCATCTGTAGCTGGATGCTCGCCGACGAGTTATACTGCAGCGTCTTCGTCACGTTGTACGGCTTGCCGTAAGCCGATCCGTCCGTTACCGATACGGGAGGCGTGAAGTTGTCGTTCAGCACGGCTCCGATGTTTATCTGCGGTAGCAGTCGGGCACGGTTCTCGCTGATGTTGTGCTTGCCTTTAAGCACGTTGCCCTCGTAAGTCTTCAAGTTGAGGTTTCGTTCAATGCCCATCTGTAGGCACTGACCCAATGACAATGTTTTCTGCGCCATTGAATAATGGGCAAGAAGAGTCAGGGAAAATGTGAACAATAGTCTTTTCATACCTTTATTAATATTTCGACTGCAAAGTTACGTATTAATCATGGCGTAGGCATATTCATAAAATATCACAAGTTGTTCATATTTTCTCTTTATGGCTTTGCGCTTCTGATAAAAAGTTAGTAACTTCGCCTTGGACAAACTATATAGGTAATGAAAGACAACATTAACGGCATAAATACGCTGGAAGAGCAGATGGCCAATAATGAGGACATCTGCTGTTCGTGCGGCAATATAACATCTTTTCCGGAAGCCTTCTTCCAAAGCTTCCACGTGGCTGACGTAGGCATCATCGTGTGTACGTCAGGACGCTTCTCGTTCTGTTGTGAGGATGTGGAGTATGAGGTGCGGAAGGGCGAGACGGCGTTTCTCTCGCGCGATGCTTACTTCTCCATCTGCAGTCACAGCGACGACTGTGCGGTGGTGATAATATTGTATCGTGTGGACTCCATTCGCGACATTCTTGGAAGTACGGTGGTGGGTATGAAGTTCGTAGAACTGCTCAATCCTTGTGCTTGCCGCGTAATGCACACGGGGCATGAAGACGAGCTGACCAAGTATTCCGAACTCTTGGCTGTCGGCAATAGTGACGCCAATGTCTTCGCCGCCAATGAGCGCCGTCTGCTGCTCCTCTCGCTGACATACCGCCTATGCAGCATCTTCCACGAACTCTCGAAGCATGACGACAATGCTCCGACACGCAAGCTCGATACCTACATGCAGTTCATGCAACTCGTCGACCGTTATTACGACCGTGAGCGAGGCGTCCGCTTCTATGCCGACCGTCTGTGTCTGTCGCCGAAATACCTCACGACCTTGGTTAAGTCGGTATCGGGCAACACGGTGCAGCAGTTAGTGTTTAAGGCGATAACGAAGCGTGCCATCTCTCTTGTGTCCACTACGGATAAGAGCATAAAGGAGATAGCCGACATCCTCCACTTCCCCAATGCCTCTGCTTTCGGCACGTTTTTCAAGAAGCAAGTGGGGGTGTCGCCAGTGGCTTATAGGCACGGGCTGTAGATATTGTGTAACACATTTTTAGACCGTTTAGACGATATTTCGTTTTTTATTGCCGACACAGAGCTTTTATCTTGTCTATTGTCATACCGGTCATTGATGCAATAACATCAACGTCTATTCCTTTTGCATACATCATTTTTGCAACCATTGCTATGCCTTCGGCGCGTCCTTCCTCTCTTCCTTCGGCGCGTCCTTCTTCTCTTCCTTCAGCACGTCCTTCCTTTCTTCCTTCCTCTCTTCCTTCGGCGCGTCCTTCCTCTCTTCCTTCGGCGCGTCCTTCCTCTCTTCCTTCAGCACGTCCTTCCTCTTTTGCCGTATCCAAGGAGTTCTTAATGTCCCTATAAGCCTTGAGACTGTCCTCGTATTCGCGCAACTCATTAGGGGAGAAGCGGGCTATGGCTGCAGCATCAAACAACTTGGTGAAAATCTTTTCACGTAAAGACGACGGACGATTGTCAAGGCGTGACAGATTCTTGAGCACATACATCCATTTGTCAGACAATGATGTAAGTTCTTCATCGGTCTTGTCAAATCTACCGACTTCAACATACTTGAACATCAACTTGGCATTAAACACCTTGTTAGTCTTGGTGTCCATCAAAGCTATAGTATGGATAGTGTCAGTACTGTCGAATGCCTCATCGCTCATCTTATAATTAAGCAATGCGACAACATACACCTTTTTCAGACAGAAATTCCAGTCTGATCCTTTAGGAGCCTGTTCTCTGATGGGGAAGGTTGAGTAGAAGAGCGATCGGTCTTTGAAGTATGTCTGGTAGGCATTCTGCATTTCTACAATAAACTTCTCGCCTTGCTCGTTCTCACAGTAGACGTCGAATATGGCCTTGCGCTCCGTATATACGTCACCCACGTTCTCGCTATTGAGATACTTCACGTCCTTTATCACTTCCTCTCCATCGAAGAGGGAGTTGAGAAAGTTGATAAGCAATTCCTTGTTGGGATCTGTACCGAAAATCCGCTTAAAGCCAAAGTCGGTCAACAAACTGATATATCGTTCTTCTGATTGTCTCATAACTAATTGTATTATAGCTCAAGGCAAAGATACGGCAATAAATTAGAATAATCAAATATTTACAAATAAATAATGTGACATAAAAGCGTATCCCCTGAAATCAGGTCTGTTATGTAGACCCAATTTCAGGGGATATCAGCTGATCCGTCTATCTGTTCATTACCACTTTTCTTTTCCCTATAATATATACTCCTCTTGGTGTGTTTCCGTTGACACGCTGTCCTGACAAGTTGTAGACGGTGTTGTCCGGTTTGTCATAGCGGATGGGCGAGATGGCTGTGGCGTTGTCTATCTCGAAGCGGATGGCTCGCGAGCTTGCAGACAATTCGCTGTTCACTTGGTCTGTCACTACGCTTTGGGGGAGCCATGCTCGGTGGGCGGCAAGGTAAGAGCCGGTGAACTTATAGAAGCCCAGTCCCCATGTCTTGTTGGAGAGAACGTAGCAGGGGATGTTCAGGGCGGATAGGGGAGAGTACGTGGCATTGCCCTCGAGGATGGTCGGCTTGCCGGAAGTCTGCGAGGTGGGGGAGAAGCTGTGGTCGCCGGCAGGTCCGTACACCATGTAACCCTTCAGACTGTCAGTCACCATGACGGGAGTGAGCGTCATGATGTAGTCGCTAACCTTGTCGTCTGCGCTCTGGCTGTTGTGTGCTGTGGCAGCATAAACCTTCACTTCCTCAGGCACACGGGCGTTGAAAGGCAGACAGATGGTGCTCCATCCGTATGGCTTGCCGTCCACCGTCTCGTCGCCGGTCTGATGAATGGTGAGCACGTAGGGTTCGAGTTTCTCATACCATACGCTCTTTGTGGCAGCACCTAAGCCGCCACGCATGTTGGCAGCACGCACACAGTAATATCCCGATTCGCACTTTGAAAGGTCGTAAGAGTTGGTTGTGATGTTGTCCACGAAAGTCCACTTGCCCGTTTCCTTGTTCTGTTTAAAGACAAAGTAGCACATTGCCTTTCCTTCATCGTCCCACGTCAGTAAGTTGTCCTCTATGGAGATGTTGTCCGTCCATGTGATGCTGTTTGCGTCCTTGTCCTTGTCAGCAGCCGAAGCTGCGTCTATCTGGCAGCACAGTTCGTCCGGCTTGAAGCCGTCGTCGCCACCGAGGACGTTGCGCACATTGTACGATGCAGCTTCTGCGTCGCTAAGCACACACTCGTCTGAGCCGAAGGCTGGCACGCAGGCAGCGATGGTGCGGGCACCGAGCGACAGCTTGTTGCCAGACGCGTTCATGCTGTTGTTTTCATGGAAGCGCACCTTTAGGCCCGTCTTCTTCTTCGTCCATCCGTACGGACGTGGCTCAATGAGCATCCTTGTATTGAGGAATGTGCAAGCCGGCGAGTTGTTGCCCGGTCGTCCAAGCGTCCAGTTCTCGTCCTTCAGCAGTGACGGCTGGGAGGTCTCAGGCTTGATGGTGCAGTTGTTAAAGACGTAGCCCCATTCCTGAATGGTCTGTGTGGTAGGCGCTGCGATATTGTTAGCGGCACGGTCGCGCAGAACAAGATTACATCCTTCAAACCATATATTGCCGTCGCCCATGACCATATCCACAGCTCCCGTGATGTCGCAATTCTCGAAGTAGCCACGCGAGCTGGCAGAAGGGTTGTTGGAGTTGTATGTATACTCATAGCTCCTTAGCGCCACGTTCTTGAGCACCGTTCTGTCTCCACGGTCGCGGAATGCAATGGCTTGCGTGTTTAGCTTCTCCTCCTTTGCCTTCACATAGTCGAAGCGGTTGTCCAAGGTTAGCTCCTCAGCATAGAAGTCGTTGACGCCTACGTTCAAGGCTATAGTGGCAGTGCATGCGCTACCGCCGTACTTCGGCTCGTTGTAGAGGATAGTGCCCTCCTTGCTCTGACCAATGAGCGACACATTGGACGGGTTTATTCTTGTCACGCCGTTATTGATGGTGCCCACGCCGGCTATGTCTGATTCGGCATTGCCCGTAAGATGATGCGTTCCGTCGGGCACGAAGATGTAGAAGCGGTGACCGTCAGAATAGTCGTTGTCCTTGGCGGCATTGATGGCTTCATTGATGTCGCCGTCACGTCCAACCACGAAGTTGAAGGGGTGGCGATGATACTTCTCCTTCTCCTCCGTTATATGCAAGGTCAGCGAAAGCTCCTGCTGGTATGCAGCACCATATATGTCTGTTAATTTACCTGCTGGAACCACTATTTTCACGACTTCTCCTGCTGCCAGATCCCAATACCTAAACACCTGTTCCTTACCCGATTCGGACAGATACAACGTGCCGTTCACGAACACCAAGGTTTGCTTCATAGTGCGATTGAATCCCACTTTGATGACCCCGCTTCGTGGAACGTCGTAAATTTCGTTGGACGTGCCGGTGTATAACTTTCCTCCTACAGTAACTCCTGTAAACACGGGCGGCGTGTCTGGCGTTGTCAACTCGAACTTTACGGGATACGACTCCACTGTTATGCCGTTGCGCGTCGTCACCGTTACGTTACATTCCTTCGTGGTGATGTCAGCCTTTGTGGCAGTCACCACGCCGTCTTCGGTGGCTGTGCCCGTCACTTCAGGCATCTCCTCATCAGCGTTTTTCCAAGGCGAAACAGCAAAGGAGAGATACCCGTTCTCCGTCATTTGCTTACGAATCTCCTCTGCGCCGAGTGTGGTGCCGTCGCAGGAGATGGTCTTGATGGTGGGCTTCGTTACGTTCTGCTTCTTGTATGTCACGCTGAAACAGCGGAAGTAAGAACCGCTCACAAACTCCACCTTCAGATCAGCGGTGTCGGCTTTACATTCAGTCTGAGGCTCCATGTTGCCCACAAGTGACAACGACTTGCCCTCTATCTTCACCGTCTTGTCGCCCTTCTTGATGTTCTCCGTCAGCGTGAGCTTTGCCAGGCAACCCGCTGTGGCGGGAAATCCGATGACAGCACCGGCAGTAATCTGCATGCGTTCAGGATGTGCCTCATTCATATTCGTGAATTTTCCTTTCGTAGCGTCCAGGTCAATCTTGATGTCTATGGCTTGGTTGTCCCATTTCAACTGCGTGACAAGGATGCCCTTTGCCTTTTCTATGTCGATGGTAGGCGCTCCGTCGTTGGTAGCAAAGTCCCATGTGGCTGTCACATCCTCTGTCACGTCCAGACGGTCAAACTTGTTAGGCATGAATACGGGGAACAGACGCAGGTCGTTCGCCGTGGCAATATACGTGCCGCCAATGTTATATACGGTTCCACCTTCGTCCTCCCAATGGTCCAGCGTGTTGCCCTTATAGAAGAGCGTGCGGTTGGTGGGGATTACAAAGGCGTCACCCTCCTCCACAAGT
>OHSB01000330.1_pt1 | contig 12957 bp, 12 predicted proteins | sample 1578591 | NCBI WGS metagenome assembly OHSB01 (sample SAMEA3879508, study PRJEB24766) | human gut metagenome | biome: human-associated habitat; feature: feces | place: USA | collected 1985/1987 | reverse complement strand
GCTATGCTGTTAAGCCGCTGCCGGAGGAACGCCGCAGCGATATTATTCAGGCTATTACCTTGGAGAGCAAGCAGCGTCTGTGCGATTTCTGCGTTGCTATTCAGGGCAATTCTCCTGTTGATGCGCATGTTGAGCCGGTTCCGAGTCCGCTGCCGGGTTATCAGGATGAGATTATTATGGCTGCGGGTACTTTTGTACAGGGCGCTTCTATTGAGCTGAGTGCCGATGGTCCGTGCCGTGAGCCGTTTAATGTTTTCTTCCAGGGCGGTTTGACTTTTGAGCATGGTCGTCTGGCGATTATGGCGGCGGCTAAGCGTGTTGGGCCTAAAGAGGCGTAAGAATTAAAGATTCGTAATTAAATCTCATTCCGTTCAAAAGAATTGCGGGCGCTCGTTTCGTGTGGAACCAAGACGAAGTGCCGAAAAACTCGCGCTAAGCCAAAAAATTATGCAATATTAGCTTGCATAGTGCTCAGACAGTTTCGGCCCTTCGGTGGTTCCAAACACTTACTCGCTGCAATTATTATTTCTCTGCATGAGATTTTAATTACTCAATGTAGCTTGCTCTTAACTTTGCAATGAGAGTTCATGTACTCAATGTAGTTCGCTCTTAATGTTACGTTAAGAGTTCAGTTACTCAATTTAGTTTTCTCTTAACTTTGCAATAAAGTTTCGGTTACTCAATTTAGTCTGGCATCGAATTGACGTCAATTTTGATGGCGGAGTTGTTTAAGGATGATTTATATGAATAACATGGCAGTATGTAATTATATAGTGGGCGTGCTGGGCGCGGTTATTAGCGGTCTGATTATGCAGGCGGCTACAGCTTTTCCGCTGGAGTTTACGGAGAATGGTCCCGGCCCCGGCTTCTGGCCTTTTACGCTGGGTGCAGTGCTGGGCGCTGTTTCGGTTTTGCTGCTGCTTTATACCTTTGTCAATAAAACTGATTTACATGGCGTGAAGGTGCAGCTTTCCTCGACAGGCAACAAGCGCGTTTATTTAATGATGGGACTTGTTGTTGTGTTCTGCGTGCTTATCAGCATTCTTGGCTTTTATCCGGCAGCGGCACTTATGATTCCGGCTGTTATGCGTCTTATGGATTATCGCAATTATAAGGTAATCGGCCTGACAACGGTGCTTAGTCTGCTGTTTATTTATCTTGTTTTCGGCATGCTGCTGCATACGCAGATGCCGCAGTCTGTTTTCATGGAGTAGGGGGTCATACTGATGGTTGATATAATGAGCGCATTAAATATGATTTTCGTCCCCATGAATCTGCTGGGACTTTTCTTCGGCGTGCTGGTGGGCATTGCCTTCGGCTGTATGCCGGGCCTGAGCGTTAACATGGGCCTGGCGCTGCTGTTTCCGCTGGCATTTACGTTCCACGGTATCGGCGGCATTCTGATGCTGCTGGGCATTTACTGCGGTGCGATTTACGGCGGCAGTATTTCGGCAATCCTGTTGAAGACTCCGGGTACGCCTGCTTCCGTAGCGACTACTCTGGACGGTTATCCGATGGCGACGAAGCTGGGGCAGCCTGGACGTGCTCTCGGTCTTTCTACCTTAGCCAGCACCTTCGGCGGTATTTTCAGTACCGTATGCCTGATTTTGCTGGCACCGCAGCTGGCGAAGGTTGCACTGCAGTTTTCCAAGCCGGAATATTTTGCTTTGGCTATTTTCGGTCTCAGCATTATTACGAGCGTTTCTTCCGGCAGTGTTATCAAGGGTATTATGGGCGGTCTTATCGGTCTGTTCCTGGCAACTGTCGGCATTGACGGTATGAGCGGCGCAATCCGCTTTACCTTGGACACCAACTATTTTATGGGCGGTGTATCCTTTATCCCTGTGTTGATTGGTGTGTTCGCCTTTGCGCAGGTGTTGAGCAGTATTGAGGATTATTATCACAATGAACGCAAGGAGCAGCACATGATGCTAGACCGTCTGCTGCCTTCGTTTGAGGATATCAAGAGAGTGTTTACCACACTTTTGCGTTCCTCCTTTATCGGTACCTTCATCGGCTGTGTGCCCGGTACAGGCGGCGATATTGCTTCCTTTGTATCTTATGATCAGGCGAAACGCTGGTCTAAGCACAGCAAGAACTTCGGCAACGGTGAGCCCGAGGGCATTGTAGCCTCCGAGGCAGGCAACAACGCTGTATCCGGCGGTGCCTTCATTCCCGTGCTGACGCTGGGTATCCCCGGCGACGGCGCAACGGCAATTATGATGGGCGCGCTGATGGTTCAGGGCCTGCAGCCTGGTCCCTTGCTCTTTGTGGAGAAGGCGCCAGATGTTTATGCTATCTTCATCGGTCTGCTGCTGGCTAACGTGATTATGGGTATCATGGGCTTTTCGTTAATCAGACTTTTTATGAAGGTCGTTAACGTGCCTGTGCATATTCTGCTGCCGATTATCGTGATGATGACCTTCGTGGGCACTTATTCCTACAATAATTCTCTGAACGATGTTTATCTGATGGTGGCAAGCGGTTTCTTGGGTTATTTTATGAACAAGCTGGGCTTTTCCATGTCGGCGATTATCATCGGCATTATCCTCGGCGGTATGGCAGAGCAGAACTTCGTCGGCTCGCTGATTATGAGTGACGGCAGCTTCAGTATCTTCTTCCAGCGTCCGCTGTGCCTGTTCTTCCTGGTGGCAGCTCTTTTATCACTGCTTTCACCGCTTTTCGGCAAGCTGTTCAAAAGAAGCTAAATTTTACTTGACAAACTCCCTGCGTTTAGCTAAACTAAGCATATAAAGGGAGTAGCTTGCACGCATGGCGTGTTCACTCTGTCGTCAGTACGATTGCTTCGGCAATCCGGCTTTGTGACTAAGTAGCGAGACTTTGTTGTAATTTTATTGCAGCAATGTCTCGCTTTTTTGTTTTTAGGGACGGCTGCAAATCAAGGAGGAAGAAAATGGAAATAGCTTTACAGTTTGTTTTATTGGCTTTAGGCTTTGTGATGCTCGGTAAGGGTGCGGATTGGTTTGTAGAGGGCGCGGCAGGTATTGCCATGCGCTTCGGCATTCCGCAGCTGGTAATCGGCCTTACTATCGTAGCGATGGGCACGAGCGCACCGGAGGCAGCGGTAAGTATCGCTGCTGCAGTTAAGGGTAATGCTGATATTACTATCGGTAATATCGTCGGCAGTAATATTCTTAACATTCTTATTATTTTAGGCCTTGCGGCTTCTATCGTACCAATTGCGGTAGCGCGTTCTACCGTACGCATCGAAATCCCCTTCATGATCGGTGTCACCGCACTGCTGTTTTATCAGGGACGCGACGGCAGCATCAGTCTGGCGGACGGCGGCGTGCTCATGGTAGCGTTTGCCGCATATATGATGTACCTGTATACCATGGCGATGAAGAGCAATGTCGACAGTGATCTGGAGGAGCCCGGTCTGCCGCTGGGACGCTGCCTTTTGGGTGCAGTTGGCGGTCTGGCGCTGATTATTGCGGGCAGTAATGTTACCGTAGGTGCAGCAACCTCTATTGCAACCTATGCAGGACTCAGCGAGCGCTTTATCGGTCTGACGATTGTGGCTTTGGGCACCTCGCTGCCGGAGCTGTTCACCTCTGTAGCGGCGGCACGCCGCGGCAATGCGGATATTGCCATCGGTAATATCGTCGGCAGCAACATTTTCAATATCCTTTTCGTAGTAGGCTTGTCGGCACTGATTATCGACATTCCCTTCGCATCTGCCTTCAACTTTGATACCTATGTAGCGCTTGGTGCGGCAGTGCTTCTGTGGCTGTGCGTGCTGCGTACTCAAAGACTGCAACGCTGGGCCGGTGCGCTGATGCTGGTGTGCTATGCGGCGTATCTGGGATATATTTTGTAAGCACAGCATTATAATGTAAAAAACTTAACATTTACCCTCCGCAAGCAGTAAAAATCTCTTGCCTGCTTGCGGAATTTATGGTAAAATATTTTGGTGTGAAAATAACACACGCAGGAAAATTCATCTGTTGCTACGTTTTGCCGCGTAGAGAAGAATTATAACCCATTCCTGCGGAGGAAAAAACAGGAGGAAACAAAAAATGGCTATTATCTCTATGAAACAATTACTTGAAGCTGGTGTACACTTTGGTCACCAAACCCGTCGTTGGAACCCTAAAATGGCTCCGTACATCTTCACCGAGCGTAACGGTATCTACATCATCGACCTGCAAAAAACCGTAAAAAAGGTTGACGAAGCTTACAACTTCATCCGTGAGGTTGCTGCTGCCGGCGAAAACATTCTGTTCGTTGGTACCAAAAAACAAGCTCAAGAAGCTATGAAAGAAGAAGCTACCCGCTGCAACATGTTCTTCGTTAACGAGCGTTGGCTGGGCGGCATGCTGACCAACTTCAAAACCATTCAAACCCGTATTGCACGTCTGCGCAAACTGGAAGCTATGGAAGCTGACGGCACCTTCGACCTGCTGCCGAAGAAAGAAGTTATCGGCCTGAAACATGAAATGGAAAAATTGACCAAATACTTGGGCGGTATCAAAGACATGAAAAAACTGCCGGGCGCTATGTTCATCGTTGACCCCCGCAAAGAGCACATCGCTGTTCTGGAAGCTCACAAACTGAACATTCCTATCGTTGCAACCGTTGACACCAACTGCGATCCGGACGAAATCGATCATGTAATCCCTGCAAACGACGACGCTATCCGCGCTGTAAAACTGCTGACTGCTAAAATGGCTGACGCTGTTCTGGAAGGCCGTCAAGGTATGCAAACTGAAGAAGCTGCTGCTGAAGAAGCTCCGGCAACCGAAGAAGCTGAATAATCCTAACGTTAATATATTACATTTTGAGGAGGAATAACTGATGGCTCAAATTACTGCTGCATTAGTTAAAGAACTGCGCGAGCGTACTGGCGCTGGCATGATGGACTGCAAAAAAGCACTGACCGCTGTAGAGGGCGATATGGACAAAGCAATCGACTTCCTGCGTGAAAAAGGTCTGGCTGCTGCTGCTAAAAAAGCCGGCCGTATCGCTGCTGAAGGCGTTGTTGGCTCTTTCGTAAGCGCTGACGGCAAAATCGGTGCAATCGTAGAAGTTAACTGCGAAACCGACTTTGTTGCTAAAACCGATGGCTTCAAAGAACTCGTTGAAAAAATTGCTGCTCATATCGTAGCTACCAAACCGGCTGACGTTGAAGCTCTGCTGGCTTCCGAGCTGGACGGCCAAACCGTTGAAGCTCTGGTAACCGCTAGCGTTGCTAAGATCGGCGAAAAGATTTCCGTTCGTCGTTTCGCTCTGTACGAAGCTCCGGAAGGCGTTGTTGCTGCTTACATCCATGGCGGCGGCAAAATCGGCGTTATTGTTGAATTAAAAGGCGGCAATGCTGAACTGGGTAAAGACGTTGCAATGCATGTTGCTGCTGCTAACCCGAGCTACCTGGAACGCTCTCAAGTACCGGCTGCTGAGCTGGAACACGAGAAAGAGGTTCTGTCCGAGCAAGCTAAAAACGAAGGCAAACCGGAAAAAATCATCGAGAAGATGGTTATGGGCCGTATCAACAAATACTACAAAGAAGTATGCCTGGTTGACCAAGAGTTCGTTAAAGATCCGGACCAAACAGTTGGCAAGCTGGTAAAAGCTGCAGGCGCTGAAGTTCTGGCATTCTCCCGTTTCCAACTGGGCGAAGGCATTGAAAAGAAACAAGAGGACTTTGCTGCAGAGGTTATGTCTCAAATTAAATAATCCGTTTAGTTTGGACTGCAACTGAACATTTAAGGCTATCACAAGCAATTGTGGTAGCCTTTTTTGCATTGCAAAACTTTTAAAAAGTGTAAAATAGTATACATTTTTCCTGCTTGACTATACTTCTGCAAAAGAATATAATAACAAGGTATTTTGTTTTAGCAGTTTATTGAACTGCTGGGGGAGGTTAATGTAAAATGAATAAGTTTTTAAAATACGCTCTTGTAGGCGTACTGACAATGTTTGCTATCGTAGCTGCAGGCTGCGGCAGTTCTAAGGATGACGGCAAGGTAGATATGAATAAGCCAGTTATCGTAGGCGTAAACCCCGGTCCTCATGCTATCATTATGGATAATGTAAAGAAAATTGCCGAGAAAAAAGGCCTGAAAATTGAAGTTAAAGAGTTCAGCGATTTCGTAACTCCTAACTCCGCTCTGGCTTCCGGTGAAATCTGGGCTAACTGCTTCCAACACGAGCCTTTCCTGAAGGCAACCATGAAGAAGGAGCCTTCCTTCAAGCTGGCTAAGGCCTTCAACACTGCTTTGTTCCCGATTAACATCTATTCTAAAAAATTGAAACCCGGCGATACCATTCCTGACGGTGCGAAAATCGGTATTCCTAACGATCCGACCAACGGCGGTCGTGCTATTCTGCTGCTTGCTGCCAACAACCTGATTAAGGTTAAAGACCCGAAGGATGTTACCACCAGCGTTAAGGATATCACCGAAAATCCGCATCATTTCGAAATTCCCCGCAGCCTGGATGACCTGACCTGCGCAGCAATCAATACTACCTACGCTATCAGCGCCGGCCTGGACCCCGCTAAGGATCCTATCCTGCGTGAAACTAAGGATTCTCTGTATGTAAACATTGTTGCCGTACAGGAAAAAGATCTGAACGATCCGCGTCTGAAGATTTTCCAGGAAGCATATCAATCTAAGGAAAATGCAGAATTCATCGAGAAGAAATTCCCCGGTTCTGTATACTTAGGCTGGGATAATAAATAATGAGCTCATGGTCAACGTGCAAAACTCCTGCGGGAGCTTTGCCGTTGGCCTTTTGTATATGCAAAGGTGGTTTTTATTATGGATATTCAAGCACATATTAATGAGGTATGGCCCAAGCTGCATGATCTGGCGGAGCCTGCCTTCAAGGAAGTTAAGACAGCAGCTTTTCTGGCAGATTTTTTGCGTAAGCTTGGTTACGATGTAACCGAAAATGTCGGCAATACTACCGCACTTACCGCTGTTCTGGACAGCGGTAAGCCGGGACCTACGGTAGCAGTACGCACCGATATGGATTGCCTGCTGTTTAAAAACGAGGATGGCTCGCTGGAGCCTATTCACGCCTGCGGTCATGATGCGCATATGACTATCGCTTTGGGTGTAGCCAAGCTGCTGCAAGAGCAGGGGCTTGCCTGCGGCCGTGTGAAAATTCTTTGCCAGCCTGCGGAGGAAATCGGCAGAGGCGCACTGGCAATGCTGAAGGCAGGAGCACTGGATGATGTGCAGTACGCTTTGGGTTATCATGTAATGCCGAAGGATATGGCACGCAGCGGTCAGATTATCGCCCAGATGAACTGGACGGCCTGCACCCTGATGGAAGGCGAAATTCGCGGGTTGGCAGCGCACGGCTCCCAGCCGCATCTGGGCGTGAACGCTATTGATGCCGGTGCCGCCATCGTCAATGCCATCAACGCGCTGCACAGCAACCCGCTTTTGGGCGGCAGCATCAAGACTACCCGCTTCATGGGCGGTGCAGGCTCGCTCAACGCTATCTGCGACAAGGTAAGCATCGGCTTTGACCTGCGCAGTACGTCGAACGCAGAGATGCTCGAACTGCGCCGCAAGGTAGAGGATATCGTTGTGAATACGGCGAAGGTGTATGGCGCGGAGGCGGACTGTCATATCGTCGGCACCTGCCCGGCGGCGGAGGCCGACCCGTCACTGTTGGCGCTGACGCAGGAGGTAATTTCCGCAGAGCTGGGAGCGGGGGGACTGATTCCCGCTGCCAATATTACGGTAGGCGAGGACTTCAACTTCTTCAAGCAGGAGCGTCCGCAGCTGAAAACTGCCAGTCTGGGCATAGGCTGTAATTTGGAGCCGCGTCTGCATGACCGCGATATGCACTTTGAGCACAGCGCATTGGCTAATGCTATCAACGTGCTGACAAATCTTACGCAGCGTATTTTACGCGAAAAGCCGTAAGCATATCCTGAAAAATTATAAAGCAAAAGGCTTCTGCAGTAAGGTGTTGCCAAACTGCGGAAGCCTTAATTTTACGCTTATTATTCTTTATTATGCTTCTTCGATAGCTGCGGTAATGGTCGCAACAGCCTTGTCTTTGAGGCCGGTTGCTTCGATGCAGGGCTTGAATGTTGCGTTTTTACAAACTTTAGTCATAGCCTTTTCGCTGCTGCCTTTACCGCTGCTGCCGTAGGTGCAGACAGGGATAATTGTTTTGCCGCTCAGGTCATTTTCCTCCAGGAAGGTAAGAATGATATTGGGGCAGGTGAACCACCAGATAGGAAACATCACCACAATGGTGTCATAGTCCTGCAGGTTCTGCGGCTTTGCCTTAATTGCCGGGCGGGCGTTCTGCAGATTTTCTATCTTGGCCTGGCCTACGCAGATAAGATAAGAGGAGGAATATTCTTTTACCGGCTCAATAGCAAAAAGGTCGGCGCCGGTTTGCTTGGCGGTGTCCTCGGCCAGCTTTTTGGTAATGCCTGTGCGTGTAAAATAGGCGATAAGAGTTTTCTTCATAATGGGAACCTCACTTTCATATAGTAGTATTATAACACAATTTTAGACAAAGGCTGAATTTTCTTTACAGTTTTACTGTCAGCTTGTATATTTAGCTGATTTCATGTATAATAGAGTTAGTTTTTTCAAATGGAGGGATGTCGATGAAAAAATACTTTCTGCCTATAGGCAAACGACAGGAAGAGGTAGTGCTCTCCGAGGAGCGCGTTATATATGATATTCACGGCAATGAATCCAGCGTCTGCGAGGACGTTGTTGCCGCTACTACCGAAGCAATCCGTAACCCGATTGGCACCAAGCCGCTGCGCGAAATTGTGCATGCAGGCGAAACTGTAACCATTATTATCAGCGATATTACCCGTCTGTGCGGCACGTCCGAATTCCTGCCGGTTATTGTGGCCGAGCTGAACAGTGTGGGCGTTAAGGATGAGGACATCACTGTTATTGTTGCTACCGGTACTCATCGCGGTCATACGCATGAAGAGGATATCACCGTTTGCGGCGAGGAGATGGTACGCCGTCTGAAAATTGTTCAGCATGACTCCCGCAAGAGCGAGGATATGGTACTGCTTGGTCAAACCTCCTTCGGCAATGATGTTGCTATCAGCAAATATGTTGCCAATGCCGACAGAGTTATTCTGACCGGTGCCGTAACGCTGCATCCCTTTGCCGGCTTCGGCGGCGGACGCAAGGCTGTTATGCCGGGCGTAGCGGCATATGACAGCATTATGAAAAACCATTGCATGACTATGTCCCCGGTAGAAGGCGCAGGCTGCAACAAGGCCTGTGACGCAAGTCTGCTGGAGGGCAATCCCATTCATCAGGATATGTATGAATCCTGCAAGCTGCTGAATCCCGATTTTCTGGTGAACACCGTATTTACTCCGGACGGAGAAATCAGCGAGGTTGTTGCCGGTCACTGGTACGAGGCATGGCAGAAGGGCTGTAAGGATTTGCTGGCTATGGCAGGCGTACACATCAAGCAGCTGGCTGATGTAGTAATTGCTTCCGCTGGTGGTTATCCCAAGGATCTGAACCTGTATCAGGCTACCAAGTGCCACATGAACGCACAGTTTGCGGTTAAACACGGCGGCATCATGATTTTCACTCTGGACTGCCCGGATATTAAGGAGCCTGCTATTTTTACGGACTGCTTCAGCCGTAACGATATGGAGCAGTTTGAAAAGGATATCCGTGCTAATTTCACTATTCCGGCCTTTGTTGCCTTCAAGGCGCGCTGCATTGTCAACGATGTAACGGCTTATCTGGTAACACGTCCCGAGAACTTCGATTTTGTCCGTAAGACAGGTCATATTCCCTGTGCATCCTTGCAGGAGGCCTGGGAGCTGGCTCAGGAAAAACTTGCAGAGCAGGGCAAAAAGGATTACAATATTACCATTATGGGCCATGCGTCAGCTACGCTGCCTATTTTGGACAAATAAAATATTAAAGAAAAATTTGGGGGGAACTTAATTATGAAAACAAGAAAAGTTGGTATTATCGGTTTAGGTCACGTTGGTGCTCACGTTGCATACAGCCTGGCTATTCAGGGCATTGCTGCCGAGCTGGTGCTGGTAGACCCGAAAGAATCCAAGCTGGCTGCCGAGGTACAGGACCTGCGCGACGCAATTCTGTATTGCCCGCATGATGTAAAAATCAACGGCGGTACCTACGCTGACTTGGGCGACTGCGACGCTATCGTCAACTGCATCGGTGATATCAATCTGGTTGCCAGCGGTGACCGCTTAGATGAACTTACCTTTACTGCAGCACAGGTTAAAGGTTATATCCACAAGGTTATGGCCAGCGGCTTCAACGGCTTCATTGTTAACATCACCAATCCCTGCGATGTTATTACCAACATCCTTTATCGCGAAAGCGGTCTGCCGAAAGGCCATGTAATCGGCACCGGTACCGGTCTGGATACCTCCCGTCTGGTATCTGCTTTATCCTTGCAGACCGGCGTTTCTCCGCAATCCATCAGCGCTTACATGATTGGTGAGCACGGCGCTTCCCAAATGGCTGCATGGTCCTGCGTAAACTTCAACGGCATTCCTTTAAGCTCTCTGGAGCACGAGGATCCTAAATTTGCTTTTGACAAACCGGAGCTGCAAAAACGTGCTATCGGCGGCGGCTGGGTAACCTACAGCGGCAAGCACTGCACCGAATACGGCATCTGCTCTACCGCAGCACGTATGGTACGCTGCATTTTCAACGACGAGCAACGCATTATGCCTGCTTCCATGCTGCTTGACGGCGAATACGGCGAAAAGGATGTCTTTGTAGGCGTTCCCGTACTGTTGGGCAAAAACGGCGCAGAGCGTGTGCTGGAGCTGCCTCTGACTGCTGAGGAGCTGGCAAACTTCCACAAATGCTGCGACGATGTACGCAAGAACATCAAAACCGCAGAAGGCATTGCTGCTGCAGAATGTAAATAATTTTTAAAGTATGTCTTGGAAAAGGCAGGCCGACAACGCTGAAAGGCGCTGCTTACGGCCTGCTTTTTTGCTGCTTATGCTACAAAGTTAACAAAAAAAGTGCCTTAACAAAGATAATAGTTGAAAGTTTTGCCAATGAGTGGTAAAATATTTAGGTGATTCATAGCTGTCACTAGTTTTATGGAAAGAGGGTAATATCATGACGCGTATCAATAGAGTTTTGGAGCATATGGCCAAGCTGCAGGTAGACAGTGTCATTATTAAGGATGTTACCACAATCCGTTATCTGACTGGCTTTACAGGAGATTCCAGTCTGCTGTATCTGGACAGACAACAGGGCGTGCTGATTACGGATGGCCGTTATACAGAGCAGGCCAGAAACGAAATGAAGTTCTTCAAGGTGCTGGAGTATACTCCGGCAGGTGCGCACAGCATCTGGGCTGCCGCCGCAGATTTGGCAAAGAATGCCCAAGCGCAGGTAGTGGGCTTTGACGGAGCATATTACAGCTATGATGATTATACTGTGCTGCACGAGCTTTTGGGCGAAACCTATATGCAGAGCATTGATTTCAGCGATATCCGCATGATTAAGGATAAAAAAGAGCTGGATATGCTGCTGAAGGCTGCCAGCATTGCTGACGAAGCCTTTATCCATCTGCTGGAGGATATCAAGCCCGGCTGTACCGAGCGCAGTCTGGCAGGCCGTCTGGAATACTATATGCGTGCCTTGGGAAGCGAAAAGGCTTCCTTCGATACGATTGTAGCCTCCGGCGTACGCAGTGCTTTGCCGCATGGCATGGCATCCGACAAGGTTATCGAGGTCGGTGATTTTATTACCTTTGACTTCGGCGCTGTTTATAAGGGATATCATTCCGATATGACGCGTACACTGGTAGTGGGCCTGGCAAATTCCTGGCAGCAGGAAATTTATACCATAGTTGAAGAAGCACAGCGCAAGGGCCTGAAGGCTGCCGAAGCAGGCATGACCGGCAGAGAGCTGGACGCTATTGTGCGTGACAGCATTACCGCCTGTGGCTACGGCGATTATTATGTGCATGGTACAGGTCACGGTGTAGGCCTGGAAATCCACGAAATGCCGATGATTAACAAGCGTGGCGCTACAGTGCTGCAGACAGGCATGATCTTCACTATTGAACCTGGTATATACATTCCCGGTAAAGGCGGGGTACGTATAGAAGATACTGTTGTTTTGACAGAGGATGGGGCGAGAGCCTTGAACGGTGTCAAAAAGCAGCTTATTGAAATTGTCTAATATTTAAATTTATAGGAGGGCTTCCAATGATTTCCACAAACGAATTTAAAACCAACGTAACTGTTACCATCGATGGCGACGCTTGGCAGGTTGTTGAATTCCAACACGTAAAACCTGGTAAGGGTGCTGCTTTCGTACGTGCAAAAATGCGTAACCTGTGCACCGGTGCTGTTGTTGAGCGTACCTTCAACGCAGGCGAGCGTCTGCCGAAGGCTCACATCGACCGTCGCGAAATGCAATATCTGTATGAATCCGACGGCATGTATGTATTCATGGACAATGAAACCTACGAACAAACCGAGCTGAGCAAAGAAACTCTGGGCAGCGCACTGAACTTCCTGAAAGAGAACATGGATGTAAAAATCATGATTTATGACAACCGTGTATTGGGCGTTGACCTGCCGAATACTGTAGAACTGACCGTAGTTGAAACCGAACCCGGCATCAAAGGCGATACCGCTACCGGCGGCAGCAAGAATGCTACCATGGATACCGGCTATGTTGTTAAGGTTCCTCTGTTCATCAACGAAGGGGACGTGCTGCAAATCGATACCCGTACCGGGGACTATATCGCAAGAGCATAACAAACAACAAATGGGGGGCTGTCGCAGGACAGCCCCGTTTTGTATTCCGGCTGCTCTCCAGGGCGGACCGGATCTGGATAAAGGATATTTTTATGAAAACAATCTATCTGGTGCGCCATGGGGAGACCCTGGCCAACCGGCAGGGCATCCTCCAGGGCTGGAGCAACAATCCCCTGGATGATACAGGCCGGAAACAGGCG
>OHSB01000319.1_pt1 | contig 13161 bp, 12 predicted proteins | sample 1578591 | NCBI WGS metagenome assembly OHSB01 (sample SAMEA3879508, study PRJEB24766) | human gut metagenome | biome: human-associated habitat; feature: feces | place: USA | collected 1985/1987 | reverse complement strand
CAGCGATGTTCGTTCAGGGCTTTGGCAGTATTGGATTCTTAGTTGCGATTGCAGGTGCTGTTGTATTTGGTATTTTTGTTTCCAGAAGAGAGACGGAGTATGAATATATAATGGTGAATGAGGATATAGACATCGCAAGGATCATTGCAAAGAAGAGCAGAAAAAAGATCATGAGCTTCAGCAACGCCGATGTAAAGTTCATTGCGAAAGAGGGATGCATTTACCTCGACAATGAGCTTCAGCAGGACAGCTCAATAAAGACCAGGGATTTCACATCCGGCAATAAGCAGAATCAGGATGGTGTGTATGTGTTCGTCCTCAACAAGAACGGCAAGGCTGAATTCGTGAAGCTTGAGCTCTCAGACAGAACTATTGATCATGTAAATAACTTTTTCAGAGGAAAGTATAAAGAATAAATAATATTGACCCTCACGGTTGATACTAAACTGTATATATACAGGAGGTGTCGCTGTGATGGAATTGTGGCGTTTCGTCAGTTTGTAGCCGCCTGCAATCTCCGCCAGTTGGTCGAGTTTCTGCAAATTCTCCGGCTTCTTGGCATCGTTGTCGTGCGGCAATGTAATCATAAGGTCATAGGAATATATCGAACCGAGTTCGGTTTCGCAGAGGTCGAGGAATTTCTTTACGTATGGAATCTTCCGCCCCATCGTCTTTTCGATGTCGAACGCCGGTTCGATGGAGAAGAGTCCGATACCGCAGAAGATGGTCAGCACAACCGACGAAACGACAATGGAACGATGGTTGCGTATCACAAAACTGCCGAACAGTTCGAATCGTTTGCCGATATATCCTTCAAAACTCTTCGACATATCGGCGGCAGGCTCGCGGTCCTTGCCGAACGACAATAGGATGGGTGTGAGCAGCAGGCAGGTGAGCAGCACGGCAAGCAGACAGAGCGAGGTGTTGATGCCGATGGCTCGCATCGGTACTATCTTCATTGACAGGAACGTCATCATAGCAGCCACGGTGGTAAGTCCCGACAGCAACACGCCCCAACCGGTTTCGCCTACGGCTTCCTTGATGGATTCCCTGCGCTTGCCTGTTTCTACAAACTGCGTCTTGAAGAAATTGTACAGGTGAATGTTGTAGGCGATGGAGCAGGCAAAAGTCAGTATCACGGCAATCATTGTCGTGGTCATGTCGATGTAGATGCCCGTCCAGCCGATGATGCCGAAACTGATGAGCAGTCCGAACACAGACGTGAGCAGTGGTGCAACCACGCCGCGCAACGAACGGGTTACGATGAGCATCACAACGATGGAGATGATGAAGGCAAAGAGGAACAGCCGCCCCAGTTCGCTTTTGAGATAAACGAATTTCTCGTAGCCCAGATAGGGCATTCCCGCGGCATTGGGCGACAGTTCGGCGTATTTCGCCTTGCCGATGATGTGTCCCGCTTCTTTGCCCGTAATCATATCGGGCGCAATGTCGCTCGTCTTCTTCCACACGCTGTCTTCGGGGAACGGCCGCAGTTTCACCATAATCCACGTCATCGTGCCGTCGTTTGACACCATCTTCTTTGCCAAATACGGTTTGCTGTACGCTTTCTGCCGGATTACATTCAGCGAAGCGGCATCAGACGGTATTTCGTCGGGGACAATCTGTTCGATGGTCATACCCTCCTCCGTACCTACGGCAAACTCAATATCGGTGAGCGACGTTACCTTGTCGGCATATGACAGGCTGTCTTTCAGTTCGTTGCTCAGTTCGCGAATGAGCGTCAGGCTGCGTTGGGAGAAGATGTCCTTGTTTTTCACCAGCACCGCCACATAGTAGTCGTTGCCGAAGATAGACTTGAACTCGTTGGTCTTGAGCAGCATCGGGTCGTCGCTCACGAAATAGTCGTCGAACGAAGTTTTCATCACGATGCGCTTCGCTCCCACAAACGAGAAGGCGACGATGACTGCGAACAACGCACCGACCACAAGACGGTGGCAGAGTATCCAGTCTGCCAACTGCTTGAATTTACTGTTGATTTTTACGATTTTCATTGTTGTTTTATTTTTATTCTTAATATTATCTCCAATCAGTCGTTGGGAACCTTTAATACTTACGGAATTGGACACACATGTCCAACTAATTGGATGAATTTGTCCAGCTCATTAGACTCGTCTGTCCAACTTATTGGACAAGTGTGTCCAATTTGCACGAACGCCATACATGCTGTAAGCCATATGCTGTTGCTGTTTGCCATAATCCTTTGCGAGCGATTGGTGTAGGGGTATCATTGCCGTTCTTACTGTTGCAGACGAACCATGTGTGCGAACTCGCTGTTGCGAGCCAACAGCTCGTCGGGCGTGCCCTGTTCGCTCACCGTTCCGCCACTAAGCACCACGATGTGGTCGGCATTGCGGACGGTGCGCATACGGTGGGCGATGATGATAACGGTCTTGTTGCGCACCAGTTCGGAGATGCCCGCTTGTATTTTCGTCTCGTTCTCGGCATCAAGGCTTGCGGTGGCTTCGTCGAGAAGTATGATTGGGGCATTCTTCAGCAAGGCACGGGCAATGGAAATGCGCTGCCGCTCGCCACCCGAAAGGGTTTCGCCGTTTTCGCCGATAACGGTATCGTAACCTTGCGGCATTCGGCTGATGAAGTCGTCGCACTGTGCCAGTCGGGCAACGTGGCGCACTTCCTCGTCGGTGGCGTTGCGCTTGCCGATTCGGATATTGTCGGCAATAGAGGCATTGAACAGCAAAACGTCTTGAAAAACAATGGAATAATGTTTCAGCAGCGTTTCGGGGTCAATCTTCGAGATGTCGTTTCCACCCACAAGAATTTGTCCGTCGGCGATGTCCCAAAAGCGTGCGGCGAGCTTGGCAGTAGTGCTTTTGCCCCCACCCGACGGTCCCACGAGGGCGGTAACAGTGCCTTGGCGTGCCGTGAACGAAACATTGTGCAGCACTTGCTTCTCGGTTTCGTAGGCAAAACTTACGTTGCGGAACTCGATGTCGTAGTTTTCGAGTTGTACGGCTGCACTTCCCTCCTGCGTAGGCATGTTTTCTATTTCCTTCATACGGTTGATGCGCACGTCGAGGAAAGAGAGAAGGGCAAGGTAGTTGCACACTTCGATAATGGGATTGTAGACCATTGCCGATGCCAAGAGGTAAGCCAAGTAGGTGAATACCGACACTTCGCCCTGCTGCAACAGCCACGCTCCCACCAATATAACGGTGGGCATACCGAGCTTGAGCAGCATTCCGGCGAGGTTGAGGAAGACTCCTGCCACGAGTTCGCCGCGCACAAGCTCGCGTTCGTAGCCCTTCAGCCGCTTGTCGAAGCTGCGACAGTATGCCTGTTCACCACTGTACGACCTTATTTCCTGCATACATTCCAGTCCTTCCTGTATCTGTTCGGTTACGCCACGCTTCACTTTATAATGCTGAACGAAGGCTTTGTGGAGCTGACGGCGCGACAACAGCAGGGTGGTTACGGCGAGCGGAACAACCCAAAAGAGGGCTAAAGCCAAGTGCCAGTTGTAGGAGAACATGCCCACGGCGATGATGACGACGCTCAGAGCCGACGCAAACAGCTGGGGAACAGCGTGCGAGAAGGTTTGCTCGAGCATCGTGCAGTCTTCCATCACGGTAGAGGTGAGGTCGGAAAGGTTGCGTTCGCCGAAGAAAGCAAGGGGCAGTCGGCGCAGCTTTTCTGCCACCCCGATGCGGCGTTGCGCACTCTCGTTGTAGACGGTGGTGTAGGTGCTGTCGTACTGTCGGAGGGCTATGAAGAACATAAACACTGCCAAGAGCGTTGCCACAAGCACATAGAACCACAGCGTGTGCGGCTCGGTGGAGGACTTGGCGTCGATGTATTCCATGAGGAAGAAGAACAAATAGGTGGGCGGCAGCATCAATGCGAGGTTCATCAATGTAGAGAAGGCGATGCCTTTCCGCAAGTCTTTCGCTCCTTTTTCGGTGAGGGCGAACCGTTGTTGAAGATATTTTATCATTGTCTTGTGTCCTTTCTGTTTAGGTTTATAGTTTCCATGCCACCGACTTTTGGTATTCGTTCCACATCTTATAATATAATGTGGCTTGCTCCATGAGCTGTTGGTGGGTGCCCTGTTCGGCTATTCTGCCGTTGTCTACCACGACAATGTTGTCGGCATCTTGCACGGTGGTCAGTCGGTGGGCTATCATGAGCACGGTTTTTCCGCAAGTCAGGTGGGCAAATGCCTGCCTGATAAGGTGCTCGTTTTCGGGGTCGGCAAAGGCTGTAGCCTCGTCGAGCACCACGATGGGCGCATCTTTCAGAATGGCACGGGCAAGCACTATGCGCTGCTGTTCGCCGCCAGAGAGGTATGTTCCCTCCGCTCCTATCACGGTGTTCAGTCCCTGTGGCAGCCGCTCGAGGATTTCCCGACTCTGCGAGAGGTCTACGGCACGGTTCACCTGCTCGATGGTTGCATCGGGATTGCCGTAGCGTATGTTCTCCAAAATGGAGGTCTTGAACAGTCGGGTGTTCTGAAACACGAACGACACGTTGCGCATCAGCATTGCCTTATCCATGTGCCGAACGTCCACACCGCCTATTTTCAAGCTGCCTTCGCGCACGTCCCAGAAGCGTGGAATAAGTCTTGCGATGGTTGTCTTGCCGCTTCCAGAGGCTCCCACCAGCGCAACGGTCTTGCCTTGCGGTATGTCGAGGTCGATGTGGCTTACGGCATCGCGTTCCGCCGCTTCGTATCGGAACGACACATTGCGCAGACTGACGTCGAAGGCTGTCGCTTTCTCGGGCTTGGAACTCTCTGAAAGCGGTGGCGTGGCGGTAAGTTTCTCCAATCGGTCTACTGCTTCGTTTGCCAGAAAGAGGTTCTGACTGAGGTGCATGGCTTTCATTACGTTGGCTGCAATGATGGGTGCGATGAGAACATAGAGCACCATATCGGAAACGATGATGGCAGTCTCGCCGCCGTGCCCTATCAGTATGATGCCCGTAGGCACAAGCAGAAAGGCGAAAGCATTGATGGCTATGGTGTAGGCAGACATAGGCGTGCGCCACAGAAGGGTGTATCTGATGACGAGGTCGCGGTAGTTGATGATGCTGTCGTGAAAGCGTTTGAACGAGAACACCGTCTGTTGGAAGACCTTCACGACGGGTATTCCGCGCACGTATTCCACAGCTTCGGCACTCATTTTCTCCTGTGCGTCAAGGTACATACGCTGGAAATCGTTGTTCTTAGGGTTCATCATGTAGCCCATGATGCCGAAGGCGCACACTATCGGCACCATTGCGGCAATGCCCAACTGCCAGTCTACGGCAAGCAGAAGCACTATGATGCCTATCGGAGCCACCACGCTGCCTGCCACATCGGGCAGTATGTGTGCCACGAAAGTGTGGGTCTGGCTCGAATCCTCGTCTATTATCTTGCGCATGCGCCCCGTGTTCTGCGTGTCGAAAAAGCCCAACGGAACACGCATCAGCCGTTCCATGGCAGTGCGCCGCATATTGGTTTCGATGCGGAAAGCGGAAAGATGCGAGAGCATGAGGGCGGCGAAATAGAGCAAAACATTCGCCACCGACACCACGAACGCCGCAATGGCATAGTCCCATACGGGCGTATCGGCAAGGTTTCCGTCGGCAGTGAGCAGCGTGCGCACCACCAACCACAGGAAAATAAAGGGTACGAGCGACAGCAGTCCGTTCACTGCCGACAGCACAACCGAGCAGGGCAGCAACGGCTTGCGCCCTCCCATGTAATGTCCTAAGCGTTTCAGTATTCTTATCATCTTCTTCTATATATGTTAAAAGGTTATTGTTCCTACGGTTTCATCAGCTCTCTCCACCCTGCCATACTGTAAGCGGCATACTGCTCGAGCGCACGGTTCACCTCGCTTTCGTCGTAGTCCTCGTGCTCCACAAGTTCGCAGAAGATGTTCACCCACATGGAACTCGCAATGTGCAGGAAGAAGGGCGATATGTCGATGTTGATGTGCGGATAGCGCGCTTTCATCAGTCGCAGGTATTCCGTGCCTGCTTTCAGCTGGTGCTCGGCTATTCTCTCCTTGTACCCCGCAAGCGATGTGCCTTCGGCATTGAACAGCAACAGCCGAAGCTCGGGGCGGTAAAGCCTCACCATTCGCTTCATTGCACCGATGTATTCGTTCTGAAAATCGAGTGCGTCGAACACCTCGATGCAGAGGTGCCGCTCCTCGTTGTGCGACAGAATGTAGCGGTTCAGCTCGTTGAGCAGCGGCCGCAACACCTCACAGAACAGCTCGTCCTTGCTGCGGAAGTAGTTGTATACGTTGCCTGCAGCAATGCCCGCACGCCGCGCCACCGTGCGGATAGACGTGCTGCGTGCGCCGTGAGCGATGAATTCCTCTCGCGCCACGGCAACGATACGCAGCCGAATGTCGTCTTTCAGTTTCTGCATACGCCCATGAAAACTTTAAATAATGAACTAAGTTCTGTTTTGTTCATAAAAAAATCGCACCGTTTCGTAATCGAACGGTGCGATTGATTGAACGAGCCTATTTGCGCTCTTACTATATAAATATTGTGTATTCGCATAGCTGCAATGTTTATTTTGCAAAAGTAGTAAAGATATAAAAACACCGCAATACCCAAAAATAAGTATTTTGCAATAAACACTTATGTGTGTTGAATGTCTAAATTTATTTTATAAGTCAAACAACATATTGAGACCTCTGCAAAAGTCTTTTTACACCTAAAAGCTACTATTGATAATCAATGAGTTATATTTATGATTTCGCTATCTATATGAGGTTTTGCAGAGGTCTCATATTGTGAAATAGAATATGAAGATTTTCAGTTATATAAAATCAATCCCCTCACTTATAATTCTCCTCCAACATCTTTTCCAAATCCGAAGCCTTATAGAGGATTTTCCCTGCAATCTGCGTGTAGGGGATAACCTTTCGGTCGCGATAGTCCTGCAAGGTACGGGGACTGATATACAGCCGCTCGCACACTTCCTTACCCGTAAGGAAAAGTTCTCCGGAAAAGATCGGCTTGTGCGTTTCTGCCACTTCCACAATTCTTTTTTTCACACCTCTTAGTGCCGAGACAACCAGCTGCATCTCATCGCTCTCCATGTTCAAATCTTTTGCCATTTCCATCATATACTGTTGTTTTTAGGTTTGTCTGTTCTTGCAAGGAGCAGCTGTTCCACATCCTCACGCCTGTAATAGCACTTGTGTCCGATTTGCGTAAACGGCAGCACACCCGTATCACGATAATGCTGCAAAGTGCGTTTGCTGATGTTCAGCAGCCGACACACATCGCCGTTGTGCAACCAGTCCGTATTCTTACTCTTTTCTCCGAATGCCTTGTGGCAGCATTCCGCAAGGCTTAAGATTTCATCTCGAAGCTTTGCCCAATTGGTTTCCGTAATGATGTAATAGTTCATAATCATATTTTGTTATTGTTTGTTGTTTCAGTTCTTTCCTGTTTCTGCTGGCAAAGGTAATGGCGTACGTGCGCCTCTCAAAGCTGTGGGGAACAGCAGGGAAGTATCGGGAACAATCGGGAAAAGAGCAATCCGTTTCATTGGTTCACATTTACGTTTTCCTGCCCCGTCTTTTTTCTTTCATTGCAAAGACAATCCAAGCGAGTGCAGAGGAAAGTTTACTTATCCTTTGCCGAGTGCAGCTTATCTTATGCAAAATTAATATTGGATATTTCTTATTCCATCACTTTTCATTCACGTGGCAGCTTGTGGCACTATGACAAGGACAAAAGAGACAGATTTATACTTTTGCCACTACACAAATAAAGCTAATAAGACAATCAAAGCAAAAGAGTACATCTGAAAGCAGACAGTAACATCCGTATTTCAGATAACCTTTCTTTCCTGTCGTCTATTTTTTGCTTAATGAGACGATAAATGCTCTTTTTGACAGCCTGTTTCCCTAAGAATTTTGCAGCAGACGAGCGCAACATTATGCAAGAAGGCTCTGAATGCTTGGAAGTTACACATTCTCACCCTAACTTCACTCTTGGAAACCAATTCAAGGGAATAATGAAAAAGAACACAGATGCAGGCAATACAGACAGCAGGAGAAATCCTCATCGAAGGGGTAGTTCATCCAAGAACGTAGAGATAGAAAACTACCTCTCCACACACTACGATTTTAGATACAATACAGTATTGGGTAGAACCGAATACCGAAGTAGGAACAGCGGCATATTTACAAAAGTCAGTCGTTATGAAATCAATACGCTTCGCAGGGAACTTGATTGCGATAAAAACATAGCGACTTCTGCCGAGAACCTTTATTCCATCATTGAAAGCAGCTTTTCTCCCCGTATCAATCCTGTGCAGGAGTATTTAAAAGGGTTGCCATTGATAGATATAGGTGATGGTTGTAGCAATGGTTGTAGTTACAGTGGTAGTAGTGTTCTTACTTTCTTTTCACCAAAAGCAATTCCCGATTTGGCAAGCTGCGTTGTTGTCCGTAATTCTAACAAATGGTTGCCGTATCTTACCAAATGGCTTGTGGCGGTGGTCGCCAACGCAATCGACGACCGCGAGTGCCGCAACCATACCTGCCTCGTGTTGACAGGCGAGCAGGGAAAGTTCAAGACGACGTTCCTTGACCTGCTCTGTCCGCCGGCACTATATGGTTATAGTTGCACAGGAAAGATATATCCGCAGGAGAAAGATACACTTACCTATATCGGGCAGAACCTTATCGTAAATATAGATGACCAGCTCAAAGCCCTCAATAAGCGGGACGAGAATGAGCTGAAAAACCTTATCACCTGTCCGATGGTCAAGTACCGTATGCCGTATGACAAATATGTTGAGGAGCATCCCCACTTGGCAAGCTTTGTGGCATCAGTGAACGGCAACGACTTTCTTACCGACCCGACAGGCAGCAGACGGTTTCTTCCTTTTGAAGTTCTTTCCATAGACATAGAGAAAGCCAAGCGTATTTCAATGGATAATGTCTATGCTGAAGCCAAAGCCCTGTTAAAGTCAGGTTTCCGCTATTGGTTTGATGATGAAGAGATTGCCGAACTATACAGAGAGAGTGAGGACTTTCAGGTACAAACCGCTGAGATGGAACTTTTGCTGCGTTGCTTTGAAAAGCCAACGGAGGATGAAAACTATTCGTTAATGACTACTACGGAGATACTCACCTATTTGGGTATTTATACTCACCAACCACTTGTTGCCAAGCGTATGGGCGAAGCCTTGAAGAAAGCAGGATACATAAAGGTGAGCAAGCGAAGAAACGGAGGTAGCCCCATCTATGTCTACAAGATTAGGAAAATCTTGCCATGTCCGCTCCTTCAAACTTGTAGTAGCCAAATGTAGTAGAATGTATAGTATTAGCTTATACTACAAAGTAATACTGATTATCAATCACTTATCACAGAATAGTATGTAGTAAGAAGAAAGATGAAAAAGTTTGGAGGGGAAAAACTTTGGAAACGGTAAAACCATAAAACAGACAAGCATAAATAATTATCATTCAACCCATTAAAGTATCAAAACAATGAAAGAAGAAGATTTATCAGCTATCAAGCGATATTCCATCGTGGAATATCTCGAAAAGAAAGGCATCAAGCCTGCCCGCAAAACACCGACCTATGCTGTGTATCGCTCACCATTGAGGGAGGAAGTGCATCCGAGTTTCAAGGTGGACAGGGAAAAGAACCTTTGGATAGACTATGCCGAAGGCAGGGGCGGAAGCATTATTGACCTTTGTATGCACTTGGAAGGCTGCACGCTCTCGGAAGCCATCTGCCGTTTGGGACAGAACGCTTTAGAGCATACAGCGTACAGCTCCAATTCTCCAAAAAGAGAAATATCCATTAGTCCAAATCAAAGAGAGGATGTAACGGCAAGCGGAACAAGGAGACTGATATGCCTATCAGACACCTTGCCACCGCATTTGCAGGAGTATCTCAAAAAGGAACGCTGCATTGATTTGGAAAAGGCAACACCCTTTCTTAAATGTATCAGTTACGAGGTAAGGGGAAGAAGATATGAAGCCATCGGCTTTGCCAATTCTTCGGGTGGTTATGAACTTCGGGACAACAATACGTTCAAGGGAACGATTGCTCCGAAAGACATCACTCCGATATTTGAGGACATGGAACAGCCTGTCTGTTTGTTCGAGGGATTTATGGACTTTCTCTCTTTTCTTTCAATGAAAGAGGAAGTAACCAACCAATGCCTTGTGATGAATTCCGTAAGTAATGTAGCAAGAAGTATTCACTACCTGAACAAAAGAGATATAACCTCAGTTCGTACTTTTCTTGACAATGACGATGCAGGGCTAAAAGCTGTGCAGGAATTTGTAAACACAGGTTTTAAGGTAGAAGATATGGCTGTGTATTATGGAGACTTCAAAGATCTCAACGATTTTCACGTCAGACGTGTCCGTGGGCAGGAGAAATCTCAAAATACAAGCAACAAAATAAAACAAGTCAAACTTAAAATAAGATAGAGTGATGAAAAAGAAAAAAAGAAACATAGAAGAAATAGATCGTTTCATAGGAGAAACTTTTGGCGTAAGCCCGGCTAAAAGTTCAAACGAACAAACCGCCGCTGAATTTCGGGCGAGGGGAATGAAAAATATTCAAGAGAAAAAACAACAAGAAACAGGACATGCCATAGAGCATGCCACGCCATCCGAGCCTGTACTGCATACAGAGCATGCAACTATTCAACGACGCATCAGTGCCAAGATGAGAAAAGAGACACTTGACGCATACAAGCAGGCGTTCCTTGTTCCAACAAAGCTAAGTGAGAGAAAGGCGGTCTATCTGAGCAGGGAAACACAGGAACGTGCGGACTTCATTGTCCGTAGATTGGGAGATAAAGGAGCCAATGTCTCGAGCTTCATCGAAAACCTTGTGCGTATCCATTTGGAGGAATACGGTGAGGATATAGAAAAATGGAGGAAGCTGTAAACAACAGAAAAACGGTCAAGGACTATCGAGTAAAAGGATGTCCCTTTCACTCAAAATCCTCGACCGTTTTAGGGTAGTACCAACAACAGATTTTTACTGAACACATTGAACGGTTGGAATGCCACGAACACAGTTAATCTTCTGAATGCATAGTATTCATTTTTGGACGGCAAAACGCTTTATGCGTAAACGGAACGTTAGCTGACATTACAAGACGTCAGTTTGTACCCACAAACTGCTCTTGCTCCCCTCGTCAGACTGTCGGGGAGATTAGACCGTAATCACTCCGTTCTCATCGGTCAGTGTTCGGGAATTAAGCAACAACGAATCATCTGCAATGATTAACTTTCAAGGAAACTTATATGAACAGATACAAAGGAAAAGCTGCCCGATGGCGGCAACGGGATAAGGAAGAACAGAGGATGAACAAGACAGAGTTCATCAAAGTAAGATGTACCTTAGAGGAAAAGCAGCGCATCCAGTCAAAGGCAGAAAGTACGGGGCGGAAGTTCTCAGGCTACTGCCGTGAGATACTCCTTAACGGTGAAGTGGCAGCTGTTCCCAAGATGACCGACAATGAAAGGGAAGCCATTGCCATACTCCAGCATACGGGCAGGTTCTATGGGCAGATTTCCAACCTTATCAAAGTAAAAGACGAGAGGTGGGTACATATTACACAAAACCTTTCCTTATTTGCAAAAGAGGCATTTAAGCGATTCTATGACCCTCATTTTCGTGTGGACGATGAGATATATAAGGTCTTAAATATGACAAGAGATGATAGGAAAGTGTAAGGCGATAGCGCACGGAAGTACGGCGTTGGACTATATCTTCAGGGAAGGCAAGATCGGTAACCGGCTTGCCTTCCACAATCTTTGCAGCAGGGAACCGAGGTCCGTTTACGAGGAAATGAAGGTGGTCAGCAACTACAACAGCCGTTGCAGAAACAAGTTTCTACGCATTGAAATCGGTATCGCACCACAGGACGAGAAGAAATCATCAGTTTCCGAGCTTGCCCAAATAGCCCATCTGTTTGCCAAGAAAATGGGACTTGACAACCATCAGTGGATGGCAGTAACGCACAAGGATACAGACAACAGGCATATCCATATCATTGCCAATCGCATCAGCCTTTACGGAGAGGTTTATGATACCACTTTTGTGAGCAACAGGGCAGCAAGAGTGGCGGAGGAAATAAGTCGCTCGAAAGGCTTGACCATTGCAAAGGAGGTCAGGGCGGAAAGGAAGCATCAGAAAGCAAAAGCCAATCCTACGAGAGAGCAAACAAAGAAAGAAGTACAGCAAATCTGTTATGCCTTGTTGGATAAATATAAAAGCGGTGGCATATCAGGGTACTCCATGTTTCTCTACGAATTGAACAAGAACAACATTATCATAGAGCGCATGAAGAACAAACAGGGAAAAGTCTATGGTTTGAAGTTCTCCTACTGTGGCCAGACATTCAAAGCTTCCGAAATTGGCAGGGAGTTCGGCTACCGTTCCTTGCAGAAGAACTTTGAACCAACTAACAAAACAGAACCAAAGAATACACATCAAACAGTACAAGAAACAACAGAAAAGAAAGAGCAACCTGATACAGGCTATCAGCTTGTACCTAAAAGCCGTTCATACATACCACGAGCATCAGAAGAAACTCTGCAGATTGCACAGGCTATCGGTACAATGGCAGATGCAGCCATTAGCGCAGTCGATGAAGTAGTGGAAGGATTGGGCGATTTGATTACACCATCCGCACATGGAGATAACTATGCCGAAGCAGCATGGCAGCACAGACTCAGAAATCAAGCCAACAGAAAGAGGAAGCGAGGAAGAGGAATATAATCCTGTTTCAACTACAAACAGCATTACAAAAGTGCAGAAAGAAGAATATCTCATTAAAAAACGCTTGTTATTCGGTAACAAAGTATTATCTTTGCAAACAGAATAACAAGCGTTCTTTCTTTAGCAGAAAACAGCGACACAAAGCATTTCGCTCGTTTCCAAATCGTTACCTGTTTTGTTATACCAACAAGGTAACTTCTTTATTTTCAATTAGATACGTTTTAAGAATTATCTTTACACGTAAAAGTGGCGCTATTGCAGCAAAAATAGGCTTCTTGCTGCTTCTTTTTTTTGCACACTTTCCTCACAAACCTTCTAATCCATTGTGTATAAATCGTTTATCCTTGCATGCTCAAAACTCAAGAATTTCGCACCAAAGATTTCTTAGTGCGCTCAGCTCATAGT
>OHSB01000317.1_pt1 | contig 13202 bp, 10 predicted proteins | sample 1578591 | NCBI WGS metagenome assembly OHSB01 (sample SAMEA3879508, study PRJEB24766) | human gut metagenome | biome: human-associated habitat; feature: feces | place: USA | collected 1985/1987 | reverse complement strand
GAGCAACAGACTCATAATCTGGAGGTCCCTGGTTCAAGCCCAGGCTGGTCCACAAAGGAAATCAAGCAGTTACGAATTTCGTAGCTGCTTTTTTCTTGCTCTTGCGTAAACAATGCGTAAACAAACTGTTTGAGTTGATTATGTTTACGCATAGAATTTCTATGAAACTCCATACAATCCTAATTTCTCTATATACGGGGTAATAGCATAAGATTGCGTTGTTTTCCACTCATTTGCCTGTTAAATAAGCTCAAATATATTCCATTTGCATATTTGCAAGAAAAAATGTTGTAATTTTGTAGATGCAACACATTTATGGTAAGCCATGACTTCAATGGTGCTCTTTCTTGAAAAAGAAAAGTGAGTTTGCCTAACCTTCGTGGGAGGGTCATCCCATTCCGATGAATCGAAGCGTAAAGGGAGTGTTAGTCGGAGGGCACTCTATGACAAACGAAACGCGGGAGTTGCTTCAGGGGTTGAGACCGATTAGCATAAGCCCGGTTACCAGTCAGCGACAGAAGACAACGAGATTGCACCGCTGCATATAACGACAATGTTTTTATCCGTTTAAGGATAGGGACTCTGTGGTTATATGCAGTGTTTTGCGTATGTATACCTCACATCGCAAAGCGTCTGTATTCAGAGGTTATGTTGAACATAAACTAATGAATGCAATGGAAAAATTAACGAAATCCATGCCCCTTTTCAAAGAACGTAATTGTTCTGTCTCTATCGTGTTGGATTCACGTACTCGCAGGAAAAATGCGTATGAGTTCCCATTATCCCTTCGCTTCACGATTGACCGCAAGTTCTTTTATCTTACAGTCGGAAGTTCTTTTAGCGAGAAAAAGTTCTCAGACATCTGCAATGCAACCAAATGCAAGAGTGAGAACTACAAACTTCAAAAAGAGTGGAAAGATACCTTTGTCCCTAAATACAAGAAAGTTTTGAGTAATCTGAACAAGGGTGGCATCCTGACATTTGAGATGGTGCGCCAATGTATTATAGGTGAGGATGTGGTACTATCTGAAGAGGAAACAACCAAGTCACAATCGTTTATCAGTATATGGGAGCAAGTTATCAATGGTTTCAAAACAGATGATGGTGGAGCACGTTTTACCACGGCCGAAAGTTACGAGTGTGCGCTCAAATCATTCAGGAAGATACTTGGAGCAAATACAATTAAGGGCTTTTGTATCAGTGCAGCAGAAATCCAGAAATGGAAAGATGGGATGCACAATGGGGTTAAAGACGAGAATGGTGCAGTCGTTGGAAAAATCAGCGACACCACAGTAGGCATTTATCTACGTTGTTGCCGTGCCGTATGGAATCGGTGTGTACACGAAGGATTCCTCAAAGATATTCCTTATCCTTTTTCCAACAAGAAAGAGAAAGGTCTTGTAAGCATACCCAAAAGTGCGAAGCGCAAACAGAACTTCTTGAATGTCGCTCAAATGACAGAACTCTATAACCTTTTTGTTTCAAAGGAATATCCAGAACACTGGACGGAAGAATATACGCAACGTGCCCACTACTCATTGGGACTATTCCTTGCCCAATACCTTTGCAACGGCTTCAATATGGCTGACGCAGGGCGATTGACATACGACAACTACTATTACAAGACAGATGGCAAGGCTTTCCGCTTCAACCGAAAGAAAACCTCCCGTAGGAGTGCTGACGGTTCGGAAGTAATTGTTCCTATCATCCCTCCCTTACAATATGTATTAGACGAGATAGCGGCACCACCCACCCGGGATGGTTTTGTGTTTCCCGATATATTAAAAGGTGCGGAAACGGAAGAGCTGCGCCGTAAGTACACCGTGCAGGAGAATTCAAATGTGAAAGACCGTGTCATCAAGATTTGCCACGAGGCACTGCATTGGGACAAGTCCATCTGCCCGTCCGGTACATGGTGCCGTCACTCGTTTGCCACCAACCTGCATAATGCCGGAGTAGATATGGACTATATCTCTGAAAGCATGGGGCATGCTTCATCAGACCATGCAATCACTCAAATATACATTGAGCATTACCCTCTCGATATACAGATGCAGAACAACTCAAAGCTGCTAAACTTGGGAGAAACTTCAGAAAGGGATGCCTTGTTGGCTAAGCTGGCAAATATGTCCACAGAAGAATTGGCTAAACTATTCGCATAACCTTTTATAGAGTTTAGAGTATGTTTGATTTCATAGAACGGATAAAAGATTTCAATTTGAGGAAGGAGCATACGGATATGCTTATTCGCGCATGGAAGACTGAGAACAAAAAAGTTTATTCGGATTTTGTAAGACGGATAGAAGCAGTCAAAAAAGGTGATATGAGCATTATTACCGAAATGATGGATGTCGCTAAGAACTGTGTTCCAGAAGAAGTACGGGTATTCCATAACTGGTTAGGAGATGTCTTGAATGGGAAAGTGAAGATGGCAGATATTACCCAAAGCATTCAGGGGTTATCCATTGAGCATATCCACATGATAGCAAAATGCCTTGTCTATAAAGAACAGTGGATGGCCATAGATATGAAGACCGGAGAGGTAAAAGTGACCTCCAAGAAAGTAAACGGCTACCTGATGGTTCGTTCGGGAACACCGATAGAGATATGGAATCGTATGTCTGTAGATAAAAGAGTCTATATCGTCAGCCAGACTGAGGCATTGATGAAGAACAGCAAAGGATGCTGGATGTTCAGCAACCTTGAAAGAAAGATGATATATCAGGCCATAACTTTCTTTGCAAGACTTATATTCCTTACATATGCATCGGCAACAGGACATTTCCTCGCTAACCTCTACGACCTTGTCATTGAGCGTAAAGACAATCTTCCTTATTGCATGTATTATTATGTTGTCTTTGACCACGGACTGACAAAGATGGCGATGCTGCTAAATCAGTTTCTACTATCAGAGAACATTGATCAGGGAAGTATGCTAATGGTGAAAGATTGTATCAATGCCCTAGTTCTGCACAGTCTTGATATGGGAACTGAAACAAAAGCATCATGGGAAAAGACTGCTGATGAATGTGGAGCTGACATCTGGAAAGAGGTTGCGTTTCTTCTTCGTAGTATGAAAGGCAGACGAGGAAATAAGAAACAGGTAATGACCATTGATGACTTGATTGTCGGGAACAAAGCCGAGGTAAAACAGTGCATTATGGAATTTCTGGAAACAAACACTGAAGACATCTGCCTTGCCTATCTGCTCGTTGTTCTTGTTAAAACCGAACATATTAAATCCTCAGTGAAGTATATGACTTTTCACCGCGCCATCGAACAACTTACCCAACGACACTACGGATATGATGTTCCCCAAAAGCGATATGGAGAGATGAAGGAGTTTAATTTCAAGTGTTCTATGCAGAGTGCCAGTTATAAGAAAGCCAAGAAAATCATAGATAGGTGGACAATCTGTTTTGAGGAGTGTAAATAACACATTCCTCTTATTTTTCTATCCAAATCTTTATTCTTCCCTCTTTTTCAGTTAATACATATAGAATATTGGTCGGTAAGTTTAAGGTATAAATAAACCGACCAATACACAGAGTTTCATCCTCTACCTTTGCTTGTGAAATCGGTTTCACAGAGTTGAACCGAGACTTAAAATGTTTAATTACCAAACAAGTAAAGGTATGGAAGAAAAATTCAATTTTACCCAATTACTTCAAAAGCCCATCGCTATGATGACGGGCGAAGAACTTTGTTTTCTTATCGGCAAGAGTGTGGAGAGTATAGAAAAACCCACATCGCAGGCAACCTCCAAAGGCAACTATTATGGCATTGAGGGCATTGCCCGTGTGTTCGGTTGCAGTGTACCCACAGCCAACCGTATTAAAAAAAGTGGTGTTATAGACAAAGCCATCACGCAGATAGGACGTAAGATAGTGGTGGATGCAGACCTCGCACTGTCTTTGGCAAAGGAAGCTGGTAGCATTCACATCAAGGAGTGAGCGTATGGATGAAAATTGGAAACAACAACTGGCAACAGACAGTTATGGAAATCCGGTTCGTTCCATCAGTAATCTCCGACTCATTTTTACCTTAGATGAGAACCTCAGTCAGATAAGGTACGATACTTTTTGTCAGGATGATGTGTGTTTCAATCCTTTGTTCCGCAATGTCAATGGCAATAAGATTGATGAGGAGTCGGTGGGAAAGATACAGGACTATCTGGAAAGAACGTACAGACTACGCTTGACACAGAACAAAGTATTTGAAATACTAAAAACGACCTCATCGGAACGGAGTTTCAATCCTGTGCAGGAATTCATAACTCAAGAGACATGGGACGGACAGCCCCGTATAGCCACGGCTATCATTGATTATCTGGGGGCGGAGGACATGCCTCTCGTCAGGGAACAGACTAAACTCTGGTTTGTGGCAGCGGTTGCGCGTGTGTTTAGTCCCGGTTGTAAGTTTGATAATGTACTGACTTTGCCGGGACCACAAGGTATCGGAAAAAGTACATTCTTCAAGACTATCAGCGGAAAGTGGTTCAACGATTCTTTCTCTTTCGCCAGTGGCGATAAGGAAAAAGTAGAAACTATTACCAATGGTTGGATTATTGAAATCAGTGAGTTAAATGGTTTGAAACGGGCGAATGATGTAGAAGCGGCCAAGGCTTTCTTGAGTCGTTGTAGCGACTATATGCGTCCTGCATACGGACATAAGGTAGTGGAGTTTATGCGCCACAATGTCTTTGCGGCCACTACCAATGAGACAAACTTTTTGCAAGGGGACAATGGGAACCGTCGATGGTGGATTATCCCAGTCAAAGGCAACGGTCATGTATCAGATTGGTTGGATTGTTTGCAGCATTCCGTTCCTCAACTTTGGGCAGAGGCATACACCTATTATAGACAAGGAATGAAACTCTACTTGTCCCCAGACATGGAAATCGAGGCCAACGAAATACAAATGCAGCATTCCAATATCCTTGTTGACCCAATCATGGAGGATATTGAAATGTATCTGGAGCGTGAAGTTCCCGTGCAGTATGCAAGTTGGATGATTCCGACACGACTGGCTTATCAGAAAGGAGCATACTCAGAACCCAATTCCACAATGACCTCACTCAATATGGTTTGTGCCCGACAGATTATAGAGGAGTTACCCAATGACTTGGTAAGACGCAATACGTCCAAATACACCTCACAATATATCAACCGCTTGATGTCCATGATTCCTAATTGGAAACGGAGCAAACAGGAGAAGGTCAAGGGTTTGCATCCTGCTTATTGTGACAAGACGGGGAGGTCAAAGCATCCTTGGGTGAGGGTGGGTACACCGAGCGAAGAAGTCTGCGCCACATTACCAAGTGAACCGGAATTACCATTCTAATTTTCAAAATAAGGGAAAAGAAAAACATAATGTCCCTTTGTCCCTATTTCCTTTGAAAAAAGAATAGAAACATAAAGCAGTGAAAAGAAAAAGTTACAAAATATGCTTGGGACATGGGACAAAAAGAGTTGAAAATATGAGAACTGAAGAACTGATAGAACGCATCAGCAAACATGAGCCTTTATTGGCAAAAGCAGTCAGCCACATGGTTGCGTATGTTCAAGACCGTTATCCCTCCACGTTTCCGAGCAAGGAGCAGACTATGGCGGTAAACGAATACCTGCATAGTGTTCATGCGGACGGTGACGGCAGTATGTCGGAAGCTAATTGCGAGCATCGCAGGATTGCCTCACAGCGAATCACTATCGCTGCCATCCGTATACTTGACACCGAACAACAGGACAGGCTTCAGGACATACTTGACCATATTGCATACGACAAGGAGTATTATATGCCGGAGAGAGGGCAAGGTATGCGCTACTGACTTTTCTTTTGGCTGTACCAGTTTTAGATTATCCATAAACAGACGAATGATGAATAAAGATTTGAGCTATTGTATCGTATTATCATCGGAACAGCTTTCCTATTTGGCAGGAAGCAAGTACGGCATTGACCGAATGAAGATTTTGAACCGGCTTATCGAAGCGACCGTGTTGGAACAAACGGAGTATTCCAAGAAAGGCTTTGCCATGACATTGCAAGTCGGACAGGCTGCCTTGTCAGAAGTGGAATTGTCCTGCAAATTGGGCTATGACAAGAAGACCATCTCACGTGTGATAGACAAGATGAATCAGCTTGGCATTGTCGCATCCGTTCAAAGTAACCGCACGAGTATTCACACGCAGAAATGCGTATCGGCTTGGATGCTGGACGGCAAGCGTATCGACAACCCTTTTTATGTCCGAATGAAAAACCGCAAGGACGGCAACGAAAAAACGGCTAATCGTCCATACAACAACAGTATTCTTCCAATGAAACAACAGCATATTTTGGAGAGCAACGCAGAAGCAAATTGCCCTACCCAAACGCAAACAGACAACACAGCCGTATCGGATGAAACTTACTCCCCTGATTTATCGACTTCACCAACATCAAGCGAAACTCCTGTTACAGCTTACGATGACAAAAATAGAAATGGTTACGATGAATTGAAAGCCGAAACAAATAACCATGAGCTTCTCCACACCCCTACAACCACATCAGGCTATGAGATTGCAGGCAATGGAAGCGACAACGATGCTGCACAGGTAAATTCCACTTCGGCATATCCGACTACGACATTGGCTTCTCCACAGCCTTTGGCAGAGGAAGAACCAACTAATGACCAAGGGAATGACTGGCAATTATAAATCTTTCAGATACAGTAAAATGTACTATGTTATAGTATGTAGTGTTACAAGAAGTGCCTATGTCGCACAGGCTCGCTTCGCTTGCCAGTACCACATAAGCGTATTCCGGCAGTCGCAAGCTCCCACCGTGCTGTACTTTTTTAGATAAGATGTTTCACCTGTTATAATACAGAAAAGAATGAAGAATAAAGATAATGTCAAACAGATTGACGGGAACAAGGAAGAGGAAAAGGATAAAAAAGACACAAGACGAATCCTGCGCCTTGAAGCCAGAGTTACGGAAGACGAATATGCCAAAGCTGCGGAACTCGCCCAATCCTGTGGTTTGACCATGAGTGACTATGTGCGCAGGACGGCTTTAGGGCATCGTCCGCACCTGCGGCTAACTGAGCGTGAAGTGGAAGCCCTGTGTAGCCTTTCGGATGCGAGGGGCGACCTTATCCGTGTCGTTGCTGCCGTGAAGTCCATCCAAGCGGACAAACGAGCCATCTATTTCAGCGATACCCGATTTGTGGAGCAATGGATGAAAGCTGCCACAAAGCTCATCAACCGTTGGAATCAAATTGAAGCCTACCTTAACGAATATGATTGCAAAAGCAGCTACCATTTCGCATGGCTCAAATGCCATCAGATACTCCGTCAATAAAGATCGGGCAGATATAGTCAAGACCAATCTTCTGCCCGATGACATATCGCCCGAAGCGATGTTCAAACGAATGATGCTTGTGCAGAAGATGTTTACCAACGAGAGGAAGAGAGGCAGACCGTTTACCGACAATGTGATAAGAATTGAAATTTCCCCATCCGCAGAAGAGAGCAAGGGTTGGACGATGGATGACTGGGCACGTTTGGCAGACGAGTTCATCCAAGCGTTTGATTCCATAGACCTGTCTAAAAAGACCAAACGCGCTTCTTCAAAGCAGACCAACCTCAAAGGTTCGCAATACGTTGTTGCCCTACATCGAGATGCCAAGAGTGGCATTCTCCATCTGCACATTGATGCCAACCGTGTAGATATGGAGGGCAACATAAATGACGGACACCTGTCCGGCATGAGGGCTGTAATGGCTGCGAATATCATCAACGAGCGTTACGGCTGGGTGCAGTCCGAAGAAATAGGCATACGGCACAGGCAGGAGGTTTCAGACTGTTGCATGGAGATACTGCGCAAGATGGATGAGTTCAGTTGGGAACGCTACGAAGCGGAACTGGTGAGGCATGGCTATGGGGTACACATACAGAAAAATGAGGACGGCACGGTTTACGGCTATTCCATCAAGCGAGGGAACTCAAGTTATAGGTCATCCAAGTTGGGTATCGGTCGCAACCTTGTCCCCTCAAAGATTATGAAGACATGGCAGAAATTGCATCCGCAGGAGGGTAAAATCAACCAACCGCAAGCGGAAGACAAGCAAACAAGGACAGCCACACCGACTGCCATTTCCAAGCCACAGACTACACCGCAACCTGTAATGAAGCACTATTCCATTGGCACGGATGACAACAGGACATTTGCCGTTTCCCTATCGGAAGCCGCAGACTGCATCATCCGTCAGGAGTGTTCTTTGGAGGAAGCACATCCATTGGCTAAGCTGGAAGAGATACAGCACACGGCTCTTCTGTTGTTTGCCGGATATTTGGATGCAGCCACGAGCATGGCGGCTTCAAGCGGTGGCGGTGGTTCTGATACAGGTGGCTGGGGACGGGACAAAGACGAGGACGAACTTGAATGGGCACGCCGTTGTGCGAGAATGGCGAACCGAATGTGCAAGCGCAGGAAAGGGCTTCACAGATAATTTTTCAACCCAATATCAAAGGACATGAGCATAGGAAAACCAAAGAATGAACCCATAGACCTGAACGGTCTGATGAACGAGATAGAGAACGACCATCGGATAACCGTGGAATCGGATGCCGTTGATAAGCGCATTGAGGAATTGCGAGTTGCTCAAAGGGACTTACGGCAAGCGACCGAAGCATTGGAAAAGGCTACAATGACTTTGAATGAAGCCATTGCAGCCCTTAAATCCGCTACTGATAGTTCCGCCAATATCGTGACCGGGATTAACAACGCCATTGTCAATGCGCAAGAAAATACAAAGTTCAAAGTTAGTATTGCACAGGAAGATGTGGAACTGTTGATGAAAAACTCACAAGCTGTTTTAACCACGGACGAGATTGTGATGAAACGCCATTTTGAGAAGCAAGCTCAGGCAATGGAAGCCCACGAGCGAAGAATTTCATCCATTCTCAGCCGAAACCAAGGCTTTTGGGTTTCCGATTTTTGGGCGAAAGTGTTTTGCTGGGTTATTTTAGTGTGTTTTCTGCTTATATTTATTTCTTATTACTTGAAAACTCGTCTGTAAAGCATAATATTAATAGACCTGTATCAATAATAGCAGACAATACATATCACGAGATAAGTTTAATCCTGTATAAACCATCGAATATCAAATACTTTTCGTACCTTTGCAATTGGATTGGAGGAAACTCTATCCAAGACATATTAGAAAAAGAAGAAGCGTTATGCTTATCTTGTACTTGAAAACGTAGGAAATTTTCAAATTGGATACAAGGATAGCATAGTGGTTCTCACGCTATAGCGTGGGCTGCTATTGTTACATCCGTATCCAAGGTTTCCTACGACCTTCAAGTAAGAGTGTGGCATACAGTTCCACGCTTTTATGTAGGTTAAATTCCTCTATGGGACTGGAGATTAAATGTGTAGTGTATGAACATAATTAAAAATTGGTTGTTAGCCATTTGCGCCATTCTATTGATGAATGGATGTGCACCACTTCGAATGCCTGTAATCGTCAGGAATGCCCCTGTTGAAATGTATAAATACGCATACATTTCTCCGACAAAGGAATTAACATCAAGTACAGGAGGTACATATGGAGGACAATATGGCATCTATGGTTCTTCAACCACCAAAAGTGTTAATCCGAGTGATGTAATAGCCGGAATACTAATAAAAGAGGGATATGTTATATTACCCGAACTTAAACCAGAATTAGCTAATGAAACTTTAATCGTTAATTATGGTGAGAGTGGTAGGCGTAATAGAGGCTTAGGATATACCATAGAAGTAACCATACAATTTAATTCTGCAAAAACCAATGAAATGATATGCTCTTGTACGGCAGAAGGACAAGGTGAAACAGAAGCCGATGATATTCGTCAAGCCATTAGAAGAGCATTATCAACTTTATTCCCAAAGAAATAAAACCAATTAATAATCAAATAATACAACAATTTATGAAAAAACTTATTGTATCATGTGCATTAATGGTTATTACATTGGTATCGTATGCCCAAACCTATAAAATGTATTCTACGAGAAATTACCATAACCAACTCCGTTTAAATACGATGACAGGTGAAGTACAACAAATTCAAGATGATGGTCAATCTTGGGAAATTTGCAGTGCGAGAGAAGCTTCAGGGGATAAAGTAGGAAGATTTTGCCTTTATGAGACACAGAATATGTGGACTTTTATAATGCTTGACACATATACAGGTAAAAATTGGCAAGTCCAATTTAGTGTAAAAGGCGAAGATTATATGTTTGCTGCACCGATAAACATTTTCTCTCTTGCATATCCTGAAACAACTTCAAATTGGAGTAATAGGTTTCAGATGTTCAGAACTCAAAATATGTGGACTTTTATACTATTAGATTCGTATAATGGGCGATTATGGCAAGTCCAATATAGTACACAAGATTTGGATAATCTATTTTGCATACCAATAAATAAATATGAGTTAGTTTCTGATAACGAAAAATGTATATTCTCCATTCAACCATTGACAAGTATGTATCAATACTATCTCATAAATGATAATACAGGAGATATGTGGAAATTCCAATGGAGTACCAAAGGGGATGATTATAGGTGGATTGAGAAATTTAAATAGCTATTATTCTCGGATATGCAGTTAGTTTTATTCATAGCTTTGATTTGTTTTGTTGCTCTTTTTATAATAGTAGCAATACGAATGCACCTCAAAAACAAATCCAAAGAATTAACAGAAAAATTGCTTCAAATATCCGCTTATAGTGAGAAGTCCAGCTACGAGCAAGCCCAAGAGAGGCTGTCTAAACTTAACGATGCTGTATTTATTGATATTCCGGCAGACTTAAACAATGTTTTTTATGGTAAGATAATATCGGCAGCGCAAGAAAAGGATTTCACAAATCATTATATATCATATTTTCAAGAAGCATATTCACTTGTTAAGAAACTTGAAACTTTCAATATCACGCCATCTGTAACAATCTCAAACCTAATTCGTGACTTTGGTAATATCAAGAGGCTTGTCAAACAACATAATGATACGGTAATAAATTCCTTACTTGATACACACAAGGATTTTTTCGACCATTGTTTGAAATATCCATTGGATAAACAGCAAAGACGTTCAATTGTTTCAGAGGAAGATAATTGTTTAGTGGTTAGTAGTGCAGGTAGTGGAAAGACCTCTTCTATTGTTGGAAAAGTCAAGTATCTAACAGAAATCAAAGACATTGCCCCTCATAGAATCTTACTGATTAGTTACACGAACAAAGCAGCAGCCGAACTAACGGAGAGAATGGCTACCAACGGTTTGAAAGGCTATACATTTCATAAATTAGCCATTGATATTATCGAAAAAGAAACTGGTGTTAAACCTTCTATATGCGATAATACTGATGCCTTATTTATAGATATTTATCACACTCTATTAGGGAATGAGGATTTTAAGAAAAGTGTAGTAGAATACTTCATCGACTACCAAACCAATGAAGCAGATTGGGAACAACGCAAGAATGAAAGGCGAGAAAAATTGTCAGAGCAAAAGAATGTACAGCTAAAAGCGATGTTTCCCGATATGGACGGTAGAACCATATATGTGAGAAGTGAACAGGAACAAAAGATATGTTTTGTTTTATCATCTCTTGGAGTGCAATTCAGATATGAAGAGCCATACGAACATCAATTGGCAGATGAAATGCACTCTCAATATCGCCCTGATTTTTCTATATACTTCGAGCAAAAGGGAGTACCCAAACGAATCTATTTGGAACATTTCGGAGTTGATGAACACGGTCTTGTCCCAGCTTGGTTTGCAAAAGACAAGAATATAACATACGAAGAAGCCAATCAAAAATATAATGATGGTATAACTTGGAAGAAAACTGCTCATGAGAAATTTGGCACTCAGCTTTTAGTGACATCAAGCGCAGATTTCCATTATTCTGACATAAAAGATAAACTCAAAAAAATATTAACAGATGTGGGCGTACCAATTCAAGAGAAAACAGACGAAGAATTATATGATTTGGTTTTGCCCAAAGGTAGTAAGCAAGAAAAAGCGTTTATACGGCTTGTAGTTACTTTCGTAACATTGGTAAAATCAAGTTGTAAATCAGTTAAAGAAGTTCTGAAGCAAGCAAAGAATGCAGGTGATGAACGAAGTGTTTTTATCATCAAAAACATATTTCAACCTGTATATGAACGTTATAAAAGTGCATTAAGCGATAGTAACCAAATCGATTTTACTGATGCGATTCTTCAAGCCACAGAGATATGTCGTACTACACATCTTGTTGAGTATGATTACATCATTGTGGATGAGTTTCAAGACATATCGGTTGACCGTTACAACTTCTTAAAAGTATTGAGAGAGGGAAATCCGCCTGCAAAGTTGTATTGTGTAGGTGATGATTGGCAGTCCATATATCGTTTTTCGGGAAGTGATATGGCTCTTTTTAATCAATTTCCAGAATATTTTGGTACAACAGAGATAAATAAGATAGAAACCACATATAGATTTGGAGAGCCTTTGGTCTCTTTATCATCTCGTTTTATTCAACGTAATAACGCACAAATAAAAAAAGATATACATTCATTCAGTTCTGATATGAAAACAGAATTGGAGTTTTGTTCTTACGACAGACGTGATTACTGCAAAACAATAGGAGAACTTATAGATTCTATTCCATTGGATAAATCTATATTTTTATTGGGACGCTATTCTTTTGATGATTATTACTTGTCATTTATGTATCAAGGGATAAAAGAAGGTAATAGATTTTACTATGTAATAGGAGGAAGAAAAATTGAGTTCTTGACAGTACATAAATCAAAAGGTCTTGAAGCAGATTATGTGATACTTTTACAATGTAATAAAGATACCTATGGCTTTCCATCACTTGTAAGCGATGACCCTGTGCTTAATTATGTCCTGACTAAAAGTGATCAGTTCCCATATGGTGAAGAAAGGAGGTTGTTTTATGTTGCAATAACGAGAGCAAAGTTGAAAACACTTGTGCTATACGACAAGCGTTTCCCATCTGTATTTGTAGATGAGTTTTTGCATCCTGAAAAGGTATCAGAAGAAAGCTATGTAAAACACCCCAATGCTAATAAAAGATGGACAAGGCGTGCAGACCAGTTTTTATTAGAACTGCATAATGAAGGTAAGAGCGTAAAATACATCGCTGCCAAAATGGGCAGAAGTCAA
>OHSB01000312.1_pt1 | contig 13307 bp, 7 predicted proteins | sample 1578591 | NCBI WGS metagenome assembly OHSB01 (sample SAMEA3879508, study PRJEB24766) | human gut metagenome | biome: human-associated habitat; feature: feces | place: USA | collected 1985/1987 | reverse complement strand
AAATCGGAAATGCTGCTTTCCAAGCGACTCTCCCTAATGCACTTTCCTGCAAGACCGGACAATTGACGACTCCATTCCTCAGTTCTTTGGCAGAAACAACAGACATCGAAGTTTCCCTCAAAGCAATGGCATACAAGACAGGATCAATGATGTCAGATGCTGCTGACAAGAATGGTGATTCATGCAATTTCAAGGTAGAAGTAATCGGCGGAGGTACAATCGATGGAGAATCTTCAAAGATCATTTCCGGAATGAACTACAAGAGTTTCTCTAATTTCCGGTTCATCGTGAAAGGAGCTACTTCCTCTACAAGATTAAGGTTTTCCGGAGAAGGTGAAAACGGCACATTTAACCGCTGGTTCCTTGATGACGTTTGCATCATAAAATTATAAGTCATAAGTCCCTCCCCTCCAGGAGGGACTTGTATTCACCCTGTGGAGCTTCAAAAACGGGGTTTCGCACTTGCAAAACTTATATTATTGTCAATTAATTCAAATTCAAAAATGAATTCAATAAAACATTTCTCTCTGTTTCTAATGTATTGCCTGTTATCTTTACCTTTGACAGCTCAAAACACTAAAGTCAAATCTGAAGAAGTAACGGTAAAGGCAATGACATACAACACTTATAGTGGCCGTAAAATGGGTATTGATAAAATTGCAGATGTCATCAACAAAGAAAACCCTGACATTGTTTCCCTTCAGGAAATAGAACGGAACACTAAGATTAATCCATGGGATACACCTAAAAAATTATCCGAACTGACAGGGATGAAATATTATTATTTTGTCCATGCACTTGATATTCCTTCAGGAGGAGATTATGGAAACCTCATTCTTTCAAAATATCCGATTTGCGAAGAAAAAAGTTTCAAGTTAAGTGCATTAAAGAAAGGTGATTATATCCGTTCATTTGGTTATGTAAAAGTCTTGAAAGGAGGTAAAGAGTTCTATTTCGCAACTACACATTTGGATCACAAATACGAAGACGCAGCCCGTCTGCTTCAGATCAATGAAATTCTTTCTCATGTAGAGCAGCTGGACCTTCCCGTCATATTGGGTGGAGATCTGAATTCCAGACGAGGCTCTGCCACTATGGAAGCCTTCCAAAGATACTTCACCGTCAATTGCCTGAGTGATGGGGCCCCGTGGACAGTACCGACGCCAAATCCAACTTATGCATGTGACTGGTTGATTTATGCGCCTAACAAGGCTTTTGTCGTAAAAGCATACAATGTCTGCTACTGGGCAGACAAAGAATCCGACCATTTTCCGGTAACAGCCACTTATGTAATCAGATAAATAACATTCAAAATAAAACTGACTCAGGTTTCGCATTTGCGAAACCTGAGTCAATAATTATTTTCCGAATCTTTTGAGAATCGGATCGTAGGCATCGATACGGCGGTCTCTCAGGAACGGCCAGCCGCGGCGCACATATTCCGTGCGGTCCATATCTATATCAATGACTTTATTCTCTTCGTGCTCGGTATCGAACTGGGCCAGAATTTCGCCTTGTGCACCTGTGGCGAAAGAATAGCCCCAGAAATCCAGACCGATGGTATTGCCTGACGGGTCTCGTGACCTACACGATTGACGGTAATCACCGGAAGCCCGTTGGCTACTGCATGTCCGCGCTGAACAAGCTGCCAAGCCTGACGCTGCATTTCCTGTTCCTCTTTGCAGTCTGTGCCCACGCCGCCGATTGCGGTAGGATATATAAGAAGGTCTGCGCCATTCAAGGCCATAAGACGGGCTGCTTCAGGATACCACTGATCCCAGCATACGAGCACGCCAAGGTCACCGACAGAAGTATGGATCGGCTTGAAACCTATGTCACCTGGAGTGAAGTAGAATTTCTCATAGAAACAAGGGTCATCAGGAATGTGCATCTTGCGATACTTTCCCGCTATAGTGCCATCCTTTTCCATCACCACTGCGGTATTGTGATAAATGCCCGGAGCACGGCGCTCGAACAATGAAAGCACCAGCACGATTCCCAGTTCCTTGGCGAGAGCCCCGAACTTCTCCGTAGATGGTCCAGGTATCGGCTCAGCAAGGTCGCACAATGCTGCCTCTTCAGTCTGGCAGAAATAAACGCTATTATGAAGTTCCTGAAGCACAACCAGTTGCGCACCTTTAGCCGCACAGTCACGGATATTCGCTTCCAGCTTCGCTATATTGGCAGCAATGTCTTTTCCGCAAGACTGCTGCACCATTCCCACTTTCAAGATGCTCATGATGATGTTCCTTTACTGGTCGCGCCACCTCCACATTCGGCGGCCACAACCTTGCAAAGTTAGCAAAAAAACATCAAGAGTACTAAAAATCCCTGTCATCAGCCGTGATGCTCTCGATCTCGGCGCTCTTCCCGGCATATTTCAGGAAATAGACCGTCACTGCCGTGTAGAACACCGTGTAGGTGAAGACGAAGACCGACAGCTGCCAGTACTGGGTGAAGAAATAGGAGGCAAGCGCGAGGATGCCGACGAGCAGGGCGGACACAAAGATCCACGTCACCCCATTGTTCCGGCACTTCCCGAACTCTTCCGCCGTGCAGTTGACTTTCAGTTTATGAATATATTCCTTCCGCTCGAAGGCGAACACTACCGTGTAGAGAATCAGCTGAACTACATAGAATGTGAAAAAGCAGTAACAAATCCCGCGGCCGACAGCGTCATGCTCGATGAATATGAAGTATACGGCCACAAAGAGCAGGATAGGGATGACATTCAGCAGGATAGGGATTCTGCGCACGAGCCTTGAGTTCAGCAGAGCCAATGTGGCGATCGTGAAAAGCAGGGCTTGCGAGGAGCTTATCACCAGATTGCCGATCGAGAAGAACTTCTCGGTCGGTTCGGCAACGCCCTTGAACAGCAGTCCGGCAGTCATCAAGGCGATGATGAGGAACGCGAGACCAAGGGTGATCCGCGCGCTGATGTACCTTTCAGGACGGTAGAGCCTCCTGTCCATCTCCCGGAGGAACCGGCGCATGCATAGCAGAAGAACAGCGTCCGTCATGCAAACCACAACGGAGGTGAGGCAAAGCGCCATGTAGATCTGTTCTTCTGTTATCATCATTGAATACAATCCCTCTTCAGTAATCCTTAAAAAATAACTTGGTGATCTTTGATTGCCAACTAATTTTTTTAACGCTTACTCAGTGGGAAGTCTAATGAAAGTATATAATATTTCGGCAAGAATTCCACTAAGCTCTGGTTGGACAAAAGTACTCAACGATGCGGTAAGGTCAAAACAATGAGGGTGGTAAATTTCTTTAAGACATGAAATTTACCACCCCGTAAGCGTGATTTACCAACAGATTTACTATTCAGGCCGATTCGTCCCACAAGTTTCCATGAACTCCGTCGGGGTCTGGCCGACCACTTTCTTGAAATGATGGTAGAAATTCTGGGACGTTCCGAAGCCGAGTCTCATCGCAAGAGCGTTCATCGAGACGTCCGGAGTTGCCATGATTATCCTCTTCGCCTCTTCGATCCTCAGGTTGGCTCTCCAGACACGGAAGTCCTGCACCATCACATTCTGGAAGTACCAGCGGAAGAACCGGGGATCCACACCGCTACGCTCGATGATGTAGTTTCTGTCACGTTCAGGGTTCAGGTAGTCCTTCAAGGCCACATATTCATCCAACGATGCCTTAAGCCTGCTCATGAGTTCCTCCGAATCGTTGAATTCAGAGTCCGACACCATCGTTTCCAGTTCCGATTTCAGTCCGGTGGCCTCATCAGGAGACGATTTCACAGCAGGGAGATAGTAGTCAGAACGGATGATGTAGTTGATGAAGCGGCTGGCGAACCAGACGTAGAAGGCTATGTAGCAGCACATGAAGACATTATATACCGGCTGCGGTACCGTAAGGGACAACAGTGCGGACACCCCGACCGTCAAGGCAGCGATAAAGCTGTTCCTCGCCCAACGGAGCGGCCGCTCATATTCCTCATCATAGTAGTCTTTGACCTGCCTGACGAACTTTTTGTAGCATCTTAGGAACAACGCCGAGTAAAGAATAAGCTGGGCAATGACAGCGGCGACCGCCACGCATGTGACTATCGGCGAGCCAGCCAACGAATCCACGACAAGAAAGCAGAGCGAACCGACGGCCACGAGAGCCACGTTGATCAATATCCTTCGCATCGTCACGAGAGATGGCCGGATCATCGTTATCAGCGTGAAAGTGAACAGCAAGGACTGGATGGACGCCGAGACGATCGTGGCGGCGGCTATGTCTTCGGAATCATTCAGTCCGTAGATGTTCAGCCAGTCAGGGACAGCAAGCAGAAAATAGCTTGCGGCAAGTATCGCCCTTGCGAAACGGATCTTCCGGCTTTCCTCGTCCGGTTCAATCCTGACGAGAAGCAAGATGAAAGCCAGCGTGGTGATGGCCACGCCGGATGCGAAAGACAGGAGCAGGTACATGTCCATTGGCATTCTCTTCTAATAAATCATTTTACAAACTTACATAAAAAATCTGCGATTTTTACGCCCGTCCCATAAGAAAGAAACAGTTTTTTTAGAGGGAAAATACAAAAAAGAATGTAAGTCCACATAATGAATCCGGACTGATTCCGTCAGAACCAGCCCGGAGCGAGTTTATGGGTTGTACTTTCCTACTTGGTCACGACTGTGGCTCCACTTGGCAGGACTTTCTTAATCTTGTCGACCGTTGTCTGGGAACAACCGACCATCCGGACTGTCTTCAGACTATTGCAGTTTTCGAATAAGCGTCTATCGACAATTGTATTGTCCAGATTCCATCCAGACAGGTCAAGAGTCACCAAATTCACACAGCCAGAAAATGGATACACATCAATTTGGTACAGTGAAGAAACATCCCAACCGGAAAGATTGGCGTAAGTCAAACTCCCGCACCCATTGATCAATCTGCCTAATACAGACAACTTTGGAGTTTTCCAATTGGAAAGATCAACAGTCTTCAAACTGGTGCAACCGGAGAACATATACTGAATTTCTGTCATATTCTCCAAATTCCAGCCAGACAGGTTGATGTTTTCCAGACTTGTGCAATTTAAGAACATCCTATAGATTTTTGTCAGACTTTTCGGAGTCCAACCGGACAAGTTGAGAACTTTTAAGTTGGAACAGTCATAGAACAGATCTCCCATCTCTGTCACATTCTCCACATTCCAGCCGGAAAGGTCTATGCTTGTCAAAGCCGAGCAGCCACTAAACATACTTGTCATTGATTGAATCTTCTTCGTATCAAGCACTTTCGGCAATTTCAGACTCGTCAGACTGGAACAATATTGGAACAACCCTGACATATCTATCACATTATTCAGATTCCAACCTGACAGATCAAGAGCAGTCAGTGATGAGCAGCCTTTGAACATGGAAAACATTGACTCAAGTTTTTCTGTTTTGACCTTCCTCGGGAGGGTCAACTTATTCAGGCTTGAGCAGCCATAGAACATCTTCTGCGTTTTCGTCACATTTTCTAAGAAATTATCCATTTGCGTGTTCCACAGATTGACAACCTCAAGTTTTTCACAGCCGATAAACATCTCTTCCATGGTTGTGACATTGTCGGTTCTCAAACCACTCAAGTCGGCTTCTTTCAGATTGGTACACTTGAAAAACATACGTTTGGCATCCTTAAGGAAATAAGAATAATAAGAGCTAGTCTGCTTGAAGGATATCTTCTCCAAGGAGTTGTCACGAACTCTAATATCACCCATGTAATAATCATACCACATTCTGAAGTCAAGCTCGCCGGCCTTCCCACCAGATCTTGGTCCATACGGAACACTCATCGTCCATTCTCCCGTCTCAGAATTCTGGGAAGACACGGTCTTACCTTTTTTGCCATCATTATCATAGATCGAATAACAATACTTGTTGAGTTCATCACCGGTAGTGGTCGTGTAGGACATGAATCTGTTGTACTTCTTCGGATCGACGGAGATATATTCAGAAGCAATGCTGCCTCCAGTCTTGGAGTCAGACACAGCGATCCTGATCGCGGCAGAGCTCATCACCCCCGTATAAGAGCTGTAATGGTCATTATTCAGGAACTTTATCGGATCAATGACAACCGTAAGGATTCCGTCAGCATCACCGGAGACGCTCTTCACTTCGAAGGTAGTTAGGCTCGCGGCCCTTGTCTGAGGGTAAGCGGCCTGACCGGACACCTGATCCACAGTGATTTTCTGAGCCGCCTCGTGAGGCATGACCTCGAACTGAAGGGTAAGATCCTTGACATAGCCGATGTTACCAACAGTAAAATACACTTCCTCAACCCTGTCGGTGTAAGTCGGAATGTAGGAGATCGACTGGATGCGGGCGTTGAGCCTGTCCTCAAGGTCCTTCACAGAGTTCTTCAGGGTATTGAGGTCATTGCTTATGGCCTGAACACTCTTTTCAAGGTCGGCAACCTTGACGGTCAGGGCATCAACGGCATTCTGAACCTTTGTCACCTTGTCATCAATCGACTTGTTCACCTCGGCGATCCTGTCTGAGATTTCCTTGGTCAGCTTGCCCTCGGATGCACTGACAGCGTCGCTGATGGCCTTTTCATAGGCGGTCTTGATCTCTGTCTTTGCGGCGGCGAGGTCGCTCTCCAGTTGAGTGATCTTCTTGGCACTCTCCTCAATGGCTTTCTTGTTAGCCTCTATGGCCTTGGCGTTGGCGTCCACAAGTTTCTTCAATTCGGCGTTGTTCTTCGTCATGTCATTCGACAAGGAGGTCAAAAGGCCCTCAAGATATGCCTTTTGGCCGGACAATTGTCCCTCGAGATCGTCCTTCAGCGCAGCGATCCCGGCCTCCGTGGCCGCAACGGTGCTGTAGCCAGTCAGCGTCTCGTTGACCCAATCCTTCAAGGATGCCTCCAGATTCTCGATCGCGGACTTGATCGCGGCTGTGTAGGCTGTCTCGATCTCTGTCTTGGCCGTAGAGATGGCGTTGGTGTAGGCCGCAGTCAGTGCTGTCACCTGCTCCGAGATCTTGGAATCCAGACCTGCGACGGCCGTCTCAAGATCCTTGGAGAATTTCTCCGTGAGCCTCTTCTCAAGATCGGCCACAGAGGCCTTCAGACCCTCAACGCTCCCCTTTATGGAGGCGATGTCCTCCTCTATAGCCTTCTGGCTCTCTAGAGTGGAGAACGTTGCCAATGCCCAATCCTTGGCGCCGGCGATTCCCTTGTCGGCATGCTCCTTGGTCTCGGCGAGGACATTATCGGCGTAGTCCTTAAGATCTGAGATCTTTTCCTCCAGCTGGGTGTCCTTCTCTTGAAGCGCCGCGATCGTGCCGTTCACGGCTTCCAGCTTTTTCTCCGCCTCGGTCTTCATGGCGTCGAGTCTTGCGATAATTTCGGCCTTGGCTGCCGTCAAGGCGGCCATGACCTCCTCCTTGTCCTTGGTGTCAGTGTTCCGGAGCTCATCCAGCGCCTTCGCGAGATCCGCGTTCACAGCCTCAATCTTCGTCCCGTTCTCCGCGATGGCCTTCTGAAGGTCGCCGGCGGTGCCTTCCAAGGATTTGATCATGTCCTTGAGATCCTTGTCGGTCTGCTCCAGTTCCGGAAGCGAGACGTTGATCCGGTCAATCTGCTCTGAAAGAGACTTGATGCGTGTGTTCTCGATCCGGTCAAGCTCCTCGTCAATCCGGTTGATGTCCGAGTCGTAGTTCGCACAGCCGACAAGCAGCAGGGACACAGCGGACAGCATGATGAATATTCTTTGTCTTCTCATAAAATATTTGGGTTTGATTATTCTCGCAGGACGAAAAAGTGCGTCAAAGATAGTCATGGGTCTTGTAACATCAAATAACACAAGGTGGTAAATATCAGCACCTACCTGACATTTACCAATTCATGTGAAAATTTACCGGCAAATTTACCACCTTGCCGGACCTCGGGCCAAACAAAGAAGGCAAAACAGTGTCTTATTTGAAGAAATTTTGTATTTTTGAGAGGAATGATGCCCTCGGGCGTAAAACGGACTTGCTATGGACACGATTCATCAGAGATTTCCCCAGTACGATGAGGGCGGACAGGCTCTCATCGACAAAGCGTACGCTATAGCTTCGGCGGCGCTGGCCGACGAGACGCGTGGCAACGGACACCCCTTCATCGAGCATCCGGTCAACGTGGCGCTGATCGCGGCGGACGAGATCGGTCTGCCGGCGGACTGCGTGGCGGCGGTGTTCCTCCACGAGGCGACCAGAAAGCATCCGGAGATTGATCTGCGCGCGGAAAGGCCTTTGGATGGTACGGCCCTTCGGCAGGCTCAGGGGCCGGAATCTAAAGACCAGGGACCGGAACCGAAAGGCGGATTCCCGGAGGACGTCTATAAGATGGTTGATGGACTGAACAAGATCGCGACCATCAAGCCTAAGGACACCCGGCTGGAGGCCGAAAGCTACAAGAAACTCATAGTACAGTACTCGACAGACCCTCGTGTGACCGTGCTCAAGATCGCGGACCGGTTGGAGGTAATGAGGCATCTGGAGATGTTTCCTAAGGCTTCCAGGGAGAAAAAGATTCTGGAGACCTTGATGCTGTACATTCCTCTGGCACACCAGCTTGGGCTCTACAACATCAAGAGCGAGATGGAGGACATCTACTTCCGTTTCGCCGAGCCGGAGCAGTACCGCGCCATCACCAACAAGCTGAAAGCCACGGAAAGAGACCGCATAAGGCTGACCGATGAGTTCATCGAGCCGCTCAAGAAGACCCTTTCCGATGACGGGATCCATTACAAGCTGAAGATCAGGACCAAGACGGCATATTCAATCTGGAGGAAGATGCAGAAGCAGAAAGTGCCGTTCGAGGGGGTGTATGATGTCTTCGCAATCCGGTTCATCATCGACTGCGAGCCTGATGCCAAGACGGAGAAAGACCTCTGCTGGAAAGTCTATTCATACGTGACCGAGGAATATGAGGCCGACACCAAACGTCTGCGCGACTGGGTGACGAACCCTAAGCCGAACGGTTACGAGTCCCTGCACATCACGGTCAAGAACAAGAGCGGTGCCTATCTTGAGGTTCAGATCAGGACAAAAAGGATGGACGACGAGGCGGAGAACGGACAGGCCTCACACTGGTCCTACAAGGGCATCAAGCACGAGGCGCAGCTGGACAAATGGCTGACATCCGTGCGTTACGCCCTTGAGCATCCTCACGAAGGCAGTCCGGACGAGCTTCCGCAGCCGCCTTCCAAGGAGATATTCGTGTTCACCCCATCGGGTGAGCTGAGGATCCTGCCGGCCGGAGCCACCGTGCTGGACTTCGCCTTTAATATTCATTCAGGACTTGGAGTGCGCTGCGCTGGCGGACGCATCAACGGTAAGGCGGTGTCCATCAGGGAAAAACTCAAGACAGGTGATGTGGTGGACATCATGTCCGGCAAGAACCAGAAGCCGTCCTCAGACTGGCTGAATTTCGTCGTGACCTCAAAGGCGCGCAACCGCATCAAGCAGGAGCTCAATGAGGAGGAATATAAGAAAGCGGCGCAAGGCAAGGAGCTTCTGGGAAGGCGCCTGAAGAACTGGAAGCTGGAGCTTCCGGACGATGTCGTCGCTGAATTGCTGAAAAGGCTGAAATATAACACCCTCAATTCGTTCTACGCAGCGGTGGCTGACGGGGATGTCGATGTGAACGATGTGAAGAACTACATCCTCGACAGGGACAGAATCGCCGCGGAAGCCATCGAGGCGGCAAGGGAGGCCGAGGCGGAAAGGATCGAGACAAGGTCGGCCGACTGGGGAAACAGACATTCCTCGGATGACATCCTTGTACTTAACGCACGTGACCTCAAGGGATTGGACTACAAGATGTCCAAGTGCTGCCATCCGGTGTTCGGGGACGATGTGTTCGGGTTCGTGACCAGGACAGAAGGCATCAAGATCCACCGGATCTCCTGCCCTAACGCTGCGAGGCTGATCAACACCTATCCGTACAGAATCCAGAAAGTAAAGTGGGCTGACTCCCCTGCCGGCGGCAGTTTCCAGAGCTCGCTGAAGATCATCGCGGACATGGAGTCCTCCGTGATCGGTCAGATCACCGAGATCGTGAACACGTTCAAGGCTTCGCTCAGGACATTCAACGTCAACGAGAACCGGCGGAGCGGCACCTACGAAATCACGATGAGAATCTCTGTGCCGTCCAACATGGAGCTTGACAAGGTCATCTCCCAGATCAAGACACTCAAGCACGTGACGAAAGTCAACAGGGCGTAAAGCCTGTCGAAGTGACCGGACAAATCAATCCTGCCAGACCTTCAGATATTCCTGCAGAGCCCACATCTCGTCGCGGTAGCGCGCGGCCTCGCTGAAGTCCAGGTCAGCCGCGGACTTCTCCATCCTGCGCTTGTCCTCCGCGATGGTCTTCTGGATCTGCTCCCGGCTCATCGACCTGATCACCGGATCCTGAAGCACGGCGGCAAGGTCAGCCTTGACAAAGCCATCGACATAGGCCGTGTTGCCTTCCCTCTTGGAATCGTGCCCAAGCCCGACGGAGACAGTACCCCGTCCAAGCTCGCTTGGATTAGGAATATACGTCGGATCCGAAACCGAATCCGCCGCGCTGACCCTTCCGCTCGGGCCGTTCTTGACCCGAGGATTGACAGCCTTATCCGACTCGCCGTAGAGTTCGGACACGAGTATATTCCTTTTGACATCAACCTGCTTCGGGGTGATGTGGTGGAGTTTGTTATATTCAATCTGCTTCGTCCTGCGGCGGTTGGTCTCGCGGATGGTCTGATCCATCGACTCGGTGACCGTGTCGGCATACATTATCACAAGGCCGTTGACGTTTCTTGCGGCTCGCCCGGCGGTCTGGGTCAACGCCCTTCCCGAGCGGAGGAAGCCTTCCTTGTCTGCGTCAAGAATAGCCACAAGAGACACTGTAGGAATATCCAGTCCCTCACGCAGGAGGTTCACCCCGACCAGCACATCGAAGAGTCCGTTCTTGAAGTCCTCGATGATCTCCACGCGCTCCCCGGTGTCCACATCGGAGTGGATGTAGCGCACCCGGATGTCGATCTTGTCCAGATAGTCGGTCAGTTCCTCGGCCATCCTCTTGGTCAAGGTCGTGACGAGTACCCTCTCGTCCTTCTCGGCTCTCTTGCGGATCTCCTCGACAAGATCATCGACCTGATTCTTGGTCGGACGCACCTCGATCGGAGGATCCAGCAGGCCTGTAGGCCGCACAACCTGTTCGACCACAAGGCCGTCGGAGCGTTCCAGCTCATAGTCCGACGGTGTGGCGCTGACATAGACCTTCTGACCGGTAATAGAGTTGAACTCATCGAAGGTCAAAGGCCGGTTGTCCGAGGCAGCAGGAAGTCGGAAACCATATTCAATAAGGACAGATTTTCGCGCGTGGTCGCCGCCGTACATCGCCCTGATCTGCGGAATCGTGACGTGGCTCTCGTCAATGAACGTGATGAAGTCCTTCGGGAAATAGTCGATGAGGCAGAACGGTCTCTGACCCGGCTGGCGGCCGTCCAGATAGCGGGAGTAGTTCTCGATGCCCGGGCAGTAGCCCATCTCCTTGATCATCTCAAGGTCGTTCTCCACTCTCTGCTGCAACCTTTTGGCCTCCAACCCCTTGCCAATCTCATTGAAGTAATCGACCTGCTTCTTGAGATCGTCCTGGATCATACTCACGGCCTTGATGCTGCGCTCCCTCGTGGTCACGAAGTTCGTGGCCGGGAAGATCGGAACCTCATCCAAGGATTCAATGTGCGCCCCGGTCAGCGGATCGATCAGCGAAAGGGAATCAATCTCGTCACCGAAAAACTCAATCCTCACGGCCTCGTCAGAGCCTCCGAGAAAGACATCTACGGTGTCTCCACGAACCCTGAACGTTCCCCTTTTGAAATCCACCTCCGTGCGACTGTAGTTCGCGTCAACCAGATGGTAAAGGAGCCTTGTCAGGCTGCGCTGCTCGCCCCTCTTGACCACAACAGACTGAGCGTGAAAATCCTCCGGGTTTCCAATACCATAGAGACAGGACACGCTGGAGACCACGATCACGTCCCGACGTCCGGACATCAAAGCCGAGGCGGCGCTGAGGCGCAACTTGTCAATCTGGTCATTGATACTGAGGTCTTTCTCGATGTATGTATCGGTTGTCGGAAGATAAGCCTCAGGCTGATAATAGTCGTAGTATGAGACGAAATATTCAACGGCGTTGGACGGGAAGAAGCTTTTGAACTCCCCGTAAAGCTGCGCCGCCAGCGTCTTGTTGTGGCTGAGGATCAGCGCCGGCCTCTGGAGCCTCTCGATGACGTTCGCCATCGTGAAGGTCTTTCCCGACCCTGTCACGCCCAGCAATGTCACATCCCCCACGCCCTGACTCAGAGCCTCGCAAAGCCCTTCGATCGCCCCCGGCTGATCCCCCGACGGCTTGTATGTCGATTCCAAACGAAATTTCATAGCTTATACCTTACTCCTGTTCGCTGTTCACAAAAATAACAATATCTTTGCATATAATAAACTGAAATGAATATGAGACTGCCTGCTGAATGGGAGAGACAGAGCGGGGTGACGCTCACCTGGCCTGACGAGACGACACCTTGGTACGAACTGGAGAAGGTGCAGGAATGCTATGGACGGATCATCTCCGCGATACTGCGCTTCGAGAAGGTGCTGCTGGTGACGGCTGACATCGAGGCCGCCACGGTTAGGCTGAACGAGATTGGCGTGGACACTTCCAAGATCCAGTTTCAGGAATGCCCCATCAACGACACCTGGGCGCGCGACCACGGCGGAATCGCGGTTTATGGCGACAATGGGGAGAAGTACCTTTACGACTTCGTGTTCAACGGCTGGGGCCTCAAGTTCGCCTCGAATTTCGACAACGGAATCACCAAGAAGATATTCTTTGACAGGGCATTCGCCGACGAGGTGATGTGCGTGGATATGCGTCCGTTCGTCCTGGAAGGGGGCAGCATCGACACCGACGGGGCCGGCACCCTTATGGCCACCTCGGAATGCCTTTGCAGCGACAACAGGAATGAATATCTCACCCAAGAGGAAATCGAGGGTGAGCTCAAGCAGGCGTTCGGCCTCAAGCGTGTGCTCTGGGTGGACAGCGGCAGCCTCTCCGGCGACGACACGGACAGCCACATTGACATTCTGGCGCGTTTCTGCGACCCGGAGACGATCGCCTACCTAAAAAGCGACAATCCGAAAGATCCTGACTACGAGTCTTTAATGAATATGGAAGCGCAGCTTCAGTCCTTCAGGACTCTTGACGGAAAGCCTTACAGGCTCGTTCCGCTCCCGAAGCCGGAGCAGATGTTCCTGGACGATTATCCGCTCCCTGCA
>OHSB01000300.1_pt1 | contig 13593 bp, 12 predicted proteins | sample 1578591 | NCBI WGS metagenome assembly OHSB01 (sample SAMEA3879508, study PRJEB24766) | human gut metagenome | biome: human-associated habitat; feature: feces | place: USA | collected 1985/1987 | reverse complement strand
AAAGCTCCAGGGGCGCAAAGGGAACCCTCGCTGAAGAAAGAGGCGAGGGCGCTGCGGGAGGCGCGGAAAAATCAAGCGGCATCAACGGGCCTTGGGAATATTGTTCTTGTGAACCCGGCTGCTGCGAATCGGAGCGCGCATCAGCGGCTCGGGCTGCACGCATTTTTCAATGGCAAGGAACTTGGCAAGCGTAATCATCTCGTCGTTCTTCATGCGCTGGGCCAGTTCCGTGAAGGTGTGTTTCAGCTCGGTGAAGAGCAGGACGGTCACTATGACCATGACGTAGAACCACGACGGCTGCGTGGCCACAATGGGAGCAATGCAGTAGGTGATGAGTGCAATAATGATGGTGGTTACTCCGAACACATGGTACTGTGACTGCTTCACATAATAGTTCAGTCCGAGCAGCAGTCCCAGAATGGCTCCTCCTCCCATGAACAGACGATAGCCCGTAGGGTCGAGGATATAGAGCAGATAGCCCAGAATACCTATAAAAGTGAAGGTGCGGTCGGTACCGAAAAGCGTAGTTTCCCCTTCGCGCTTCAAGCTGATTTTACGCTGTGAAAGCCCGATGAGTAAAGAGAATACAGTGACCAAAAGGAAGGTGACCAGTTCTCTTGGCAGGTAGTCGTAAAGTTTCTCCATGACGATTAAACAAGTACGGCATACAATTGGTTTGCTACCACGTGGTGAAAGGGTGTTTCATCAGTTGCGAGTTATAGTAGCGGACATCTCCCGTCACCTCCCGTCCGATGAATGCAGGTTTCACGAAAGGCTCGTCTTCCGAGGAGAGTTCCACCTCGGCCACAGTCAGTCCCTCGTTCTCGCCATAGAATTCATCCACCTCAAAGACGTGCTGTCCGCTGCGCACCAGGTAACGGGTCTTGTCGATGATACCCGGTTCGCACAGCTTCAGCAATTCCCGCGCTTCGCACAGCGGAATTTCCTTTTCCCACTCGTAGCGGCTGGTTCCCGATTCATTGGATGCACCCTTGATGGTGAGAAATCCCCGTTCATCGCGGATGCGCACCCGTACTGTCCGTCCACGTACACTGCTGATGTATCCTTGTACGATACGGCTGTGTGCATACGCTTGTGGCTTGTATTCTCCCGTCACGAGGAATTTCCGTTCTATCTCCTGCGGCATGTCGTTTCCAGTGATTTTATCAGCCCCAGTAAGAGTAAGCCACAAACATGGCGATGACCAATACAATGGCTATTACTCCCATCGTCATCATCACTTTCTTGGCTTGTTGCTCTTCCTTCTGGCTGTGCATTGCTTTCTTTTTACTTTTTCCCATGGTGTGTTTTATAGTTTAAAGTTCAACGATGAACAAAGTAAGAAGAAATTCGGGAAGAATGCAAATGAAAGGGAGAAAATTTATTCGCCACTTCCTGCAAACTCCATCAGGTAAGCTTTGATAAAGCCGTCTATCTTTCCATCCATCACACCATTCACATCACTGGTCTGGAAGTTGGTACGGTGGTCCTTCACGCGGCGGTCGTCGAAGACGTAGCTACGAATCTGGCTACCCCATTCGATTTTCTTCTTACCGGCTTCCACCTTTGCCTGCTCGGCCATGCGGTGTTGGAGTTCCTTGTCGTAAAGCATGGAACGGAGAAGGCGGAGAGCGTTCTCGCGGTTCTTGGGCTGGTCTCGTGTCTCGGTATTTTCAATCAGGATTTCTTCCTCTTCGCCCGTATATGGATCCTTATACTGATAGCGCAGACGGACACCGGACTCTACCTTATTGACGTTCTGTCCACCGGCGCCACCACTTCGGAAGGTATCCCATGACATGCGGGCAGGTTCGATGTTCACCTCGATGGTATCATCTACCAAGGGAGTGACAAACACGGATGCAAAAGAAGTCATACGCTTGCCCTGGGCATTGTAGGGCGAAACACGCACCAAGCGGTGTACACCGTTCTCACCTTTCAGGTAGCCGTAGGCATAATCGCCGGAAATCTCGATGGTACAAGTCTTGATACCTGCCTCGTCTCCTTCCTGCAGGTTGGCGATGGTGGCCTTATAGCCGTGAGTCTCGGCATAGCGCAGATACATACGCATCAGCATGCTTGCCCAGTCCTGGCTCTCCGTACCACCGGCACCAGAGTTAATTTTCAGCACACAGTCCATCTGATCGGCTTCCTCGCGAAGCATATTCTTGAGTTCGAGGGCCTCGACAGCAGTGATTGCCTTGGCATAGGCATCGTCCACTTCCTCTTCAGTCACCAGTTCGTCTTTGTAAAAGTCGAAAGCCAGTTGTACCTCGTCAGTCAAGGTCTTTACCTCATTGTAGCCGGAAATCCATTGCTGCAAGCCTTTCACTTTCTTCATCTGAGCCTCGGCAGCCTTCTGGTCGTCCCAGAAACCGGGAGCCTGGGTGCGGAGCTGCTCTTCTTCCACCTGTATCTTCTTTCCTTCAATGTCCAGATAGCGGTTCAACGCCTCGGTACGTTCTTTGATATCTTTCAGTTGTTCTGCGGTAATCATATATGCATTTACAATTTAGGAAGTGCAAAGGTATAAAAAAACACATAATTCCGCAATTGTCAATCCAATAAGTAATGCTAACGGCAAATGATTCCACCAGAACACCCTAAAGATTTATTCAAAAGACAAGGTGCCGAAAAAGGCCGGACAGTGGAACATGGGGCGTTCCAGCCCGATAGGACTCCAAGAAAGGAAGTGGGGAGTCTGGAGTTTGTCACCACACTTGTAGAAATTCCCTTTCATTGTTTTTCCGTCCAGACGTTTCACCATGCCCAGCACCTCCTGACTAGCCGTAGGACGGCGCTCATTGACTGCACCTCCCTGAATCAGCAGCCTGCCGGCGCAGTTACATTCGAAATTGTAATAGCGGTCGTCACCTTCGGGAGATACGAAGAATTCCACACAAGCATCTTCCCATACCCGGCCATTGTCTCCGGAGGCCACTGCACGCACACTGGCTTCCTTCACTTTGTAATGGAGCAGGATTTCGCGCCCCGTATGGGCTATGCGGAAACTCACTTCCGGCTTGTAGGGATAATCTTTCCAGTTGACCACATCAAGGGGCTGAAACTCTATCCCGTTCTCGTCCAGCAAGGACGGCACAGCCTCACCTTCCGGTGAAGCCGTACACATTACTTTCTTTACGGACAAGCTCTTTCCACTCTGGGCATTGCAACAAACCATGCCTACCATTGAAAACACCAAGAGCAGAAGGAGTTTGCTCCCGTAATCTCTCACTATCATAAAACGTCCTTTCATTTCTTATTAGTAGAAGCCTTGTCTGCTACTGCTACATCCCAACCGGAAACAACGTCGCCGTAAAGATAGAATGTCACGTCAAAAGTAGTCTTGCTATTCTCATCCACCACTTGGTAGCAGCGTGTCGCGTCATAGGAATCCACCTCCTTGTACTCGCCCAATGCCAGCGGAGCCGGCTCTTCCTTGCCGGCAGCCTTGGCTATGATTTGCTGCATGCGTTCCTGCATCAGCTTCATAATGCCTTCATGCTTGAAGGGGTCGGGATCCGCCACTTCGGGATGGGTAGCCTTTATCACCCCGCCATTGGCGGCACGCACGACTCTGACACTGTCCGTATAAGCCTTGAACTGCCTCTTCACCTCCGGAGAACGCAGTCCATGAATGGTAAATACGGCAATTCCCTGGGCGCCGTTGTTGAGAGCGGCATCCATGCATTCGAACATCATCGGGCCGTCGGTGGCGGTCATGCCGCAGTACAGTGTAGTCATATCGTTCTTGTCGCGTACATTCTCAACCGTACAGTCGGAAATGAAGCTGGCATCGCCCGTATAGAAGGTATGGTAAACCATCGGGAACACGATGTCGAGATTCCATTTGCCCCAGTCCTGGCGCACCATGCGTGAAGCCATCTTCGGGGTGGGGAACGGGGAGGCAGCCATTGTCTTGCCGTAGGAGTGCACCACTTCGGCAATCATATTGGCCACTTCGGTTATCTGGTCGCAACGGAACTGGCGCCACTTCACATCGAGGGAAGGGTCTTCCTGCTCGCGGGGGTCATAACCGTACTGCTCCTTGAACAACCTGAGCATTTCCGGATGGTAACCGTAATCCCACGCAGCGTATTCACGGTCCTGCACAATGCCATAATGGGGCCACAAGGTGGTGGGAAGCACCACATCCACAAAACGATGATAGTCGATGGCAATGCCATTCAAGCCTTCCACTTCGCAGTAGGCCTTGATTTTTTCCTTGATGAACTCGCGGACTTCGGGCAATGCCGGGCAGAGAAACTTGTAATAGCCTACATAGGCGGTAGTGTCTGCCAGGCTCTTGCCGTTACGATTCACGCTGAACCATTCGGGATGCTCCTTCAATATCTTGTCACGGTCGTGTTCCAGATTCATGGTCCATAACCAGGCATACACTTCGATTCCGTGTTTATGGGCAACCGGTATGGCAGCCCGGTAATCGTCGGGAGTCGGCGCATTCAGCATAATTCCATCCATGCCGATGTCGTTCATCACTTGGCAGATGGAGTCGAAGTTCATGCCGGGACGATAGTCCAGCCACGTCCAGAACATGGGATATTCCTTGGTTGTTTCCTTAGCTCCCTGCTGGCACGAGAACATGCCCAGCGCAAGGAACAGCAGCAAGAATGCAGGTAAAAAGCTCTTTTTCATTCTATCTAAATTTTAAGTTTAACATGCAGTTTTTCCATCACCCACGTAACGCCGATTACCACAAAGGCAAAACAAAGGCAGTTGACCAGCCCCATGAATCCATGTGTGAACCAGTCCGGCAGGACAACACCGGTCACATCAGCAAAGCCATAGAAGACATAAGGCACCAGATAAGTGGTCAGCGTAGCCGTTCCGGCAGGGCGTATCAGGTTGAACCAACCTGTGACCTGATGGCTGACCAGATAGCCGAGCAGTGTGTAGAGCCCCACGGAAATGGCAGTCACATAGAACACCCAGGGAGGAGTACCACCCATCTTGGCCACAATCCAGAAATGGTGTGTCCCAATTCCGACCAGCAGAAGCAGAACGGCAACCGTCAGCCCATTGCGGAGTTTCCAGTCGTCACCCTTGCCGGCATAGCGGGCGCTGAGAATGGAAAGGATGACACCTCCCATTGTAAATGCGGGCAAAGCCCCGTTGCCGATATGCAGGATGGACAACATGCCCTGATAGAAGTTGCGTTCGGGAAAGGCAAGGATAGCCTCACCACCAAAGCCCTCGCGCAAAGGCGTACCCAGCAGGCATATCAGGATAAAGGCACCCCAGGCAGGCAGCAGATACTGCAACCGGTCACGGCTGAAGATATAGATTACGGCACATACCAGATAGGTCCAGCCGATGGAGCCCAATATTCCCCAATAGGCACCGAATACACCTCCCTGCGGATTGCGGAACGTGAAGGCAAGGTAAAGGAGAACCAATACTCCGATTATTTTAAAAGCACGGAAAAGGTTCTTCTGAGTGCCGGAAGCCGGTTTCGGATATTGGTTCCACACACCGATAAAGCCTATGGCCATCAGGAACCAGTATACTCCTATCGGATAGGGAGCTTCCGGTGAAAGCCGGAACTCCGAGTTCGTTATAAACGCCCCCATCACCAGCAAGGCAAAGGTGCGGGAAAGGATATGCCCCAAGGTGGACTCTGCCGAGAAGCCCTTGGCATATCTGCGCTCAATGGCGTAAGGTATGGACATTCCCACTGCAAACAAAAAGCAGGGGAATACAATATCCGCCAGTCCCATAAAATCCTCACCATAGACGGCATGTTCCAGCCAATGGGGTACGTCATGCACTTTCCAGAAGTCATTGACGAAAATCATGATGAACATGGTCAATGCCCTCAGCATGTCGATGGCCAGGTTGCGCCGTGAATAAACAGTCTTGTCACTCATATCATCTTGCTTTAGAATTCAGAAACCAACATCAGCCATCTGGCTGCCGAAGAGCCCCACACCTCTTTATAAGTAGCCGTATTGAACTGTGGCCAATAGGGCGCGTCCTCATTGAAATAGGACTGCATGCCTACGGGTATCTCTCCCACCGTTTCTCCGGGCAATGCCGTGTAGAGCTGCGGATAGTTGCTGCCTTCCCCATAAATCATGGACTGCCCGAAAGGATTCCGGCCTACAACCCAGAAGAGCTGCTGTTCTGCAATGTCTTTCAGTTCCTTGTCCTTCAGTACCCTGGCACAGATAGCGGCAGCTTTACCGGTAGACAAATGTACGGCAATATTTCCCTTAAACGAGAACCAGACGGGGAATATGCGCAAATAATGCTCTTTATCCAGACGGATACCGTTTTCGAGCTGTTCCTCGAAATCCTTATCGGCACCGCTGCGAATCCCTACCTGAACGGCGTAGAAGTTGGCGGAATCCTTCACTTCATCTTTGTGATAGATGCCACTGGGCACCATTCCATAAGGATATACATACTTCATGATATTCTTCAGATAACCGCCATAGAGTTTCATGGCACGAATCCACTGCTCATACTCGGCATGGCCGGACTGTGTCTCGCAAAGGGCGGCAAGGGCTTCCATATAGGCATAGTCGCGGGACTGGTGGGTATAGTGTACAATGGACTTCCTGGCCAAATCACGGTAGAAGAAGCCGCAGGTCTTGTCTTTGTCTTTCAGCGGTTCGGTGCGCTGGCACTGCAAGGTGTAGCGGATAGCCTTCACGGCCTCATCGGCATACTGCTGTTCGCCGGTCAGCTTGTAGAGCATGCTGGCTGCCCATGAAATATTAGCGTGATACTGGCTTTCGGATGCCATGGCGGCATGTCCCCCACCCTTCTTTATCAGTTCGGCAAAGCCCAACTCATTAAAGCGTTTCATGGCATAACCGAAGTCTTCCTTTGCAATCTTTTTCAGATTGCTCCTGAGGGCTTCATCCTTCTCAACCATCATGGAGGCATACGCTTCAATTCCTGCAAGCAGGAAATTCTCCAAAGCTCCGTTATGGACAAGCAGTTCGCGGCGACCGGCATCATCGTCGGTGCCCACCTCACCGTCGGTCCATAGGTTGGTGCCCCATGTCTGTGCACGGTAGCCATCGCCCAGACGGGTCTTCATCACATAGTCCATTCCCCACAAAGCCTCTTCCATCAGGCGGTTGTACAAGTCTACATTGCCTTTTTCTTTGGCACGTTCGGCCATCAAGAGCAAGGAATAGGCTATCTCTCCCGTCTGTAAGGTCTGTTGGGACATATCGGCGGCATCGTGCCATCCTCCGTTTATAGGAATGATATGTCCGTTGTAAGTGGCATGCAGGTCATTATGACAAGCCCCGTGCTTTCCGGGAACGGGATAACCGCAACGTTCGCAAAACAGGAAGTTGACCATCCGCCAGGCAGAATCCTCCCACACATCCTTATGGATATAGAAAGGCAAGGTGGTGACATCCCCTACCTGAATGACGTAACGTCCCTGCGTCTTGAAGTCGGAAAAGTCTATCGTCTCGAACTCTCCCAGACCGGTCTTTTCCTTACGGATGGGGCCGGTATAGACAATGGCCTGCGTCGCGGCATCCTTCAACTGGAACTGTCCGCCGTGCTTTTCCACATTGACAATGGCGCTCTTGGGACTCTCTATGCCATAACCGGTAGTAGAGAAGATGATGCGGTTTTGTGCGGACATCCAGCCTTTCACGGTTTCCGGATTCTCCACTTTCTGCAATTCCACGGCATCCACATCGAAACGGAGGGAATCTCCCATAGTGCGTTCCTTGCCGAACACTTCGATAGCAAATGAAATCTTGGTCACCTTGTCGCGCGCCAGCCCGGACATCTCGACGAAACATTCGTTCCATTGGTTGTTTTTCAAGTTGATTTCGTGGTATCCTTCCCGACCGTAAATGTCGGGTACTTTTATTTCTCCGTCATTTTCCACATAGAGGTTCAGGTAAATGCTGCGTGCCCCTTCGCACGTGGGATAGATATAGAACTTCAGACGGTTGTAACCTTCCCAGTTCACACCTCCTATATCATAAGAGGCCATGCAAGTGCCACGTCCCAACCCCCAGCCGAGAATCTCCTCCGGATGGACAGGAGCTTCCAGACGCAGGCTATGCTTGCCAGACTTGCTCCGTTCGTCAGTCAAACCAATCTTACCGATGCCCTTGTGCGACCATTTGGAGAAATCCTCCATATCACACAGCATCATAGTTTCCAACACTTTCTTTTTCAAGCCGAATGTCTCGAAAGCCTTTGTCTCGTCGAGCGGCAACGGACTGTGCACGTAACCCGTACTGACGATGTCGGCTTTCAACTTTTCATCTACTTGGGCATGAAGCCAAACAGCCGGGGTACAAAGCAGACCGGTCAACAAGCAGAGAGGTTTAATGATATTCTTCATATACAGTAAATAAGTTTAATTCAATTTTTCGCACAAAACTTGTTCTTTTCAGCTAACATAAATCAAGCTACAATATTAAACAAGAATAGTCAGACAGAGGTTTAAACTCTATCTGAAGATATTTGAAATCTATCAAAATAAAATGATTCCCTTTCAAGAAATTAAGGAGGTATGCCGAAGTTGCCTCCGGCATACCTTTTACTCATTAAGGATATCAGAAATTCGATTTGTTCACATCCCAGAATACACGGGTTGCTGCATTATCAGGACCACCAAGCATTTCGACAGCTTTGGCATAACCGGTAGGATTATTGTCCTTTTCATTAATGGTGAAAGGCAAACGACGTGGTCCAAGGTCAGTATCAATTTCACCCTGGCTGTAATTTACCATCACTGGGAACAGTTTAGGATAACCGGTACGACGCAACTCGGCCCAACCGTTCATACCTTCGGGATAGACAGCAATCCAGCGCTGTGTAGCAATCTTGGCAAATTTCTCCTCGTTGCTCAAAGACTCATCCCATTGAGCGGTCACCTTGCTTTGACCTTCGATACTGGCTGCCGGAATAATAGGATCCACATAAGCAACAGCAGCAGTAGTGCCACTCAAATAATCGCCTACAGCAGCTCCCCATTGTTCAAATGAAGCCTTCACTCCCTTCTCGTACAAATCCTTAGCAGTACCTTTACCATTCACATTCCAACCACGCAGGGCAGCTTCAGCTTCCAGAAGAATCGTTTCACCGGCAGTAGCCAAAATAGCCGGAGACGTTGCAACCAGATTAGGTTTGCTCACAATCGCCTTGTAATTATCCGAGTTCTTGCCCTCTTCCAAACCTTTCACACCATTACGGATACCGAAGAAATCACCGTCAGCATTTGTTGTGGCATACTTTTCCAAACGGGCATCATTCATCCCTCCCAGCAGAGAGGGAATATTGGCATTGAGCACACAGTCGCCATAGCTGAAGGCCAGGCCGTAAAGCGGGTTCACATAACCGTTTCCAGCAATACCAAAATTCGCATCATTGGTTTCAATCAGCCCATTACTATCATTCATGGCAGCCTCAGCCTCGCTCTTTGCCCATGCAGCGTCGTATTTCACGATACGCATGGCCAGACGCAAACGGATAGTATTACACAATTTGGCCCATTTATTGAGGTCACCCCCATAAGCATAGTCAAACGGAGCGAACGAAGCCACATCTTTGTCCTTCACTGCACGCAGTTCATCAGCAGCCTCCCTCAGTTCTTCAAAGAACTTCTTGTAAACATCCTGCCCGGAATCATAAGTACCACCTGTAGCCGATTCACCATAATGAGTATAGATAATACACCCGTATTGATCGGTCAAACGAGACATGGCTATCACACGGCAAATGGTATTGATGGCTGCGAAATGGGAATATGTCTCCATGTCTTTCTCACATTTGCGCGTAATTTTAAGACTCTGGGACATCACGTGATTATAAGCATAATCCCAGCAGTTATCATTCCAACCTGCATTCATCGCATAAGTAATGTTATTTACATTACCTGCAAAGGCAGTAGCCGTACTTACATAGCCCGACCACATATCCGCATTCAGATTCTGTATCAGCTGATATTCCCACGGATTAGTACCACCGCCATTATTATAATAGATGGACTGCATCATCGGAATAAAATGCATGCCTATATAGTTGTTGTCCTGCTTCAATTCTTCGTCACTTACTCCTTTCGGGTTGGTATTCAAGTCATCGAATGCACCGGTACATGCGGTAAACATGGAAGCTGCCAGCAACGCAGTTGCCGTATATTTCAATATATTCTTCATAATTATAAGTCTATTTAAAAGTTAACCTTCAAGTTGAAACCTATCGAACGGTTGGTAGGCATACCAAACACATCGACACCCTGCAAACGGTTGCTGGTAGACAGCATACCATCGGGATCATAAGGAGCATTGTTCTTGAAGAAGAACAAGTTACGGCCCACCAGCGAAATTTGTGCACTCTTGATAACACCAATCTTAGTCAGCCATGCCTGGGGCAGATTGTATCCTATGGAAAGTTCGCGCAAACGAATATTAGTGGCACTGTAAGTATAGTACTCTGTCACACCGGCACGTCCGCCCACCAGATTATAAAAATCTTGTATAGCCTGCTCTCCGGATATCTTATGCCCTTCGAGCATCACATATCCACGGTCACGTGCATCACCGGTAGCCTTGCTCACACCTTGCTGGTCAAGGTCGGCTTCTGTCAGTGACATCACTTTACCACCAAAGCGTCCGTCAATAAGGAAATACAACGAGAAGTCTTTCCAGGTAAGCGTATTGCTCCATCCTAAATTGAAATCAGGATTTGTGGTGATCATTCCACCCATGCATCCATGTTCTCTTAAAATCTTTGTGATAGCTCTTGTGTCAACACCACAAATTTGATTTTACCGTTATCGTCACGTTCAAAAGTTGTTCCGTAGAAGTCGCCGAACGAACCTCCTACTTCCAGACGGCTCCATACATTATTACTCTCACCGCCACTAAATTGGAAATATCCCAATGCTTCACCGGCCAATGCTTTGGCTTCGTTCTTGTTGGTGGCAAAGTTGACACCTGTTTTCCAACGGAAACTATTGGTCATCACCGGAGTGGCGTTCATCATAATTTCTATACCGCTGTTCTGAATGTCACCTGCATTTACATAATAGGTATTGTACTCTGAACCGGAAGGAGCAGGCAAGGTGAAGAGCTGGTTCTTTGTATTCGTCTTATAGTAAGTAAAGTCAAACTCCAAGCGGCTGTCAAAGAAGCGCCATTCAGTACCAAATTCCAGAGAGGTCGTCTTTTCAGGTTTCAACTCATCAAAAGGAGAAGTTGTATTAAAGCTGATACTGCCGTTCTTTGTAATCGTATTAAGTGGATTGGAGAGATAGGTATCCAAACCGTTACCTACTTGTGACCATGCCCCACGGATTTTCCCAAGACTAATCCAGGAAGGCAACTTCAAAGTTTCGTTGAGCAACCAGGTAAGACCTACTGACGGATAGAAAAAGCCCTTGTTCTTATACTTGGTATAGGCCAAGGTAGAAGTCCAGTCATTACGTGCCGTCACGTCAAGGAAAAGCTGGTCTTTTAAACCAATCTGACCGGTAAAGAACACGCTCTGGCTTTGTGTATGTTTTCTCCAATCACTCAAAGAGCCTGCATTGAGAGTCACATTCTGCATCGTAAATACATTGGGAATGGAGAGTGTACCCGGATAGGAATCGAAACCGGTTCCATTGCCATTATAATCATTGATACTGCCACCGACTGATGCATTAAAGCTGAAGTTCTCGAACTGTTGTTGATACGTAAAGAGGACATCTCCATAAGTAGAAAGTTCACTTTGCTCATTATAGCTGTAACGGCCATTGGTTCCGGTTCCGGCAGCATTCATACCGCAGAGGATAGGGCTGGTACCTGCATACATACGGGTATTGTCTTTATCCACTATATAGTCGGCGCTACCACGAGCCTGGATACTGAAATAATCGTTAATCTGGTATTTCACACTCAGGTTTATCAAAGTACGGTACCTCGTATCTTCATTAGGCACTTTGTTGATAAGCCAATAAGGATTTTGCTCCATATCGGTTCCGGAAGTCTTGTACCAGTTTTGATCCATAATATTACGTCCGGTATTCAACACTTGATAGTTATCCTTGTAGTAGTTAAAATCTTTACCACCCTCTACACCACCACGCGGGAAGTGGTACAAACCGACCAAAGGATTCATATAATAACCTCCTGAAGTGGTACGGTTGTTTCCTTTCTGATACATGGCATTGACGTTGGCATCGACCGTCAACTTATTATTGAAAAAATTCGCTGTTTCGCGGAAATTAAAGTTATGTTTCACCAAACGGTTGCCTTCTACCACGCCCTTGCCGTAAGTATTGGCATAGGAGAAATAAGTCTGCATAGCCTTTGAACCCATACTTAAAGAAAGAGAGTTAATAGTGGTAACACCCGTCTTGAAGAAATCGTCAGTATAGTCGGGACTACCGTTTATCTTACCGCCCCAGCTGGTCGTTTGGCCGGTATAATGATTCTGGAATTCGGGAATACCATAGGCAGCCATATCAAAAGTGGTATTGGTATTGAAAGAAATGCTGGCACGACCTTCTTTACCTCTTTTGGTATTGATGATTACCACACCGTTGGCAGCCGAGCTACCATACAAAGCGGCTGCCGCAGGACCTTTCAAGATATTCATACTCTCAATATCATCGGGATTCAAATTGGAGATACCGTCGCCACGGTCGTAGTTACCACTGTCATTATCACCACCAATGGTAGTTGAAGTATTTTCGTTGGTGGAGGAACCGAACGGCACCCCGTCTATCACGTAAAGAGGCTGATTATTACCGCTTACCGAACGGTTACCACGGATGATGACCTTGGAAGAACCACCCAGACCGGAAGAACTCTTGTTGATTTGCACACCTGCCGTCTTACCGGCCAGCGCATTCATCATGTTGGGGTCCTTGGCACGAACCAATTCGTCGCCGTTCACCACTTGAGTAGAGTAAGTCAGTGATTTTTCTTTCTTTGCAATACCCAATGCCGTTACCACCACTTCATCCAGTAGCTTGGCATCATTCTTTAATGTGACTCTTATCGTTCCCGGAGTGATGGGAACTTCTTGTGTTATCATACCTACGAAAGACACTTGCAGTGTCGTGGCACCTGCGGGTGCATCTGTAATAGTGAATTTGCCGTCTAAATCTGTTACGGCTCCGGTAGTACTTCCTTTTACCAATACGGAAGCTCCGATAATCGGTTCATTGTCTTCAGCTGAAATAACGATACCGGTAATGGGGGAATTTTGGGCTGCTACCCAGCTAATGGCCGCCATCAGGCAAACCAAGGTTAGCATAAATCTTTTTTTCATAAGCTGTTTTTCGGAAAATAAATATTAGATTAAATATGTGTTAAGTTAATAAACAGATTCTCGGAAATCTGTTATCCCGATCGGCCAGTCTGATTGACTGTTCCTCTCATTTCTTCTTCTTTGTATGCTTCATAGGCTATTAGTATGTTACGGTTAATATTTAAGCTTATCCAAATGTCTTTATTCTGCAGATTTCTTTCAAGCTCTCGTATATAAAACCGGGGGCACAACCGCAACCCTATCGGAAAAGGACGATTTATTTGCTAATAAAAGTTAATGAATAAAAGCTGCTGGCAGAACCGGTGCTTTATTGCATGGTTTTAA